>Ga0194112_10002805_pt1 | contig 24712 bp, 18 predicted proteins | sample TA2MahC400mmetaG_FD_146191 | JGI IMG/M metagenome (GOLD analysis project Ga0194112, IMG submission 146191) | Freshwater microbial communities from Lake Tanganyika, Tanzania - TA2015016 Mahale Deep Cast 400m | ecosystem: Environmental > Aquatic > Freshwater > Lake | place: Tanzania: Lake... | reverse complement strand
TACAGCTCGCGAGGGTGATGGGTGCACAAGTCACTGGAGTGTGCAGTGGGCGCAATGTCGAGTTGGTCCAATCGCTCGGCACTGATGATGTGATCGACTACCAGAAGTCTGACTACACAGCAATGGGCCGACAATTCGACGTCGTGTTTGACGCGGTAGGTGATCGTCCGATCAAAGAGCTGAGCAGGATCATCGTGCCCGGAGGTGCCTATCTCGCGGTCGGCGCGGCGATGGACCTCAGGGTGCGTGCGCAGCGGACGTTTGGGCCGCTGGCGCGAACATTACGTATTGCGGTGCGCCGCCGAGCCCATGGTCGACGTTGGATAGCTTTTCTCGCGAAGGGGAGTAAAGAACTTGATGACTTGACGCCATTGATCGAGGCGGGGTCCGTGCGCACCATCATTGATCAGAGCTTCAACGTGGGGCCGAGTGGTGATGCAACAGAGATTGCGCGCGCGGTGGAGTATCTCGGTACTCATCGTGCCCGCGGCAAAGTTGCCCTGCTCCTTGCTCACTGAGTTTCATACCATCTTCGAGGGCACTTCTGAGATCCAGCAACTCGTGATCGCCCGCGCAATCTCCGGCTTGCGCGTCGAATAGTTGGCGAGATCGTCAGATAGGCGAAACTCGAGACCGCTGGTTATCGCGAGGCGATCATTACTTCGGTGGCTTTGAACAACGCGACAACCTGAGAACCTGAGGCCAACGACAGATCTTGTGTGGCCACGCGTGTGATCGTCGAGGTCAGTGTTTGGTCGGGGTCCAGCGTCAGATGAACCGTCGACAGCGTGTCGCCGTGTTTGACTTTGGCGACGCGGGCGCGCAATTGGTTTCGAGCACTGACCTGAAATTGTTTTTTGTCGTCTTTGACCGGCGCTTGAGTCGCCCCGTCGAGTTCATCAAGAAATCTCATCGCAGCCCGTGCCTGCTCACGGCGCCAGATCGCCACGGGCGTCGGGGCGTCATCGGCGAGCAAACCGTCTGCGACTGGCGCGAGAGCTTTTCTCTGGTTTTGGATCAGGCGCTTCATGCCGACTTTGGAGTTCTGCAGCAAAAGAATCTTGACCAAGAACTCGCCGCGCATATCACGAATATGCGAGACCGGTCGACTGAGCCACTGTTGCGCCGCGTGTCGGCCCTCGCTGGTGCAGCGCAACTCAAACTTCAATTGGCCGCGTGAACCCAACGAGTCGACGCTTCGAATCAATTTCTGCGCCTCGAGAGTTTTGATCGCTCGATACACGACCGGTCGGGTCAAGGTCAGCACTTCGCCCAAGGTCGCGGTTGGTTCGAACTGTTTTGCCAACAGGTAGCCGTGACTCTGGCCGCCGCCAATCAACACCAAACAGGCGCCTTCGACCAGGTCGAGGACAAATTTCTTGCTCATAGAGGGTCAATAGTACATAAAAAACTATCGGATAGTTTGAGATTGACTAATAGCCTCAGACCGATGAAACAAGGAGTGGCGCGGGCAGTCGGTCGCTCGATGATCCTTGCCGGGTTGGTCTGGTCGGCGTGCGGGTCGATCGTCTCGGCAACCAGTTATGTGACGAAGCCGACGGTGACATGGCTCGCGAGTTCGGTGCCGGTTTCAAGTCGAATCGAGATGTCGAAAGTCGTCGCGACAAACTCGACGGCAAAATTGAGATTCAAAACTTTCGGACCATGCCTGGTCAAGGGAGAGTTGTTGATCACCGAAAAGGCGGGGAGATGCAAAATTGAACTGCAACTCGGGGCGACTTCTAGATTTGCCGCGATTTCGAGTGCGACGACGCTTCAGGTCAAAAAGCCGACCGAGTTGACGGTTCTGGGTACGGCATCGCTAGCCGATGCGCTCGATATTTTTGGCAAACAGTTCATGGCCAGATACCTGAATGTCACGGTGAAAAACAGTTTCGCCGGCAGCGCAACATTGGCGACCCAGATTCGGCAAGGTGCGCCGGTCGACATAGTCGCCATGGCAGACACGGCAAACATGCAAAAAGTCGTCTCATCAGGCGATATCGACAACAAGTCTGTGACTATTTTGGTGCGAAACAAATTGGCGATCCTCGTTCAACGGGGAAATCCGCAAAAGATTTTCACGCTGGTCGACTTGTCACGAAGCGGTCTGAAAGTTGTGCTGTGCGACCTGGCACAACCTTGCGGAAAATACGCGGCGACAGTTTTGAAGAGGGCGAACATTTCGTTGTCGCCGGCCAGCCGCGAGATAAGTGCGAGCGGGGTTGTGATGCGAGTGGGTCTTGGCGAGGCTGATGCGGGTATCGCCTATTTGACCGACGGTCTTGCCGTGGGCGACAAGGTAGATGCAGTGGCAATCGCCGACAGTTCGAATTTGGTCGCTGACTATCCGATCGGCGTGGCGACCCGACCAACGACCAACGATGCGACAGCGATCACTGCATTTATGACGATGATTCGCGGCGAAAGCGGTCGCAAAATATTCCTCGACAAAGGATTCATCCTTCCGTGAAACGCGGTCTTTCGGCCCCGCGCGGGCTTTGGCTGGTTTCTCTTCCGGCCGTGGCGATCGTCGTGGTGCCGGTGGTCGCGGTCGTCTGGCGGACCGACTGGTCGAAGTTCTTCGGCTCGATTTCGAACGATGTTTCGCGCACGGCACTCGGCCTTTCGCTGCGCACATCGATTCTTGCGACCGTTTTGGCGCTGGTTTTTGGCACCCCTTTGGCTTGGCTGTTGGCGAATCGTGAGTTCAAATTCAAATCGGTGGTGCGTGCACTCTGCGTGTTGCCGATGGTGTTGCCACCCGTGGTCGGTGGCGTGGCGCTGTTGTATGCCTTCGGCCGTCGCGGTCTAGTCGGGGCGAGCCTCGACGAGTGGTTCGGAATTCAACTTGCTTTTACCCAAACTGCGGCGGTCTTGGCGCAGTTCTTCGTGGCGGCGCCATTTTTTATTCTGGTGATGGAGGCCGCATTCGACCAGGTCGATCGACGGCTGGTCGGTGCAGCCCGAACATTTGGTGTCGGCCCGTGGCGAGCGTTCGTGACCGTGACGCTCGGGCTCGTTCGACCGTCGTTGATGGCGGCGCTAGTTCTGACATGGGCTCGCGCGCTCGGCGAGTTCGGTGCAACGATCGCGTTCGCCGGCAACACCGCGGGACGAACGCAGACAGTGCCGTTGGCCGTCTATAGCCAACTCGAGTCTGGCGACCAAGACGCGCTCGCACTTTCGATGTTGATGATGATCGTCTCGCTGGGCGTGTTGATCGCCCTGCGTGGAAGATGGATTTCGGCCTTGCGTCGGGGTGGGCAATGAGTCTCGATATCGATTGTCGGTTGCTCCGCGGCAAGTTCAGCCTCGACATTCAACTCTCGGTCGAGCGCGGCTCGACTCTGGCGATAACCGGCGAAAACGGCTCGGGCAAGACCACGACGCTTGACACCGTCGCCGGACTTCTCGCGTGCACCGACGGCAAGATTTCGTTGCACGGCAAAGTGCTCGACGACTCGACGAGCGGCGAATTCGTGCAACCCGAGTTGCGCCGTGTCTCGACCGTGTTTCAGGGCGGTGGTTTGTTGCCACACTTGAGCGTCGAGAAAAACATTTTGTTCGGCCGAAACACCGCATACAAGAACACGGCGAAGTTCGAAGATTTGATCGAGCAATTCAATTTGGGCGGCCTGATGTCGCGCAAACCGCCGACGTTGAGCGGCGGTCAACGACAACGCGTCGCCTTGGCGCGCGCGTTTCTTGCACCATCAGATGTTTTGTTGCTCGACGAGCCGACCACTTCGCTGGACGCCTCTTCGCGTGACGAGGTTCGTCGAGCAATGAGAGTATTGTCCGCAAATTACGGTGGCGTCGTGATTCTGGTCTCGCATGACGACACCGAGGTGGCCGAACTCGCGACGCAGGTGGCGAAGATCACCGTTTCTCGCGGCGATTTCACCTCGGCAAAACTCGGCGGGCTAGTTGTAAAGTAGCGCCGTGACCGAAAGCCAAAAATCACCCGCAACTTTCGAGGTCGTCGAGGGTGTGGCGATGATCAAACTCGACGACGGCAAAGCCAACGCCTTGTCTTTGCCGATGCAAAGCGCGCTCAATTCGGCGATCGACCAGGCACGACAGGCGAATCTGCCCGTTATTTTGACCGGTCGTTCGGGCATTTTGTCGGCCGGCTTCGACTTGAAGACGCTCGCCGCCGGTGGTCAGCCCGCCGTCGACATGCTCAACGGGGGCATCGAGATCGCTCTTCGACTGTTGAGTTTCGAATCACCCGTCGTCATCGCCTGCGGCGGCCACGCGATCGCGATGGGCGTATTTCTGTTGCAGTGCGGCGACTATCGAATGGGTGTCGCCGGTAATTTCAAGTATTCGGCGAATGAAGTGGCGATCGGCATGACGATGCCCTGGTCGACGATCGAGATTTTGCGCCAACGATTGACCCCCGCGGCGCTTTCAAGAGCCGTGTTGTTGGCCGAAACTTTCACGCCCGCAAATGGCGTCGAGAACGGATTGATCGATCGCGTGGTTGCGACCGAGGCCGAACTGTTGCCCGCCGCGATCGAATTCGCCAAATCGACGTCGGCCCTCAATGCGACGGCGCATCTTGCGAGCAAAAATCGGTTGCGCGGCGACACGATCGGGGCGATTCGCGACGGTCTGGGCAAAGACCTGAAGAATTGGCGCGAACTTTTTTTGGTTAGTTAGATTTCGCGCGACAACTCGGGCAAAGAACTTTTTTCGCCGAGTTCGAGCAGTCTGCGCAAGATAAAAAGAGGCATCGACAGCGCAGGTTCGAGCAATCAAAAAACTGGTCTGTGGCGGCCGCACAAAAGTCGCAGGAGCCCAACACTTTCGGGTGGTCGCTAAAGTTCAATTTCATTCGTTTGTCGAAGACATACAGCGAGCCTTCCCACAACGAGTCGTCGCCGAATTCTTCGCCGTAGCGCACGATGCCGCCGTCGATCTGATAGACCTCTTTGAATCCGCGATTCTTCATCAGCAAAGACAGAACCTCGCAACGGATACCGCCCGTGCAATATGTGACGACGGGCTTCTCTTTTAGGTGGTCGTATTTGCCGCTTTCGAGTTCGCCGACGAAATCGGGGGTCGTGACGACATCGGCGACGACGGCGTCCTTGAACCGGCCGATGCGCGCCTCGTGGGCGCTGCGACCGTCGAAAAAGACGACCTCGCCACCGCGTTCGGCCACCAGTTTGTCGACTTCGATCGGCTTGAGGCGAACGCCGCCGCCGACTATGCCGTCGGCGTCGACCACGATCTCGTCGGGCACACCGAAGGTGACGATCTCGTCTCGCACCCGAATCTCGAGACGCGGAAACTCGTCGCCGTTGCCCTCCGACCATTTGAAATCGATCGTTTTGAACGGCGCGAACTCTTTCGTGCCACGCACGTATTTCTTTATGTTTGTCATCGAACCGCCGACGGTGCCGTTGATGCCGTGTTTCGAGATGATGATTCGACCCGTGAGACCGTGCCTTTCGCACAAGCTTCGTTGCCAAAGTCGAATCGCCTCGGGGTCGGCCAGGCGCGTGAACTTGTAGAAGAGAACAATTTTTGAGGGCTCTATAGATTTAATTTTACGGGGGAAACTACGCGCGACGAGCGGCGTAGCCTGAACGCCCATGGAAATAATGCAGTCGCAAAAACTCGCCAATGTCCTTTATGACATTCGTGGCCCTGTTCTCGAAGAGGCGAAGCGACTCGAGGCCAAAGGCCACCGAATACTGAAGTTGAACATCGGCAACCCGCAACCGTTCGGGTTCGAGACACCGCCCGAGGTCTTGGTCGAGGTCGTGCGCAACTTGCCGACATCGCAGGGATACTCGGATTCCCAGGGCATTCTCTCGGCGCGCACGGCCGTGGTGCAGAACTATCAAGAGCGGGGCATCGACATCACCGATGTCGACGATGTCTGGCTCGGCAATGGTGTCAGTGAATTGATTCAAGTCGCCCTGAATGCGTTGCTCGACGAGGGCGACGAAGTTTTGATTCCCGCGCCCGATTATCCGTTGTGGACGGCGGCGACGAGCCTCTCGGGCGGAACCCCCGTGCACTACTTGTGCGACGAGTCGAACGATTGGATGCCGAGCATCGAGGACATTCGCGCGAAAATCTCTGACCGCACCAAGGTGATAGTCGTCATCAACCCGAACAACCCGACCGGTTCGGTGTATACGCCCACGGTGTTGCGCGAGATCGCCGACCTCGCCGCCGAGCGCGGCCTGATCGTGATGGCCGACGAAATCTACGACAAGATTCTTTATGACGACGCCGTGCACACGACGTTCGCGGCGATCGCACCCGACGTTTTTACATTGACGTTCAACGGTTTGTCGAAGGCTTATCGCCTCGCTGGCTTTCGCGCCGCATGGATGTTGATGACGGGCCCGCGCAAGCACGCCACCAGTTACATCGAAGGCATCAACATGCTGACCAACATGCGACTTTGCGCCAACGTACCCGCACAGCACGCGATACAAACCGCGTTGGGCGGTCGTCAGAGCATTCGTGATCTGGTGTTGCCTGGCGGGCGATTGCTCGAGCAGCGCGACGCGGCGATAGCGGCGCTCGAAAACATCGAGGGCGTTTCGTGCGTGAAGCCGAAAGGCGCTCTGTATGTCTTCCCGAAACTCGACCCGACGATTTATCCCATCGCCGACGACAGAAAGTTCGTGCTCGACTTTTTGCGCGCCGAACACGTGTTGGTCGTGCAGGGCACCGGCTTCAATTGGCCGACCACCGATCACTTGCGCATCGTCACGCTGCCGCACGCGAAAGATCTGACAGAGGCGATCGGGCGACTCGGCAACTTCTTGTCGGTTTACGACCCGACAAAAAAATAATCAGCGCGCGTAGGTAACGCCACCGTCGACGATGATCGTCGAACCGACAACGTAGTCGCCGGCGCGCGAAGCCAGATAGATCGCCGCGCCGGCCATGTCTTCGGGCGTGCCGATGCGCTTGGCGGGAATCTGCGAGGCCACGAGTTCGCCGTGGTCGCGGGCGATCTTGTTCATCTCCGAGGCGAACGCGCCCGGCGCGATGGCGGTGACGACGATGTCGTCTTGAATCAGACGCAGAGCCATGCGTTTGGTCATGTGGATCAGACCCGCCTTGCTCGCCGCGTACGGATAGGTCTCCATTTCGTTCAGCGAGATGCCGTCGATCGAGGCGATATTGATGACCTTTACCAAATGTGCGCCGTTTGCCGCCGCCGCTCGCAACTGCGGTGCAAGCGCCTGGGTCAGAAAGAACGGAGTTTTCATGTTCAAATCCACCGTTTTGTCCCAACCAGATTCGGGGAACGAGTCGAACTCGGCCATCCATGCGGCACCCGCGTTGTTGACGAGAATGTCGATGCTCTTCTCGCGCTTGGCGATTTCGGCGGCGAACGTCGCGACACCGGTTTGGGTCGATAGGTCGCCCGGTATCGAAATGCATTCGCCGAACTGCGAGAGTTCCTTGGCGGCCGCGTCGCATTGGGCCGCCTTGCGCGCCGTGATGTAAACGCGCGAGCATCCGTGTTCGAGAAAACCTTGCACGATCATCGCGCCGATACCGCGCGAACCGCCGGTGACAATCGCGACACGATTCTTGAGCGAGAAGAGATCCTTCATCGGCTCAACTATAGATTTTTTCGAGTTACACCCCGCGGTTGAAGACGACCAGTTTCGCAGGGGTAGCGTGGGGTCATGGCCGCGCCGCGGATGCACTCTGGGATAACGACCGACGACTCGATGAACCTCGCGATGTCGCCGGGGGCGGTGCCTCTTTACGAGGCCGTGATCGAATTCATCAAGAATGAGATCGATCCCGTCACCGACGAATATTTCAGGTTGGGCGAGGGGCGACCGAATCGTTGGCAATACGGGAAAGGTCAACTTGAATTGCTCGATTCGATCAAGGCCAAGGCGAAAGCCAACGGTCTTTGGAATTTCTTTTTGCCGAACTCGGAGACTGGCCAGGGCTTGTCGAACCTTGACTACGCGTATATCGCCGCCGAACTCGGCAAAAATCCGATCGCCTCGGAGTGCCTGAATTGCAGCGCCCCCGACACGGGCAACATGGAGGTTCTCGAGCGGGTCGGAACCCCCGAGCAAAAGAAGAGATGGCTCGAGCCGCTCTTGAACGGCGAGATTCGCTCGGCCTACGCAATGACCGAGCCCGATGTCGCCTCGAGCGACGCGAAAAACCTGCAGTGTCGCGCCGTGCTCGACGGCGATGAATGGGTGATCAACGGCGAGAAGTTTTATATTTCGGGAGCGGGTGATCCGCGATGCAAGGTTCTGATCTGCATGTTGCTGACCAACCCCGACGGCCCGCCGCACGGTCGTCACTCGCAGATTCTCGTGCCGACCGACACCCCAGGTCTCGAGATTTTGGGGGCGATGCATGTTTTCGGCGAAGATGACGCCCCGCACGGCCACATGCACCTGCGTTTCACCGATGTGCGCGTGCCGAAGTCGAATATTTTGTTGGGAGAAGGTCGAGGTTTCGAAATCTCGCAGGTTCGACTCGGGCCGGGACGCATTCATCACTGCATGCGATCGATCGGCGCCGCCGAGCGTGCGCTCGAACTGATGGTTCGTCGAGGCCTGGGACGCGAGGCATTCGGAAAACCGATTGCGCGCCTCGGAAAGAACACCGAGGTCATCGGCAAGGCGAGAATCGAAATCGAGGCGATGCGTCTGATGGTGTTGCGCGCCGCTCGGGCGATGGACACGATGGGAAACGCCGAGGCGCGAGTTTGGGTGAGCGCGGTCAAGGCGATGGTGCCAGAGCGCGTCTGCAAGATAATCGACGAAGCGATGCAAGTTTTCGGTGGTGCGGGAATTTCGCAATGGACTCCGCTGGCTCGAATGTACGCGGCGCAACGCACGCTGCGTTTGGCTGACGGCCCCGACGAGGTGCACTGGCATGTCGTCGGACGCGCCGAAATTTCTCGCCACGAGAACTCGCCACCGTTGCCGAAATATGGCACGCGTGATGGACTGTTCACCGGCCCCTGAAGAACTCGCCCCGATTCACAGAAAATAAACGGTTGGTGCTACTTTTAGCCCGACTACAAACTTCGAGTCGAACGGGGCGATAACCATGGATCCAGCAGTAAGCACTTTCGGTCTAGAGCCGATGTCGAGCACCGTTTCGGGCCCGAACGTGGCCGCGACCCTCGCCCAATATGTTTCGCCGCTCGGCACCCGCGCTTTCATCATCACCGACGCGGGGGTCAACGGCGCAGGCATCGTCGCGCCGATAACCGACGCGCTGACCAAGGCCGGCATGAAATGGCAGGTATTCGACCAGGTTTCGCCGAACCCGACCGACGTCAACGTGGCCGCGGGCGTGGCCGCGATCAACAAGTTCGGTCTCGACGGCACGGTGGTCGTTTTGATCGGCGGCGGTTCTGTGATGGACTGCGGAAAATATATTTCGCTCGCCGCGCCGAACGGTGTCGACAATTTGGGACTGGCTTTCGCCCCGAATCTCGACGCCAACGATCGCATCGACTTCTCGACGCTCGCCCCGAAGGCGATGGCGTCAAAACCCGGTTTGCCGACCATCGCGATACCCACCACCTCGGGCACCGCCTCTGAAACCAACGGCGGCGGTCTGATCACCGACACGATCACGAATCCGGCGAATCACCGAAAACTGACTTTCAGCAATCCGTCGGTGCGACCGCGCACGATTTTGCTCGATCCCACACTCACGGTTGGAATGCCGGCCAAGGGCACCGCCGCCTGCGGCATGGATGTCTTGACCCACGCGATCGAGGCCTACACATCGGTGCAATCGAACCCGTATGCCGACGCCTTGGCTCTGCATGCGATTCGACTTGTCGCCAAATATCTGCCGACCGCGGTGACCAACGGCGCGGATCTCGAGGCGCGGGCGCAAATGCAACTCGCCTCTCATTTGGCCGGTCGTGCATTTTCAAGCGGGCCGTTACTTGGCCTCGTGCACGCGACGGGACATCCGATTTCGGGTCAGTTGCACCAGGCCCACGGTCAGACTTTGGCGACGATGCTGCCGCACGTGATGCGATTCAACCGCGATGTCGTGGCCGAGCGTTACGCGAACGTCGGTCAGGCGCTCGGCGCAGAGGTCGACCCCGATGCGGCGATCGACGCGGTCTTGAAACTCTCGACCAAGGTCGGCACGAACAAAAAATTGGGCGAACTTGGCGCATCGAGCGACAACATCGCGGCGTTGACCCAAGACGCGTTGCGCGACCTGATCATTTTGAACACGCCGCGATATCCGACGCGCGGCGAGGTGCACGAACTTTACGCCAAGGCGCTCTGAGTCGAATTAGTTTTTCAACGAGTCGATAGTCAGGCTCTTCAACGAGAGCCAACTTTGTTTCAAGCCGGGATGCAAGGCGAGCGATTCGACCTCGTCGATCGGCGACCATTTCGCCGCGGTGGATTCTGGGTTGGCGATGCGGGCCCCCGCGTCACCCATCGAGTGGGCGATGACGGTGTCGTAACCCCACGGCCCATGGTTGTCGGAGAAAACATGTTTCACGGTCAGCGCCGAAAGATCGATGCCCATCTCTTCGTGCGCCTCGCGCAGGGCCGCGGTAACCGAGTCTTCGTGCGAGTCGCGCGCCCCGCCAGGTAGCGCCCAAGTTCCGCCGCCGTGAGTCCATTCGGCGCGAAGTTGCAACAACACCTGTGGTTCTATCGTGTCGCATCGCAACAGCAACAGACCCGCCGCACCGAAGCGCCCCCAATGTCGGAAGCCGCAATCACAATCGACCCAACCGTCGCCGTCTCGTCTTGGCATCGGCTCAACAGTATTACGAGATGATGTCGATCGGCACCGCGGATTTGGGCACGACATTGCGCACCGACCAATTGCCACCCGCCAAAATTCGACTGCACAAAATGAGCGCGAGCATTATCGCGCCCGTGCCGACAAAAGTGGTGGTGCGACCGAGGTGATCGTAGGCGAGGCCCGCGAAACTCGCGGCGACACCACCCGCCAAAGTTTCGATTCCGCCGAGCAGACCTTGTGCCCCCGCTTGCCGTTCGAGCGGTGCACTAGTGCCGACAGCCACACCGGCACCCGTGACGAAGAAGCCGTCATTGATCGAATGAAACAGAAACACGATCATCATCAACCACGGGGTCGGCATCAGACCGTAACCCGACATGAAGATCGCACCCAAGATCATGCCCAGACCACCCGCGCGATAAGGGCCGACACGTTGAACGAACTTTCCGCCGAACGGTCCGAGGATGATCAACGGAACCGCGAAAAGCGAAACACCAAGATTCGCCATCCACTGTGCGGCATCCAGGTCGTCCATCATCAACACCCACAGCGAGTCGAACACACCGATCATGAAAAAGAGTGTGACGCCGATCAAGATGCCCGAGGCGATTGCACGGTCTTTCAACAGGTCGATCGCGAATCGCTCCGACGGCTGGTGTTCTTTGGCTGTCTCGGGAACCTTGATGCGAGCGACGACGACGACAAAGATCGAAATCACCATCGCCAGAAAAACGAACGGGCCGGGGATGCCGAAAAACTCGGCGAACAACACCGAAAAAATCGGCCCCGCGGCGAAGCCTCCTACCTCGAAAGACAAAATGCGACCCAGGTTGCGACCGAAGTTCTCGGGGTCGGCGACGATGATCACCCGGCGCAAAGCAGGTAGCGCCGTGCCCGCGCCAAGACCCATGATCACGCGCGAAAGAAATAGGGCGGTGAAATTTGTGCCGATGGCCATGCCCAGACAGCCGATCACCTCGAGACCCAGACCCAGAATGATCAGGCGTCGCGCCTTTCCGCGGTCGGCGAGCGGGGCGATGCTCACTTGTCCCACAAACGACATGAAAAAGCCCACGCCGACGATCAGCCCGAGCCCCGATTCGGCGATGCCGAATTTGTTGCGAAAGTCGTCGAGCATCGTGAACATCACGCCATAAAGACACGACGACGAACCGATCGCCAGCAGCAAAGTCAGGACGATTCGGCGTTTATTCACCCGATAAATCTAGCGTTTCATCGCGTTTCGTTTCTTGGGCAAGACTTGAACTCATGGAGAACAAAAACAAAATGTTGAGCGACTCGCAGCCGGTCGACTCGCTGATCGGCGGAAAATGGGTCGCCGCAGAAAAAAAGATCGATGTGACCAACCCCGTCGACGGTTCGATTCTGGCGAAAGTTTCAAGCGCGTCCCCCGACCTGTGCCTGTCGGGCGTCGATGCCGCACAGACGGCGTTTGCGTCGTGGAAATCGACCGCACCGCGAGCGCGCGCCGAGATTCTGCGAAAGAGTTTCGAGATAATGATCGCCGAACAAGAGTCTTTGGCGCGATTGATCACCCTCGAGAACGGCAAAGTTCTGGCCGATGCGCGCGCCGAGGTCGCCTATGCCGCCGAGTTTTTCAGATGGTTCAGTGAAGAGGCGGTGCGAATCGACGGCGATTATCGTCGCGCCCCAAGCGGCGCCAACTGGTTGTTGGTGACGCGCCAACCCGTGGGTGTCGCCCTGCTCGCCACACCATGGAATTTTCCGGCGGCAATGGCCACACGCAAGATCGGGCCGGCGCTGGCAGCGGGTTGCACAGTCGTGTTGAAACCCGCGAGCGAAACGCCGTTGACGGCGTTGGCGATCGCCGAGATCATGCAGCGCGCCGGGGTGCCCGACGGCGTGGTGAACGTGGTGGTGCCGAGCCCGTCGGGGCCGGCGGTGGGCGCGATGCTGAAGTCGGACAAAGTTCGCAAATTATCTTTTACCGGTTCGACTCAAGTCGGCTCGATGTTGTTGGCCCAGGCCGCCGAGAACGTGATCAATTGCACCATGGAGCTGGGCGGCAACGCCCCGTTCATCGTGTTCGACGATGCCGATTTGCCCGGTGCGATCGACGGTGCGATGTTGGCCAAAATGCGCAACGGCGGTGCGGCGTGCACCGCGGCGAACCGATTTTTTGTCCACGAAAAAATCTACGATGCTTTCGCCGACGGCTTGACCGCGCGCATGGGCGCCCTCGTTCTGGGCGACGGACTTGATTCGAAGACGAATGTTGGTCCATTAGTTTCGAAATCACAACAACAACAGGTCGCGAAATTCGTCGAGATGGCCAAAAGCGACGGAGCGGTCGTGGCGTGCGGCGGTTCTGCCGCCGCAGACGGCTCGTACGGTTACTTTCCGACGGTGCTTACCGAAGTCTCGTTCGACTCGCCGATATTGCGCGAGGAAATTTTCGGGCCGGTCGCGCCGCTGGTGCGATTCACGGATCGTGACGATGTCTTGGCCCACGCCAACAGCGTCGAACACGGGCTTGTTTCATATGTGTATACCCGCGACATCGGACGGGGCATGAGGGTCGCCGAGGCGCTCGAATCGGGAATGGTCGGTTTGAACCGTGGTTTGGTTTCTGACCCAGCCGCGCCATTCGGTGGCGTGAAGCAATCTGGTTTGGGTCGCGAAGGAGCCCACGATGGTTTGCTGGCATTTCTCGAGACGAAATACGTCGCCGGCAACTGGTGACGCGGGGTTGAGTCTCGGCATAATGTAAGCCGTGTCGAGTTCATCGAAAAAACTTTGCGCGACACTTCTCGAGCGCGCCTCCGTTCCCGTCGATTCGTCCGAACCTTACTCGATTCGAGTACACAACCAGAAAATTTGGGACAGGGTCGTTGCCCAACGTCAATTGGGCTTGGGTGAGGCGTACATCGACGGTTGGTTCGATTGCGACGCGCTGGACGAGATGTTGACCCGGCTGGTGAGCGTCGACGCGACAAATGCGCTGCCTTTTCGCCCGAGCCTGTTGATGAACGTATTGCGTAGTTCGATTTCCAACAATCAGACCCGCAAACGCGCGTCTCTCAACGCAAAGCACCACTACAACATCGGCAACGATTTATACGAACGAATGCTCGACAAGAGAATGATTTACAGTTGCGCGTATTGGCTGAACAGTGACGATCTTGACTCCGCCCAGGAGGCGAAACTGGATCTTGTATGTCAAAAGTTGCGACTTGAACCAGGAATGCGAGTTTTGGACATTGGGTGTGGTTGGGGCGGATTCTTGGAATTTGCCGCGTCGCGCTACGGAGTCACGGGCGTCGGGATTTCACCTGCGGACGAGCAGGTAAGAGTCGCGGCGCAGAGATGTGCTGATCTGCCCGTTGAGATCAAGAATTGCGACTATCGAGATTTGCAGGCTTCCCAAGGTCGTTTTGACCGAGTCTTGTCGATCGGAATGTTGGAGCATGTCGGCCCAAAAAATTTGCGAACATTTTTCGCCAAATGCGAAGAACTACTTAACCCAAGTGGGCTGATGCTGCACCACACGATCGGCGGGCTCGTTTCGAAAGACCATAGCGATCCATTCTTTGACCGATATATTTTTCCGGGCGGCGTCTTGCCGACACTGGCGCAAATCTCAGCTTCGGTCGAACCCAATCTGGTGATTGAGGACGTGCACAATTTTGGGCTCGATTACGACAGAACGCTGATGGCATGGAGCGCAAATCTCGGTCGACACTGGGCGAGCCTTTCGAAAATTTACGACGAGCGCTTTCGTCGGATGTGGCATTTCTACCTGATGGCCTCAGCCGCGGGTTTTCGTGCAAGGTCGCTGCAGCTCTGGCAGGTCGTTTTCCGAAGAAAAGGTGTGGACGGGCCGTATCTGACGATTCGTTAGGCGCGAGCAGGTGATTTTCGGGCAATAGTCGCTGCCCACCAAATCAGCGGAATCTGAAATGGCAGTCGACCATAGGCGATGAGTTGCTGGGCGAGTTCACGGTCGCGCCAGTCATAGGCCATATATAAATTGCCCGGATAAACCGCGACGAACAGGGCCACCGCGGCCCAACCAGCCCGCCTGCGAGTCGATGGCACAAGCAAAAACAGGGCGATTGCGATCTCTGCCAGGCCGCTTATATACGTATACGCACTGGGGCTGCCTGGTAGCCACCCTGGGATCAAGGCGTTGAACATGTCCGGCGCGACGAAGTGGGCGACGCCCGCCACGCCGAGAAAACCGGCGAGAACAAAAACTGAAATCCCCGACACCGGTTTCGACATCGCTACATGATGCCACGAAATTCTCGGCGCATCTGAGACAATGTTTGTTACAAAACACGGAGAGTTCAGTTGGGCGAGATGACAGATACGCGGTCGAGTTGGCTCGACAGCGACCAGCTCGAGTTGGTTCGCGGTCAGGTGCCACTCGTATATATAGACGCCGTGCCGGTGCTGGTCAACGAACTCGGTGTCGTCACCCATGTGGGCATGCTGTTGCGGCAGGCCCCCGACGGATCGATTTCTCGCACGGTCGTTTCGGGTCGGGTGTTGCTAAACGAAAGAATTCGCGACGCCCTGCTTCGCCACCTCGAAAAGGATCTCGGCCCGATGGCGTTGCCGAAGATTCCGCCCGAGCCCGCGCCGTTCACCGTCGTCGAATATTTCACCGATCCGTCAATCAGCGGCTTTCACGACCCGCGACACCACGCCGTGAGTTTGGCGTTCGTCGTGCCCGTATCGGGCGATTGTCAACCCTCGCAGCAAGCGCTCGACTTGGGTTGGTATACACCCGAGCAGGCGACCAGCCCCGAGATGAAAGCCGAGATGACCGGAGGGCACGATCGTCTGGTGCGTCTGGCTCTCGCCTCTGTCGGGGTGTTGCCGTGATTTTCGACATCGCAAACTCGGCGCGACGCCAAGCGGCGGCGTTGCGTGTGGCGCTCATCGGTAATCGGATGACGCGGTTCGAAACGAGCGAGGCGCCGGTTTTGAATCCGCAAATCGGAAGAGTGATCGAAGAGGTTCGCGTATTGGGCCGTGAAATCGAAATCATCTGGGACGACGGTGTCGTGTTGCGCACCAAGATGCGAATCAACGGGGCATGGAAAATTTTTCGCGCCTCAAATCGGGGCGAGATGCGGGGCCGCTCGGCTCAGGTCGTGATAGGTGTCGAAGATCGAGTCGCTGCATGTTTCGGGGCCTTGGATGTCGAGACCCATCATGACTTTGATCCGCGGAGACACCCGCTGCTTGGCCCCCATGGCCCCGATTTGTCAGATCCGAAACTCGACCACGAGTCGTGCGTCGATCGAATGATCGCCTATGAAGACTCCGACGCGACGGTGGCCGAGGTGTTGCTAGACCAACGGGTGATGCGGGGTATCGGCAATGTTTTCAGGTGCGAACTTTTGTGGTCTTGCGAACTGCACCCATGGGCGAAGATAAGTTCGTTGAATCGAGACGAGTGTCGCGAACTGGTCGCGATCGCCGCCGAGATGTTGCAACCCGAATCAAGCGGTCGACTCGCAACTTTGGCTGTCTACGGTCGCCACGGCAAAGAATGCGAGCGTTGCGGCGGTCAGATTCGTGTCACGCATCACGGTGAGGCGAACCGCGTTCTTTATTGGTGCGCCGAGTGCCAGACCAGGCATTCGGGCAGCGGGTCGACCCGTTATGTGACCGAGCACGACACGCCCCCGAACGTTCACCCGGCCGAATTCATTTATCTGTCTGATCTCGAGCGGGCGAGAAAATCAGGCTGAGGCGATAGCCGAGATAATTTCGGTGCGCGTGGCGCGCCACGCAGGAAACACGGCCGCGACGACACCGATGATGAAGGCGCCGATCAGGATCGTGACGGTATTTGCGATCGGCAAGGTGAATGCGCTGAAGCCCGCATCGTTCAACGAGACGACGATGACAATGCCGGTCAAAATGCCGAGAACAACGCCCGTCACGGCGCCAAACAGAGAGGTGATAACGCTCTCCCAGCGCACCATCATTCGAACCTGCGAGCGCGTCATGCCCACCGCGCGAAGCAGGCCGATTTCGCGTTTTCTCTCGAACACCGAGAGCAAAAGAGTGATGATGATTCCGACGATCGCGATGATCACAGAAAGAAACAGCAGACCATAGATCAGCGCGAGAAACTGGTCGACTTGCGCCGCCTGCGAGTCGATATAGGCGTCTCGACTCTCGAGGGTGCCGATACCCAAATCTGAACTGACCGTCGAGATGGCTTTCTGTGCGGCGTCGTCGTCTACGCCGCTCGCGACTCGAATGTAGACGAAGCTGTCGAACAGCGGGCTCGTCGAGTCGGCGAATAATTCGCGACTCACCGCGTAGTTGCCGTAGGCGTTTTTATAGGTGCCGGCAACTTTGAGTTGTTTCGACGAACCATCAATCAGCGTGATTTGAACCGATGATCCGACCACGAGATTTTTTTCGATCGCTTTGTCGGTCTCGACCAGGATCTCGTCGTCACCCAAATCGGTTTGAGCGCCTTCGATCATCTCGAACTCGTAGAGACCGCCGGCGGTTTTGGGGTCAAAAACCAAAATAAACGGTGATTCGTCGCCCACTTTCGCGGCGATGAAACCTACGCCCGTGGCCTGGTCGACTTCCGGGAGGTCTTTGATCTTGTCGGTGACGCTCGTCGGAATGCCGCCGAATCCGCGACTGTTTACGCTGAGCGCAAAGTCGCCCCGAAATGACGCACCGATTGTCTCGCGTATCTCATTTTTGACGCTTGCGGCCAGGGCGGTGAACGCGGTCACCAACGCGACGCCGATCAAAACAGGCGCAGCGGTTCGCGCCGTGCGCTTCGGGTTGCGCGCGGCGTTTTGCCTCGACATCGAACCCGTCACACCTCGCAGACCCGCCACAGGCTTGCCGAGCAGCATCGCCACTGGCTTTGAAATAGCGGGACCGATCACCAAGACGCCGGCGAACACGCCCAAGACACCCAGACCCAATATCGCCACGCGCGCACCATTGAGCGCGGCCAACAACCCGATCGCACCCAAAGCGATCAGAATCAAACCGACGACAATTCGGCGACCCAATTTGGGCACGGTGTCGAGCGCCGTGTCGCGCATTGCGGCCAGCGGAGGAACCCGACCCGATCGCAACGCCGGCAAGATCGCCGACAGAACGGTGATGATCGTTCCGATCAGAACGATGCGAGTGACCGCATTCGTGGCGATCGTCAGACCCGTCGTCGGTATCTCGAGACCGACCGCGTTCAATAGCGCGCTGAGAAGCCGAGAAAGACCGATGCCCGAAACAAAACCGATGATCGAGCCGAGCAACCCGACTATCAGCGCCTCGACCAAAAGCGAGATTGTCACCTGTCGACGACTCGCCCCGATTGCGCGCAACAATGCGCTCTCGCGTTGGCGCTGGGCGGCCGTAATCGAGAACACGTTGTAAATGACGAAGCAGCCGATGCCGAGGGCGATGAATGAGAACGCCGTCAAAAATGCCGTGAAAAAACCCAGAACGGTTTTTATCTGGCTGGTTGTCTCTTCGGTGATTTCGGCGCCGGTGAGGGTCTCGAGTTTCGCCGATTTCGGCAGGGCGGCGTCGATCGCCTCGGCGAGTTCTTCGTCGCTGAGCGTGCCGTCACCTTGCACGAGGAATGCATCCACAAAACCGGGTTTCAGCAGAAACTCTGACGCCGTGGGTTGGTCGAACAACGCGAATGTCGCCCCACCCGGCGAAGAGATGTCGCCATAGTTGGCGACCCCGACGAGGGTGAACTCGCGCGAGCCCGACAAAGCGTTGACACGAACCTTGTCGCCGACGACGAACTTGCCCGCCTCGGCGGTCGCACGATCGAGCATCACTTCGCCCGAACCGACCGGCAGTCGACCCGAATCGACGTTCCAGAGACCCGCGACACTTTCAGAGGCGATACCGCCGAATGTCGGCGGTCCTTGATCTTCGCCCAAAGGTTGGCCGTCTTTGCCGATGACGCGGGCGTAACTTTGCATGTCGCCGACCGCGGCACTCACGCCATCGACGCCCAAAATAATGTCGAGAGCCTCGATCGGTGACGGTGCCCGCTGCTCGCCGAAGCCCGTGTCGACCGAATCGGTGGATCTCACATAGGCGTCGACGTCGCGAAACACATCGGTGAACAGCCGGTCAAAGGTGCTGTTGATCGTGTCCGAAAAAATCGTCGTGCCCGAAAGAAACGATGTGCCGAGAATGATCGCCAACGAAGTCAACAACAGACGGCCCTTGCGCGCCAAGGTCATTTTCAGCGACAGACGAAACATCGCTGGATCAATCGCCCAAATGTTTGAGGTACTCGAGCACCTTTTCGGGTGACGGGTTCGACATCTCGCCGGCGACATGACCGTCGCTCAAGAACACAATTCGATCGGCGTAACTTGCCGAGACCGCGTCATGGGTGACCATGACTATGGTTTGCCCGAGTTCGGTGACTGCCCGGCGCATGAAGGTGAGGATGTCAGTGCCCGACTTCGAGTCGAGGTTGCCGGTCGGTTCGTCGGCGAAAATTATCTCGGGTCTGGTCGCCAACGCCCTCGCCACCGCGACGCGCTGCTGTTGACCGCCCGAGAGTTCGCTGGGTCGGTGCTCGAGGCGATCGGCGAGAGAGATCGTGTCGATGACTTTGGTTATCCATGCTTCGTCGCCACCACGTTTGCCGAGCGACAACGGAAGGGTGATGTTCTCGTAGGCGTCGAGAGTAGGAATCAAATTGAAACTCTGAAAAACGAAGCCGACTTTTTCTCGGCGCAGTTTCGTGATCTCTTTGTCGTTGAGCGTCGATAGATCAACATCACCGATGAACACTTTTCCGCTGGTTAGAGCATCAAGACCGGCCAGGCTGTGCATCAGCGTCGATTTACCCGAACCGCTCGGGCCCATAATCGCGCTGAACTTGCCGCGCTCGAAACTGACCGTCACATTGTCGAGGGCGCGAACCTCGTTTTCACCGCTGCCGTAGATTTTGCTGGCCGATTCGGCCCGCGCAGCCACATTTTTCGACTCCGGCACCTGATTCATCGCGGTTCAGGCTATACGAGCCCGGATTGAGACTGTCTTTTTTGGGCGAATCGAGGGTCAACTTTGGGTAATTTTCTCAAGTTTTCCCACAACATGCCGTAGGTATGTTGGAAACACTTGGAAAACTCAATGAAAACCGATTTGAATCGCCCGCGCAGGCGTCGAAATTTGTTGACCATCGGGTTGGCGTTGCTTTTGGTCGGGCAATTTTTTCCGACCGCGGTCGTCGAGGCCGATGCGCCGACCGGCGATTACATCGTGTTGTTCGCCAAGAGTGCCGACCTGTCGAGCAAGATCACCAAAGAAGCGCGATTGGGCAACGCAATCAGCGACGTCTTTGACGGATCGACCAATGGTTTCGTCGCCGAACTCGATGCCGCCGATGTGCGTCGACTTAAGAGTGATCGCGATGTGTTGGTGGTCGAACTAGACCGAGTTATTCGTCTCGATACTGAAGAGTCGACGAGCACGACGAGCACGACTGTGCCTGAGACAACGACCAGCACGACGTCGAGCACAACGACGAGCACAACGACGAGCACGACGAGCACAACTGTGCCTGAGACAACGACCAGCTCGACGTCGAGCACAACGACGAGCACGTCGAGCACGACGTCAACAACATCGAGCACGACGAGCACAACTGTGCCTGAGACAACGACCAGCACGACGTCGAGCACGACGTCGAGCACAACGAGCACGACTGTGCCCAAGACCGAGCCCAGCGACGACCTGGCCGGCACTTCAATCGTCACGCTTCGATCAAATGTCGACACGCAGTCGTTCGTCGCCGCCGAGATCTCGCTTGGTGGCGAGATAATTCAGGTCTTCACGCAGGCGATCAATGGTTATGTGGCGAGACTCTCCGAAACAGAAAAAGTTCGACTGAACAAAGATTCGCGCGTCCTGCGTGTCGAACCGAACCAACTGATCGAAATCGAAGGCGACCAGACGAGCCCACCATCGTGGGGTTTGGATCGCATCGACCAACGCACAAATGTGCTCGACTCGACATATTCATACAATTTCGGCGGCATCGGAGTCTCGGCTTATGTGATCGACACCGGCATTCGAGCCGATCACCTGCAATTTTCAGGTCGGGTCAGCGCGGGTTACGGTGCGATCAACGACGGTTATGGTTCGAATGACTGCAACGGCCATGGCACGCATGTTGCGGGCACCATTGGCGGCACCACGGTTGGTGTGGCAAAGTCGGTTCGACTCATTCCGGTTCGAGTTCTCAACTGTCGAGGTAGCGGTTACATCTCGAATGTGATCGCTGGCGTCAACTGGGCCATCACCGATCATGCTGCGGGCGTTCCTGCGGTTGCCAACTTGAGTCTCGGTGGCGGTTACAACGCGGCGTTGAACGAGGCGATTGCGAATGCCGTGGCTGATGGCATCACTGTGGTGGCCGCTGCGGGTAACAACAACAACTTGGCCTGCAATTATTCGCCCGCTTCCGCACCGTCGGCAATCACAGTGGGTGCGACAACGTCTGCCGACGCTCGGGCAAGTTATTCGAACTACGGCTCGTGTCTCGACATTTTTGCCCCGGGCTCGTCGATCACCTCGTCTTACCATCGTTCGTCATCCGAGTTGAGAAGTTTGTCGGGCACGTCGATGGCCGCGCCGCATGTCGCGGGTGCCGCGGCGTTGTTGCTCGAGGCAGATTCGGCGATGACGCCGGCGGCGGTTCTGGCCAAACTTCTCACATACGCGACGCCGGATGTCGTCACATCACCCGGTGCGGGCTCGGTCAATCTGTTGCTTTATACCAAGTCGGCATGGTTGGCACCGACGCCAGTCGCTCCGAGTTCGCCTCGCGAACTAGTGGCCGTGGCCGAGAGTTCCACCGTGCAACTCAGTTGGTTGGCTCCGTCAACCAACAACGGCAACTCGGTCACCGACTACAAGATCGAATACTCCTCGAACTCGGGTTCGACCTGGTCGACTTTCGTCGACGGTGTCTCGACTGCGATCACGGCCACCGTCACGGGTTTGACCAATGCCACCACTTACACATTCCGCGTCAGTGCGATCAGCAGCGCGGGCACCAGTGACCCGTCGAACACGGCCACGGCGACACCCGGCATTCCCGGGGCACCGACATCACTTGCCACGACCGCTCTCAATCAAAGCGTCCGCCTGACCTGGACGGCGCCATCTTCAACGGGTGGTGCGGCAATCACCGACTATGTCGTCGAGTACACCGCCGATGTCAGCGCCGGTTATTCGGTGTTCAACGATGGCGTGTCGACCGCGACGACGGCAACCGTGACCGGCTTGACCAACGGCAGTTCCTATTACTTCAGGGTCAAAGCCGTCAACAGCATCGGGTCGAGCCAACCCTCTGGCGTCGTCTCTGGCGCCCCTTGGGCGATCGTGGTGCCGAGTGCGCCTCTTGATCTCACCGTTACGAACATCGATTTGAACAAGGTTTCTTTGAGTTGGTCGCTGCCGACTTCGAATGGCGGCAGTTCGGTGACCGACTACATCATCGAATACTCGAACAACTCGGGCGACACATGGTCGGTCTTCGATGACGGGTTGGCGACTATGCGTTCGCAAGATGTCACAGGCCTGACCAATGCCGTTTTTTACATCTTCAGGGTGAGTGCCGTAAATATTTCGGGCACCGGCGCACCGTCGACCGCGACAACATCTGTTGCTCCGGGTGTTCCTTCGGCGCCGTGCTGTGTTCGTGACGTTCTTATCGGTCCGCGTCGCGTGGCAATTCAGTGGGGCAAGCCGACGTTCACCGGTGGTTCAGAAATAACAAATTATTTGATCGAATATTCCACCGACAGCGGCGCAAACTGGACGCTCTGGGACGGAAACACCGGCGTCGTTGGTTGCGTGTGTGAAACAGTGGCCCGCACGGTGACTCCGCTGGCAGATGGTGTGCCGCACATCTTCAGGGTTCGCGCTAAAAACGCGATTGGCACGAGCAATCACTCTGCATCCTCAGAGGCATACACCCCATGGACTCCGGTCGTGCCCGGTGCGCCGTTGAATGTCGTCGCCGTGGCCCGCACCGGCCAGGTCGATTTAGATTGGGACGAGCCGACCACCGACGGTGGTGCGCCGATCACCGACTACAGGCTTCAATTCTCGACCGACTCCGGCTCGACATGGACGACGATCAACGACGGTGTTTCGTCGGCGACATTTTCTTCGATCAGATCTTTGACCACTGGGGTCAGCCATATCTTCAGGGTCGCGGCTTCGAACGAAGTTGGTACGGGCATCAACTCGGCGACAAGTGCCCCGATTACGACCATTGCACCGCTGGCAAACGATCCGTTTTCGGGTGCCACAACAATCTCGTCTTCGACGGGTTATCTCACAAGTTCGACCCAAACCGCGACACGCGAAATCGGCGAACCGAATCACGGCGGTTATCGACCGTCGGCATCTCTTTGGTACAAGTGGGTGGCGGCCGAGGCGGGCACTCTGGTGTTGACGACCTACGGCAGCGACTTCGACACGATTCTCGGCGTCTACACCGGTGCGAGCGTAAACGCGTTGACCGCGCTCGCGGTCAACGACGATGCCACTGGCGAAACCGGGCTCTGGAGCCGAGTCACCGTAACGGTCGCCGCGGGCACTACATATCTCGCCGCGATCGATGGTTATAACACGAGCAAGGGTTCGACTCGTTTCAACTGGACATTCACTGCGGCACCGACACCCGAGGCGCCAACGGCGCCGTTGAATGTGCGAGCCAGCGCCGGTGATTCAAGCGCGACAATCAATTGGCTTGCCCCGAGCAGCAACGGTTACTCGGCGATTACTGGTTACACCGCGACCTCATCACCCGGTGCCAAAACATGCATGACCACGGGGTCGTTGTCTTGCGTCGTGCGCGGTTTGACCAACGGCACCAGCTACACATTCACAGTTACGGCGACCAATGCCATCGGCACCTCGGTGCCAAGTTCAGCATCTGAGGCGGTGGTGCCTGCCGCCGACAACGACAACGGCATCACCGTGCTCTCTTGGGGTTTAGATCGCATCGATCAACGAGCCTTGCCATTGAATAATCGCTACTCAAGCAGTTACTCGGGTGCCGGCGTGAACATCTATGTAATCGACACCGGAGTTTTGTCGACGCACACCGAATTCGGCAGTCGCGTAGTTTCTGGTTACAGTTCAATCGCCGACGGGCGAGGCACCGAAGATTGCAACGGTCACGGCACACATGTTGCAGGCACCGCTGCAGGTACAAACTATGGTGTCGCACCAGCCGCAACCATCGTGCCGGTGCGTGTTCTCGATTGCTCGGGCTCGGGCACCACTTCGGGGGTAATTGCCGGCATCGACTGGGTTGTCTCGCATCACGAATCCGGACAACCCGCCGTTGCCAACATGAGTTTGGGTGGTTCGCGTTCCGCGGCGTTAGATCTCGCCGTCGCCCGAGGCACGGCCGACGGCGTCGTGTTCGTCGTTGCTGCCGGAAACTCGAACGCCAACGCATGCAACTTTTCGCCGGCTGCCGAGTCGTCGGCGATCACCGTCGGGGCAACCACCACGACAGACACCCGCGCGAGTTACTCGAACTACGGGTCATGTCTCGATGTTTTTGCTCCGGGCTCGAATATCACCTCGGCTTGGTTTTCTTCGACCACTGCAACCAACACGAATTCGGGTACCTCGATGGCTTCACCCCATGTCGCAGGTGTCGCCGCGTTGGCCCTGAGTGCGAACCGAACTCTTTCGGTGGCGCGTGTCGCGCTTTGGATCACCTCGACGGCGACGCAAGGTTTGATTGCCGATGTTGCGGGTTCAACAAACAAGTTGGTTTATTCACTGCTCAGCGCAACCGCGCCTGAACTTGCACCTGAAGATACCCCGACTACGACAACGACAACCACGACTGTGCCGTCAAGTGGCGGCGGTGGTGGTGGCGGCGGTGGCGGCGGCG
>Ga0194112_10002800_pt1 | contig 24739 bp, 16 predicted proteins | sample TA2MahC400mmetaG_FD_146191 | JGI IMG/M metagenome (GOLD analysis project Ga0194112, IMG submission 146191) | Freshwater microbial communities from Lake Tanganyika, Tanzania - TA2015016 Mahale Deep Cast 400m | ecosystem: Environmental > Aquatic > Freshwater > Lake | place: Tanzania: Lake... | reverse complement strand
TCACCCAATATCCGGCAACCAGCATCCAGTGGAGATCTTCGTTCGGGCTCGCGGTAGCTCGCCCCTCCATCAGCCGGACTTCGATGTTCGTTGTTCGGTGCTCGGTGTTCGTGCCCCGTCCTCATTCGGTTGCCCCCATTCGGTTGTCATCTTCCGCTCGGCGCGATGGGGAAGGGCTGAGGGATGAAACCTGAAACCTGAAACAAGCCGGACATCAGCGTTCGTGCCCCGTCCTCATTCGGTTGCCCCCATTCGGTTGTCATCTTCCGTTCGGGGCGATGGGGAAGGGCTGAGGGATGAAACCCGAAACCTGAAAGAAGCCGGACATCAGTGTTCGCACCCCGTCCTCATTCGGTTGCCCCCATTCGGTTGTCATCTTCCGCTCGGCGCGATGGGGAAGGGCTGAGGGATGAAACCTGAAACCTGAAAGAAGCCGGGCATCAGTGTTCGTGCCTTCCTGTGTCCGGATGCCGGTTGACTCGCCCCGGGCGGCGGGGCAGGGTGGCGGCCGGAAGCCCGACGCGTGTCGGGATCGGAGGATGGCATGCGGATGCGTGGCGGGCAGGGGCGGACAACGGTGGCGATGCCGGGAGGCCGGGTTTTTCGATTCGGCCCGTTGTGTCTCGTTGCGCTTGCGCCGGCAGTCTGTGCGCTGCCCGCGGCGGCCGGCACGCGCGACCACCTGAAGCGGCCGCCCGGGTGGTTCGCGAGCGCGGAGGGTGCGCGGATCACGTCCAACATCCTCTCATGGCAGTCCGAGGCGGGCAGCTGGCCCAAGAACATGGACCCTGCGGCCAAGCCCTACACGGGCAAGGATCGTGCGAAGGACATCCGGGGCACTTTCGACAACGGCGCCACCACCGACGAACTGCGGTTCCTGGCCCGGGCGTTCGCCGCCACGCGCGGCGCTCCGCTGCGCGCGGCGGTGGAGCGCGGCGTGGATCACATCCTGAAAGCGCAGTACCCGGCCGGCGGCTGGCCCCAGTTCTTTCCTCCTGGCACGCAGTATCACCGGCACATCACCTTCAACGACGGGGCGATGGTGCGCGTGATGGAGTTCGTGCGTGAGGTGTCGGCCGACCCGTCGTTCGAGTTCCTCGACCCGGCGCGCCGGAAGGCCTGCGGCGACGCCTTTTCGCGCGGCGTCGCCTGCATCCTCCGCTGCCAGGTCGTGCAGGACGGTGAGCCCACCGCGTGGTGCGCGCAGCACGACGAGGTCACGCTGGAGCCGCGCACGGGCCGCAGCTACGAGCTGCCCTCGCTCAGCGGGTCGGAGTCGGTGGGCATTGTCCGGCTGCTGATGAGCCTCGACCGTCCGTCGCCGGAGGTCGTGCGGGCGGTGGACGGCGCCGTGGCGTGGTTCCGGCGCGCTCAACTGAAGGGCATCCGCGTGGACACGGTCGGAGGTGACCGCGTCGTCGTGCAGGACCCGGCGGCGCCGCCGCTGTGGGCGCGCTTCTACGAACTCGGTACGGGCCGGCCGCTCTTCGTCGACCGCGATGGCGTGCCGAAGTACGCGCTGGCCGACATCGGCTCCGAGCGTCGCAACGGCTACGCGTGGCTCGGAAACTGGCCCGCCGCGCTGCTGGAGCGGGAGCATCCGGAATGGAAGGCGCGGCTCAGCCGGGCCGCACGGTGAACCTCCGAACCTTGGAACCTCCCAACCCGTGAACGTCCGAACCTTGGAAATCCTGCGGCGGCGGATGGCGGCGGCGCTGGCGCCGCTGCTGGCGCTTGCGGGTGCGGGTTGCGTCGACGGGACGGCGGTGGTGCAGGTGGCGCGGAACGGGGGCGGGACGATCGACCTGCGCGCCGTGGCGCCGGCGGATGCCGCGACGCGGATCCAGGCGACGAGCCTGCTGCTGACAACGATGGGCGCGGGCGGAACGGACCTGCTCAAGCTGTTCACGCCGACCGACGCCACGACGCTCGTCGACCGCCGGACGCTCGAGCGGTTCGCGAAAGAGCTCGGGCCGCAGGTGAGGCTGGTGTCCGCCGAGCGCATCTCGGCGAAGGGCCGGAACGGGTTCGCCGCCCGCTACGCCTTCCCCGATGTCCGCGGGGTGCGATGGACGATCCCCGCCGCGGACGGCCGGACCGGCGACGGCGGCGGGCTGGCCTTCGATTTCGTCCCCGGCGCGACGCCGGTGCTGAAGCTGATCCCCCGCGGGGCGGGGGCCCGGGCCGGCGCGCCGGCCGGCGCCCGTTCGTCGATCCTCCTCGACGCGACGATGGCGACGCTCTTCGAGGGCTTCCGCATGTCGGCGGTGCTGCGCGTCGACGGCGAGGTGCTCCGCTCCAACGCGGCGCACCGCAACGGCGCGGCGGCGACGCTGCTCTCGCTCGACGCGGCGGCGATGAAGGGGCCGGACCTGTGGTCGCTGCTCGGCCTCCGAACGATGGCCGATGCGGCGGCGCTCCGCCGTCGCTCGCCGGCCGGCGTCCGCATGCAGGATCCCGCCCAGCCGATGGTGATCGTCTTCCGCTGAAGGCGGAGGAGGCCCGGGGCGGCGGCGGCGCGCACGTTTGGAGCTTGCCCCGGCGGGCGGGCGGGTGAATGGTAGTCGCCGGCCCGGAGGCGGGCGCGGAGGGCGGACGATGAACCTGGTGACGCGGCGGGACTTCCTGGCGACGGCGGCGGCGGGGTTGGCGATGGGGCGCGGTGTCTTCGCCGCGCAGGAGGCCGGCGGTGTCCCCCGGCGGCCGATGGGGCGGCACCGGGACGTGATGCTGCCGATGATCGCCCTCGGAGGATGGGACATCGGGCGGCCGCCGGAGGCCGAGGCCGTCGCGATCATGCACGAGGCGATCGACCAGGGCCTCACGTTCTTCGACAACTGCTGGGAGTACCACAAGGGCCGGTCGGAGGAGTTCATGGGCAAGGCCCTCGCCGGCGGGCGCCGCGACAAGGTCTTCCTGATGACCAAGGTCTGCGGCCGCACCTACGAGGACGCGAAGCGGCACCTCGACGAGAGCCTGAAGCGCCTCCAGACCGACCGGCTCGACCTGTGGATGTTCCACGGCATCCGGTGGGACGAGGATCCCGGCCTGATCTTCGACCCGGAGAACGGCGCCGCGCGCGCGGCGGTCGAGGCGCGCAAGGCCGGGAAGATCCGCCACATCGGCTTCACCGGCCACAAGGATCCCAAGTTCCACCTCGCGATGCTCGAGCGGACGGCGGCGAAGGACGCGCCCTTCGAGTTCGACGCCGTTCTCATGCCGCTGAACATCCTCGATCCGAACTACTTCAGCTTCCAGAAGGAGGTGCTGCCGGTCCTCGTGAAGCGCGGCATCGCCCCGCTCGGCATGAAGTCGCTCGGCGCGCAGGACGGCCGCATCCCGCGCGAGACCGGCGTGCCCGCGACCGAGTGCCGCCGCTACGCGCTCTCGCTGCCGGTCACGTCGCTGGTCTGCGGGATCATGTCGATGGACAACCTCCGCCAGGACCTCGGCGTCGCGCGCACCTTCCAGCCGATGACCGAGGCCGAGGTCGCCGCCCTCGTCGCGCGCGCGGAGCCGTTCGCGAAGAACGGCCGCATCGAGGCCTACAAGACCGGCGACTACGGGTGCTCCGTGCACCGGCGGAAGGCGGCGTCGTGAGCGGACGGACGATTCACCACGCGCTCGCGCTCAACCTGCACCAGCCGTCGGGCAACCTGCAGGAGATGCTGCAGACCGAGCCGTGGGAGGTCCGGCAGATCCTGAGCGCGATCGACCGGATCCCCCGCGCGCTGTGGGGGCAGGAGGATCTCGGGCGCGTCCACGTGTCGCTGTCCGGCACGCTGCTCGAGACGCTGGCCGACCCCGGCTTCCAGTCCGACGTCTACGGCATGGTCAAGGTCGGCGACCTGCTCTGGCACCTGCAGAACCGCGCGATCGTCGAGATCCTCGGGACGGGCTACTACCACCCGGTGCTGCCGCTGATCCCGGAGGAGGACCGCGTGGAGCAGGTCCGCCGCTGGCAGGGCATCGGCGGGCATCTCTTCTGGCGGCGCGACGTCCCCGGCTTCTGGCCGCCCGAGATGGCGTTCTGCATGGAGATGATCCCGGTGCTGGCGGAGCACGGCTACCGCTACGTCCTCGTCGACGCGGAGCACGTCGTGCCGATGACGCCGATGAAGTGGCCGGAGATCCGCTACCGGCCGCACGTCGCCCGCCACGGCGGCCGCGAGATCGTCGTGATCCCGCGCGACCGCGACCTCTCCATCGCGCAGGAGTCCGGCATGGACGCCGGCTGGTTCGTCCGCGAAGTGCGCGAGCGGACGAAGTGGTGCGACTTCGAGCCGCTCGTCACCACCGCGACCGACGGCGACAACGGCGGCTGGTTCCGCAACCTGACGCCCGGAGAGACCTTCTGGGACCGCTTCCACCGGCCGCTGCTCGACGGGATCCGCGCCGGCGAGTTCGGGGATGTCCGTCCGGCGTTCGTCCACGACTACCTCGACCGCCACGGGGCCCACGGCGAGGTCCTCGTGCGCGCCGGGGCCTGGAACACCGGCGACCACAGCGGCGTCGGGTTCGTGCAGTGGACCGGCTCCCAGGCCCAGCGCGACGCGCTGGCCCGCGTGCAGGAGGTCAGCCGGACCGTCCGCTCCGCCCGCGACCGCGCCCTGCGGGCTTCGCCCGGGGACGCCGGCCTCGCCCGCCGCTTCGAGGACGCCTACTGGCGCGTGCTCCGCGCCGAGACCAGCTGCCACTTCTTCTGGGGCGAAGCGTGGGTCGGCCGCTGCCACGCCGACCTCGACGCCGCCCTCGACGTCCTCCCGGCCGTCGGGTAGGGCGGGGCGGTCCGCCCCGCCGGTCGGGACACCGCGGAGTCCGCGAACCCCGCGGAATCCGCATGCAAGATTGTGATTGAATTCAATCACGAGATGTCTATACTCGCTCACGTTCAATCAACTGGGCCATGAGCGACGACGACCGGGAACTGGCGGTGGAACGGCTGGAGCGGGTGCGCGCGGCGGTGCGCGAGGCCCGGGCGATCCGCGTGGCCGAGTTGTGTCGGCGCCTGGGGGTGTCGGCGGCGACGATGCGGCGCGACCTCGAGGCGCTGGAGGCGCGGGGCGAGCTGCGGCGGGTTCATGGCGGCGCGGTGAGCGTCGAGAGCCGGCTGGAGGAGCCGCTGTTCGACGACAAGGCCGGGATGGCATCGCGGGAGAAGTCGCGGGTCGCCGGGGCGGCGGCGCGCCGGGCGGGGCAGGGGGCGACGGTCTACCTCGACGGCGGCAGCACGGTGCTTGAGCTGGCGCGGGAGTTGCGGCCGCGGACGGACCTGACGGTGGTGACGAACTCGCTGCGCGCGGCGACGGAGCTCTCCGGCCAGGGGCCGCGGACGATCCTGGTCGGCGGCGAGCTGCGGCGGCTGTCGCAGACGCTGGTGGGGACGCTGACGCGGCACGTGCTGGAGACGCTGCAGTTCGACGTCGCCTTCATGGGCACGATGGGGCTGGGGCTGGACGGGTCGATCACGACGACCGATCCGGCCGAGGCCTACACGAAGGAGCTGGTGATGGGCCGGGCGGCGGAGGTCGTGCTCCTGGCCGACCGCAGCAAGCTCGGCAAGGTTTCGTTCGCGCGCGCCGGCCGGCTGGACCAGGTCGACGTGCTCGTCACCGACCGTGGCGTGGGCCGCGACTGGCGGAAGGTCCTGAAGGCCGCCGGCGTGGCGTTGGTGGAAGCATGACTCCGTCCGACCATCCGGCGCCTTTGCGACGGGGCCCCCACGGCACCCCGAACGCGGGTGCTCCGGTCCGTCATTCTGATCTGGAGGGCGCCGCTCCGTCGGCGCCGGTGCGTCACAGGACGCAGGGAAGGGGGGCACGACGGAGCGTGCTCCTCGAGCGGCCGAATGGAAACGTGAACCCTGGAATCTGACGAAGGAGCCGAACGACATGCCGAACTACCTGAGCAACCGGAAGCCCGACTTCACCCCGTTCACGATCGACTGCGGGAAGATCCCGGCGTACGCCTACAAGGGCACGCTGAAGGACGAGCTGAAGGCGAAGCGCCTGACGAAGGCCGACGCGCTGGACCTCTTCGAGGACATGCTGATGGTCCGCGAGGTCGAGGACATGATCGTCCGCATGCGCTCCGGCGCCTACGAGCCGCTGCCGAACTACAACTACCGCGGCCCGACGCACGTCTCGATCGGCCAGGAGGGCACCGCGGTCGGCGCGTGCAGCGCGCTGCGGCTGATGGACCGCATCACCAGCACGCACCGCGGCCACGGCGACAGCATCGCCAAGGGGTGCGTGGCGATCCGGAAGATGGACGAGGCGCAGCTCCTCTCCCGCGTGCCGGGCTCGAAGGCCCGCGGCGCCGCGCTGCTGGAGGAGGTCCTCGAGGACCACGCCTACCGCACGATCGCGGAGCTCTTCGGCAAGGAGGACGGCTACTGCCGGGGCCGTGGCGGCGGCATGCACATCGCGGACTTCCGCATCGGCCACCTCGGCGCCAACGCGATCGTCGGCGGCGGCGTGCCGATCGCGACGGGCGCGGCGATGGCGCTCCGCTACCAGCGCAGCGACGCGGTCGTCTGCTGCTTCGCCGGCGACGGCGCCTACGCGAACGGCGTCGTGCTCGAGGCCCTCAACTTCGCGACGCAGATGCAGTGGACGAACCACCTTGCGAAGGACCACGCCTTCGGCCTGCCGATCATCTTCCTGATCCAGAACAACCAGTACGGCATGACCGGCCGTTCCGAGGACGAGGTGATGGGCGTCCGCAACCTGGCCCGCCGCGGCGCCGGGTTCGCCGACAACGGGATGCACGCCGAGGTCGTCAACGGCATGGATCCGCTCGCGGTCCGCGACGCGGTCGGCCGCGCCGCCGAGCTCTGCCGCAAGGGCGAGGGGCCGGTGCTGCTGGAGGTCGAGACCTACCGCTACTTCGGCCACTCGCTGGGCGATCCGCGCATGGAGTACCGGACGAAGGACGAGGAGGCCGCGTGGCGCGCGGTCGACCCCGTCGAGGCCTACAAGGGGCAGCTTCTCGGCGCCGGCGTCGCCACCGAGGCGGACCTGGCGGCGATCGCGAAGCGCGTGGTGGACCGCAACGCGCGCGCCGCGGTGCGGGCCTCCGAGTCGCCGGACCCGGTCGCGGAGGACGTGATCAAGTTCATGTACACCGACACGTCCGTCGAGACCGTGCCGGAGGCGTTCCGCAAGGTCGAGGTGCTCAACGCCGACGCGGCGAAGGTGAAGCGCGACAAGGACGGGAAGATCAACTACCGCGATGCGATCAAGGAAGGCATGGTCGAGGAGATGAAGCGGGACAACCGCGTCATCGTCTACGGCGAGGACGTCGCCGAGTACGGCAACGCGTTCAAGCTGACGAAGGGCATGCTGGAGACCTTCGGGCGCGAGCGGGTCTTCAACTCGCCGATCTCCGAGGCCTGCATCTGCGGGACGGCCGCCGGCGCGGCGATGGCGGGCCTGCGCCCGGTCGCCGAGCTGATGTACATGGACTTCGCCCTGATGGCCTCCGACCAGATCAGCAACCAGGCGGCGAAGTGGCACTACATGAGCGGCGCGCAGACGAAGGTGCCGCTCGTGGTCCGCGCGTCGGTCGGCGGCGGCAAGGGCTACGGCGGCCAGCACTCGCAGACGCTGGAAAGCATGTTCGCGCACATCCCGGGCATGTACGTGGTGTACCCGTCGACCGCCTACGACGCGAAGGGGCTGATCAAGGCTTCGATCCGCGACGACAACCCGATCATGTTCGTCGAATCGCAGCTGCTCTACAGCGAGAAGGGCGTCGTGCCGGAGGAGGAGTACCTCGTGCCGATCGGCGTCGCGGACGTCAAGCGCGCGGGCACCGACATCACGCTGGTGGGGTGGGGGCCGGCGATCCTGGACGCGCTCAAGGCGGCCGACGCGCTCGCGAAGGAGGGCGTCAGCGCCGAGGTCGTCGACATCCGCAGCCTGGTGCCGCTGGACGAGGAGACGATCCTGCGCTCCGTCGCGAAGACCGGCCGCTGCGTCGTCGTCAGCCAGGCGGTGCAGATCGGCAGCTTCACCGGCGAAATCGCGTCGATCATCATGGAGAAGGCGTTCGACGAGCTCGACGCGCCGGTGATCCGCGTCGGAGCCCGCAACGGCATCGCGCCGCAGTCGCATATTCTCGAGGCCGCGTTCCTGCCGAACGTCAACGACATCCTCGCCGCCGCGCGGCGGATCCTGTGAGGTTTGCCATGCCGCATGCCATCGTCATGCCGAAACCGGGTCAGTTCACGGAGGAGTGTACGATCCTCCGGTGGCTGAAGAAGGAGGGCGACCCCGTCGCGAAGGGCGACGTCCTCTTCGAGATCGAGACCGACAAGGCGAACATGGAGGTCGAGAGCTTCTTCGAGGGCACGCTGCTGAAGATCCTCGTCCCCGTCGGCGGGACCGTGCCGGTGCAGGCGACCGTCGCGTTCGTCGGCCAGCCGGGCGAGGCGATCCCCGCGGTCGTTGCGCCGCCGCCTCCGCCGCCGAAGCCGGCGGAGACGCCGGCGGTGTCACCTGCCGCCGCACCGGCGGCCGCCGCTCCGGTTCCCGCGGCCGTTCCGCTTCTCGCGACCCCCATCCCCGCCTCCGTTGCCCCGTCCTCTCCGACCGCCCCGGCGGCGCAGAAGATCAGTCCGCGGGCGCGCAGGCTGTCGAAGGAGTCCGCGATCGATCCGTCGGGGATCCGCGGGACGGGGCCTGGCGGACGGGTGCTCGAGAAGGACGTGAAGGCCCATCTCGAGCAGCGCGGGTACGCCCGGATCCGGATCACGCTGGCGGCGAAGGAACTCGCCATCGCGGAGAAGATCGACATCCTGGCGGTCCGCGGCTCCGGGGAGGGCGGGCGGATCGGCGTCGAGGACATCCGGCGCGCCGTCGACGAGAAGCCGAAGGTGATGAGCCGCATGCGGCAGGTGATCGCACAGCGGCTGACGCAGAGTTTCACGTCGACCCCGCATTTCTTCGTGACGGTTCCGGTCGACATGACCGACCTCATCGCGCTGCGCCGCGAGATGAAGGACCGGGGCGCGCCGTACAGCGTCACCGACTTCATCGTGCAGGCGGTGGTCCTGACGCTGAAGGAGTTCCCGGCGTTCAACAGCGGTACGGACGGGCGGTCCGTCTGGTGGCGCTCCAAGGTGAACCTGGGGCTCGCGGTCTCGCTGGAGAACGGCCTCGTGGTGCCGGTGGTGCGCGATGCGGACGACCTGTCCCTGGCCGAGTTGCACGACCGGGCGGCCGCGCTGGTCGGGAAGGCGCGCGACGGCAAGCTCGCGCCCGACGAGATGAGCGGCGGCACGTTCACGATCTCGAACATGGGCATGCTCGACGTCGAGAACTTCACGGCGATCATCAATCCCGGTGAGGCGGGGATCCTGGCGGTCTCCAGCACGCGCGAGACGCCGGTCGTCCGCGATGGACGGATCGCGATCCGGTCGGTGATGAAGATCACGGTCTCCGCGGATCACCGTGTCGTCGACGGTTCGGTGGCGGCCGGCTTCGTGAATGCGATCCGCGCCAAGCTCGAGGATGCGGCGCTGTGGCGGCGGCTGGCCTGAGGCGGGGGCGATCCAGATGGACTCTTACGATGTGGTGGTGATCGGGGCGGGGCCGGGCGGGTATCCCGCGGCGATCCGCGCGGCGCAACTCGGCGCAAAGACGGCGATTGTCGAGCGCGAGGCGTGGGGCGGCACGTGCCTGAACTGGGGGTGCATCCCGACCAAGGCGATGATCTCGGCGGCCGACCTGGCCGCGCATGTGCGCGACGCCGCGGCCCTCGGTGTGCGGGCGGACAACGTGCGCATCGACTATGCCGCGCTTCTCGCCCACAAGCAGGCGACGGTGAGCAAGCTGGCGGGCGGCATCCTGTCGCTGCTCAAGGCCTACGGGGTGACCCAGCTTCGCGGCCAGGCCTCGTTCCAGACGCGCGACCGCATCCGCGTCGCCGGGGCGGACGGCGAGTCCACGGTGCGGGCCTCGAAGGTCATCGTCGCGACGGGGTCGACCTCCGCCGTGCCCGGGTTCCTTCCGAAGGCGCCCGCGGTCATCGAGAGCCGGGCGTTCCTCGACCTGGCGGAACTGCCCGCGCGCCTCGTCGTGATGGGCGGCGGCTACATCGGCTGCGAACTGGCCTGCATGGCGGCGATGCTGGGCGCGAAGGTGACGATCGTCGAGATGCTGGAGGACGTTCTGATGCTGCTCGATGCCGACGCGCGCCGCGAGGTGCGCCGCTCGATGGAGCAGCACCTCGGCATCCGGATCGTCACGGGGCGGGGCGTGGATTCCGTCGACGCCGGCCCGGCCGGCGCGCGGGTGAAGGTTGGCGACGAGTGGATCGAGGCGGACCGTCTCCTGGTGGCCGTCGGCCGCCGGCCGGTGACGGACGGACTGCACCCGGAGCGCGCCGGGCTGTGGCCGGACGAAAAGGGCTACCTCCGCGCCGACGGGCGGAACCGCACGGCGGTGCCGGGGATCTATGCGATCGGCGACGTCAACGGCGGTCCGCAACTGGCCCACGCGGCGACGTCGCAGGGAACGATTGCGGCCGAGGACGCCTGCGGCCACCGCGGGAAGCCGAACGAGGCGCTGGTGCCCGGCGTCATCTTCACGATGCCCGAGGTCGCCCTGGTCGGCCTGACCGAGGCCGAGGCGAAGGCGAAGGGGTTGGCGGTCAAGGTCGGCAGGTTCCCGTTCACGGCCCTGGGCCGGGCGATCGCCGCAGGCCAGACCGGCGGTTTCGTGAAGTGGATCGCCGACGCGGCGGGCGGACAGTTGCTCGGCGCGGCGGCGGTGGGGCCGCGCGCGACGGACCTGATCTCCGTGGCGGCGGTCGCCATCCGCGCCGAACTGACTGCGCACGAGGTCGGCCGCACGATCCATCCGCACCCGACGTTCGGCGAGGCCTGGATGGAAGCCGCGCACGCGGTCTCCGGCGAGTGCGGCCATCTTCCGCCGCCGCGGCGCTGACCGCCCCGCGTCGGCTCAGGCGCAAGGGATCTCCGGCGCGAAGTCCCCCATTCAAGGCCACTGCACCGCGGCTTCCTCCCGCGGTGGGTTCTTCCACGGTGTCGGTGTTTATTAACTCCGACACCCTGTCCGAGAACGCCTAGGGCGGAATCTACGGATGATTTTCCTAGGACAGACGTGATGTCGCGCGCTGCTGGATGGGGTGGGAGTGCCGCGTGTTGAGTGACGCATGGTGTCGGAGTTAATTAAGTCCGACACCCTGTATGTCCGGGTTCGGCATCCGTGCGGGGCGAGGGGGGAGGCGGCGAGACGGTCCGGGGACACGGGATGGTCAGCCCGGCCGGCGCTCCGTCCCCGCGGAGGCGCCGCGTCCGCGGTAGTCGCTGGGTGCGCAGCCGGACTTGGCCCGGAACCACCGCGAGAAGTGCGCGGGCGAGCTGAAACCCAGGTCGGAGGCGATGGCCTTCAGGGGGCGGTCCGACTGCGCAAGCAGCATCGTGGCGGTCTGGTGCCGCCGCTCCTCGTACCGCGCCCGCGGCGTCGCCCCCGCGTGGCGCGAGAAGAGGCGGTGGAGGTGCGGCACGCTGACGCCCGCCGTGGCGGCCAGGTCGCGCTCCCGGAACGGGCGGTGCAGCGGGTGCTGTTCGATCGCCAGCAGCGCGCGGCCGAGGCGCTCGTCGGGCGCGTGCGGCCGCCACGCGGGGACTCCGAGCCGGGCCATGGCGTCGGCATGGGCGCGAAGCCAGTCCAGGAAGAGCCGGCCGATCTCCCAGTGCGCGTCCAGCGTGCCGCTCTCCAGGAAGAGACGGTTGGACGAGTCGGGAAACCGGCGTTCGACCGCCCGGCATAGCGCAACGGCCGTCCGCTCGAGCCGCGGATAGTCGGCGGCGCGCGCCACGCGGCCCGCGGTCGTGTCGTACAATGACCGCCCGCCGGGCCAGTCGACGCGGAAGCTGAGGGAGAGAATCTGCGCCCCGGGCGAGAAGTGCTGCGTCCGCCCGTGCGACGGCGGGAACATCCACTCGCCGCGTCCGGCGCGCCACCGCCCGGTGCGGGCGCGGACCTCCACCGAGCCCTCCAGCAGAAGCCAGGCGATGAGCCGCGGGTCGCCCGTGGTCACCCGCCGCCCGAGCGGATGCACGTCGCCCCGGTAGACCCAGTAGAGCTGCGGATGGAGTGACGACCACTCCTCCAACCTGGAAAGCGGGGCGCCGGGCACGGCCTGCGTCATGAGAAGAATATGCAAGCACCCGATGCGTTCCGGCAAGCGATATCGGTTGTCCGGCGGCACGGGTTCGTTCAGCATCCGGGCGGCGCGGGGCCGCGGGTTCCGCGGATCGGACCGAGGGGACGGACGACGGAGGCACGGCAGATGCACGGTTCCGGGAACTCGCCGGTGGCGGAGGCCGGCGGCTACAAGTGGCGGCTCGTCGGGCTGCTGTGGGTCGCCTTCTTCCTGCATCAGGGCGACCGGCAGATCTTCAACGCGGTGATGCCCCTGATCCGCACCGATCTCGGCCTGACGGACGTCCAGCTCGGCCTGGTGGGCACGATCTTCACGGCCGTTTACGGCATCTGCGTCCCCCTTGCGGGCTTCGCGGGCGATTTCCTGCCGCGCAAGTGGATCATCGTGGCGAGCCTTCTCGTCTTCAGCGCCGGCACGCTGTGCACGGGTCTTGGCGGCGGGCTGGCCGGCCTCATCGTCTTCCGCAGCATCACCACCGGCGGCGGCGAGGCGTTCTACTATCCGGCGGCGACCTCCCTGCTCGGGCAGTTTCACGGCCGCAGCCGCGCGACCGCACTCGCCATCCACCAGACCGCCGTCTATCTCGGCATCACGCTCAGCGGCCTTGCCGCCGGCTGGATCGGCCAGACCTACGGCTGGCGAGCGGCGTTCTACACGTTCGGCTTCGCGGGCATCGCGTGGGTCTTCGTCGCCGCCTCGGGTCTTCGCAACACGCCGCCGGCCGGGGCGGTGTCCGCCGAGCGCATCCCGCTCGGGCATGTGCTCAGGTGCATCGCGGGGAAACCGTCGGCCCTGGCGCTGTGGGCGGCCTTCGGCGCGATGGTCTACGTCAACGTCGGCCACATGACGTGGATGCCGACCTACCTGCGCGAGAAGTTCGGGCTCTCGCTCGCCAACGCGGGGTTCTCGTCGATGGCCTACCACTACGCCGCGGCCTTTGTCGGCGTGATGGTCGGCGGCCGGCTGACCGACCGCCTCGCCGCGCGGCGCCGCACGATCCGGTTCGAGGCGAACGCGCTCGGCCTGCTCGCCGGCGCGCCGTTCATCCTGTGGACGGCACGGGCGGACCAGCCGTGGACGTGCTACCTCGCCCTGGCCGGCTACGGCCTCTTCCGCGGCATCTACGATTCGAATCTCTTCGCCTCGCTCTTCGACGTCGTCGAGCCGCGCTTCCGCGCTTCGGCGACGGGGCTCATGCTCTCGTTCGCGTTCGTCGTTGGCGCCCTGTCGCCCCTCGTGCTCGGCTGGATGAAGACGCGCGTCGGACTGGAGACGGGCCTGGCGTCGCTCTCGGCGTTCTATGTGGCCGGCGGGCTGTGCATCGTGACGGCCCTCGGCCTCTGGTTCCGGAAGGACTACGTGGAGACCCAGGCATGAAGATCGTCGACCTCAAGACCCGCACCGTCGCCATCCCGCTCAACTCGCAACTCCGCCACAACACGGGCGTGCATCCCGGCTACTTCCTGCGCACCGTGCTGGAGATCGTCACCGACGAGGGCGTCACCGGCCTCGGCGAGGTGGGCGGCGGCGACCAGCGCGGCGCCCTGCAGAAACTCAAGCCCCGGATCCTGGGCCTCGACCCCTTCCACCTCGAGACGATCAAGATGAAGGTGCTCCGCAGCATCTACTACCTCTCCAACGCGCGCCTCTACGCCGCGATCGAGATGGCCTGCCTCGACATCCAGGGCAAGGTGCTGAACCGCCCGCTGTCCGACCTGCTCGGCGGCTCGATCCGCGACCGCGTGCCGTTCATCGCCTACCTCTTCTGGCGCTACGACCGGCCGGGCGGCGGCCACGACAGGCACCCCGAGGACATGGCCGACCTCTGCGAGGAACTGCACGCGACGCTGGGCGTGAAGGCGATGAAGCTCAAGGCCGGCGTGATGAAGCCGGAGGAGGAGGCCCGCGCCGTCGAGCTGTGCCGCGAACGGCTCGGCCCGGACTTCGGCCTCCGCATCGACCCGAACGGGGTGTGGTCCGTCGCGACCGCGATCCGCATCGGCCAGCGGCTGGAAGCCGTCAACATGGAGTACTTCGAGGACCCCGCCTGGGGCCTCGAGGGCAACGCCGCCGTCCGCGCGAAGATCCGCACGCCGGTCGCAACGAACATGTACCCGAACAAGTTCGACGACCTTGGACCGGCGGTCCGCATGGGCGCGGTGGACATCGTCCTGACGGACCTCCACTACTGGGAGGGGCCGCGCGGCGTGAAGGACCTCGCCGCCGTGTGCCGCACCTTCAACCTCGGCGTCGCCATGCACAGCGGCGCGGAGTTCGGCATCGAGCTGGCCGCCATGATCCACACCGCCTCCACGATCCCGGAGATGCACTACGCCGGCGACGCGCACTACCACTTCCTGACCGACGACATCATCCAGGGCGGCCCCCTGCGATACGAGGATGGCTGCATCCGCGTCCCGACCGGCCCCGGCCTCGGCGTCGCGCTGGACGAGGAGAAGATGGAGAAGTACGCCCGGTACTTCGAGGAGAAGGGCGACTACTACGCCCGCTTTCACCAGGATCCGTACCGCCCCGACTGGTACCCGATCGTCGGCGGGATGTGAGCGGCGGCGGCGAACCGCCGTATCCATGCGCACTCCAGATGGCCGTGCCCGCGATCGCGTGCATCGCCGGTGATTCGGTTCGCCCTTCCCGGCGGAGGGGCCACGGACTAGGATGGGGCACGGATCGAACAGGGGAGACCCGAGATGAGCGTTCGCATCGGTCGCCGGCAGTTCCTGAGGTCCACCGCCGCGGCAGCGGGGGCGATCGCCGCCCCGACGATCATTCCCGCATCGGCCTTCGGCGCGAATGACAAGGTCACGATGGGGTGCATCGGACTCGGCATCCAGGGGCGCGGCAACCTGGGGGCGTTCCGCGGAAACCCCGATGTCCGCGTGGTGGCCGTCTGCGATGTCCACGAGGCCCAGCGGAACGCGGGCAAGAACTCGGTCGATGAGGCCTACGGCAACGAGGATTGCGCCGCCTACGGGGACTTCCGCGAGCTGATGCGGCGCAAGGATATCGACGCCGTGCAGATCACGGCGCCGGACCACTGGCACGCGCTGATGGCCCTGGAGGCCGTCCGGCAGGGCAAGCACATGTACTGCGAGAAGCCCGTCGGCTGGAGCGTCCGCGCCGCCCAGGCCCTCCGGAAGGCTGTGAAGCAGAGCCGGGTGGTGTTCCAGTTCGGAACCCAGCAGCGGTCGCTGGGCAAGTTCCGCCAGGCCTGCGAACTGGTCCGCAACGGGAGGATCGGGCAGCTCAAGACGATCCTCGTCGGCGTGCCGGGAAGCTGGACGTGTCCGAAGCAGCCCGTCGAGCCGGTGCCGAAGGAACTCGACTACCCGATGTGGCTCGGGCCCGCGCCGATGGCCCCCTACTGCCATCAACGATGCCGGCCGTGGACCCAGGGGCAGGGATGGGGCGGCTACAGCATCTGGTACTGCATCTCGGACTACTGCATGGGGATGATCGGCAACTGGGGCGTCCACCATCTCGACATCGCGCAGTGGGGCAACGGCACCGACCTCGGCGGACCGACCGAGATCGAGGGCGCCGGCGAGTTTCCCGTGGACATGCTCACCGACTGCGCCACGCGCTGGCAGGTCGAGAACCGCTACGCGAACGGCGTCACGCTGGTTCACATGGACGACGCGACCTCGGGGAAGCACCCGCTGCAGAAGGGCGGGCACGGGCACGGCGTCCTGTTCCTCGGCACGGAGGGTTGGGTGCACGTGGACCGCTCCCGGTTGGACGCCGAACCGAAGTCGCTGCTGAAGGCGACGATCGGGCCGGACGAGATCCATCTCTTCAAGAGCGACAACCACCAGGCGAACTTCATCGACGCCGTCAAGGGCGCGACGCAGCCGGCCGCGCCGATCGATGCGGCCGTCTGCTCGGACATCCTCTGCCATCTCCAGCAGATCGCGATCAAGCTGAAGCGGAAGCTCCTCTGGGATCCGGCGCGGGAGCTGTTCCCCGGCGACGACGAGGCGAACCGGATGCTGGACCGTCCGATGCACAACGGGTGGACGCTCGATCCGGCCTGACCGGGGCCGTCGTTTCCAGAGGTTGGAAGGCAGTCCATGCGAGGTTTCCAAGCCTTGGAAGATTCGCCGCCGCCGCGCCGAGTCCGCCGCGGCGTGCGTGCCGTGGTCCGCGGGATGCTGCCGCTTTTCTGCGGGGCCGTCACGGCCGTCGCCGCGCCGGAGAGGCCGAATTTCGTCGTGTTCTTCATCGACAACCTCGGGAACGGAGACCTCGGCTGCACGGGATCGGCGCTGCACCGCACGCCGGCGATCGACCGGCTCGCGGCGGAGGGGACGCGGTTCACGAGCTTTTACGTCGCGAGCGGCGTCTGCACGCCCAGCCGCGCGGCGCTGTTGACCGGATGCTACCCGCGCCGCGTGGGCCTCCACGCCGGCGGCTCGAACTCGGCCGTGTTGCGGCCGGTGGACCGGCGGGGCCTGCACCCCGACGAGGTGACGATCGCCGAGGTGCTGAAGTCCGCCGGGTACGCGACAGGGATCTTCGGCAAGTGGCATCTCGGCGACCAGCCGGAGTTCCTGCCGACGCGCCAGGGCTTCGACGAGTTCGTCGGCATCCCGTACAGCGACGACATGGTCCGCACCGCGACCGCGCCGGACCTCCCGCTGATGCGCGGCGAGACCGTGATCGAGGCGCCCGCGGACCGCGACCTGCTCTCGAAGCGCTGCACGGAGGAGGCCGTCGCGTTCATCGGCCGTCACAAGGACCGTCCGTTCCTCCTCTACCTGCCGCACCCGATGCCGGGGTCGACCGCGCGCCCGTTCGCGAGCCCCGCGTTCCGGGGGAAGAGCCGCAACGGCCCCTACGGCGACAGCGTGGAGGAGCTCGACTGGGCGACCGGCGAGATCCTGTCCGCGCTCGAGCGCCACGGCATCGCGTCGAACACCCTCGTCGTGTGGACGCCGGACAACGGCGCCGTGCAGCGCAACCCGCCGCAGGGGAGCTGTGCGCCCTACAAGGGCTTCGGCTACGACACCTCCGAGGGGGCGATGCGCATGCCGTGCTTCATGCGCTGGCCCGGCCGGATCCCGGCGGGCCGGACGCACGATGCGCTCTGCACGGCGATGGACCTGCTGCCCACGTTCGCCGCGCTGGCCGGGGCCGCGCTACCGGCGCGACCGATCGACGGACACGACATCCGGCCGCTGCTCCTCGGCACGCCCGGCGCGCGGTCGCCGTGGGACGACACGGGGTTCGGCTACTACCGGATGGAGCAACTGCAGGCCGTCCGCGCCGGGCCGTGGAAACTGTACCTTCCGTTGGAGGCCAAGTACGTTTCGCTCGGGCGGAAGACGGCGCCGGCGCGGCTGGAGCTGTACGATGTCGTCCGCGACGCCGGCGAGACCCGCGAGGTGTCGGCGGAGAACCCGGACGTGGTGACGCGGCTGACGCGGATGGCGGAGCGGATCCGCGCGGAGATCGGGGACGTGAACCGCCCGGGCACGGGACAGCGGGATGCCGGATGGGTGGAGAGACCGAAACCGATCGTGAAGGATCCGGCGGCCGGAACGAAGGATGGGCAGCCAGGTGTGTCCGCCCAACGGGGAGTGGAGCCATGAGAACGTCGATTGCGATGGTCGTGCTGGCTGCGGCGGCGGCTGCGCCGGCGGCGGAGCTGTGGGTCGGCGCGGCGACGGTGGACATCACGCCGCACCGTCCGGTGGCGCTCGACGGGCAGTTCAACACGCGCGTATCGAGGGGCATCGACAACCGCCTGACGGCCTCCGCGGTTGCGATCGAGGCGCGCGAGGGCGGCGCTGCGAAGGACCACGCCGTGCTGGTGTCGATCGACATCGTTTCGGTCCGCGCGCCGGCGGTGCAGGCGATCCGCGACCGCATGCGCGCCCGGCTTCCGGACGTCGATCCGGCCAGGGTCGTGCTGACCGCGACGCACACGCACACCGCGCCGGTGACGGAGGAGGGGAAGTACGCGATCCCGACCAACGGCGTCATGCAGCCGGCCGAGTTCGTCGCATTCCTCGGCGACCGCATCGCGGACCTGGCGGTGAACGCATGGACGCAGCGCGCGCCCGCCGGCGTGAGCTGGGCGATGGGACAGGCGGTCGTCGGCCACAACCGGCGCGCGGTCTATGCCAATGGAACCGCGACGATGTACGGGAAGGCGGCCACGCCCGACTTCCGCGGCATCGAGGGCGGGGCCGACGCCACGCTGCAGGGGCTCTTCTTCTGGACACGCGAGGGCCGTCCGCTCGCGGCCTGCCTCCACGTGCCGTGCCCGGCGCAGGAGGTCGAGAGTCTCTCCCGCATCACCGCCGATTTCTGGCACGAGGCCCGCGCGCGATTCCGCGCGGCGATCTCGAACGACATCCCCGTGCTCGGCTGGCCGGGTGCGGCCGGCGACATCTCGCCACGCCGGATGTGGAGCAAGGCCGCCGCGGAGCGGATGCTGAAGCTGCGCGGGCTGACGGCCGTGCAGGACATCGGGCGCCGCATCGCGGGGGAGGCGGCGGACCTGTTCGCGCTGTCGCGCGGCGACATCCGGACCGACGTTGCGTTCGCGCACCGGTGCGGCGACGTCGCGCTGCCGGTGCGGCGCGTCACCGACCCGGAGGCGGAGAACGCCCGCAAACAGGTCGAGGCGTTGTCGAAGCAGGCGGACGGGATCCGCCGCGCAAAGTGGTTCCAGGCGACCGTCGACCGGCACGGAACGCAGGACCAGGCGGCGACGCTGCCGGCGGAGGTTCACGTGCTGCGCATCGGCGACGTCGCGCTTGCGACCAACCCGTTCGAACTCTTCCAGGACTACGGCGTGCAGATCCAGGGGCGCAGCCCGGCGCTCCAGACGCTGGTGATCCAGTTGACGCCCGGCGGCGGCGGCTATCTCCCGACCCGTCGCGCCGTCGAGGGCGGCGGCTACAGCGCCGTCGTCGAGAGCAGCCAAGTCGGCCCCGACGGCGGCCAGGTGCTGGTCGACACGACCGTGGAATGGCTCACCACGCTGTGGGCGGCGCCTGGGGAATAGGGGTGTTCCTTGGAACAACGGTCTTTCAGCGCCCCTGTCGTTCTCCTCGTCGCCGTTCTGCTGCTGCGACCGGTCGGTCCCTCCTGCGCGGCCGTGACGGGATTCGTCGCGGACCGCTGGGGCGATGAGGCGGAGACGGCGCGGGAGGTGGCGCGTGCGATCGGCGCGGAGCCGGCCGATCCCGCGGCGCCCGCCCGGTTCGCGGCCGTCTGGATCCACGGCGGCGACGCGCTGCCGGAGAGCCTGACCCCGGCCGCGGTCGCGTCGCTGAGCAACCACGTCGCGTCGGGACACGGACTCCTTCTCACCGGTTCCGCCGTCACCCTGGTCGACGCGCTCGGGCTCGACGGGCTCGCGACGAAGCCGGTGACGTTCGGCGACGACCGCGCGCAGGCGGGGCTCGTGCCCGCGGATCCCGCCGCGCCCGCATTTCGCGGCATCGAACCCGATCGGGGCGTGATCTGGATGAGCAATGCGGCGTATCCGGCGTTCGCCCATCTCGCCGGCCCGCGCGGGCGCGTGCTCGCGCGCACGCCGGGCGGACCCGAGAACCCGATGCTGGAGTACCGGCTCGGACGGGGAAGGGTGATCGTCCTCGGCTGGCGCCTCTCGCGCCTCTTCTTCCACGCACCCGCCGGCAGCCGCGGTCGGTTCGAACAGCTTCTGCGCAACACGCTCGCCGACCTGGCCGCGATGCCGCCATCCGAAGCGTCGTCCGGGGATCCGCCTCGGCCGACACGGAGGTCGGCCCTCCAGGGGTCCCGGAGTGAAGGCGATGGAGGGCCGGGCTCCGTCCCGGCCGTGCCGGCGGCCGAGTGGGAGGCGCTGGCGCTCGCCATCGACGACCTGCGCGCCACGCAGGGCCGGCGCTACCCGCGGGGCGACGAGTTCCGCCGGCGGCTGGACGGCCTGCGAGAGACCGCCTGCGACGCCGCGGCCTTCCGCGCGCTGCGCGACGAGGCCCTGCTGGCCAACCCGCTGCTCGACTTCGACCGGCTCCTGCTCGTGAAGCGCGGCGCGAACAAGCTGGGGCTGCCGATGAACTACCAGGGCAACTGCAGCCTCGATCCCGCCGGCTACGACAACGAGATCGCCGTGCTCTCGCCGGTGCGGCCGGACGGCGCGATGACGACCCTGTACCGCCCGCAGGGCGGACGGTTCGTCGGCGATGTCGACCTCCACTTCGACGCGGACCGGCTGCTCTTTTCGACGACGGTGGACGGCGGGCGCTGGCGCATCTTCGAGGCCGGCACGAACGGCGCGGCGCCGCGGCAGGTCCCGCTGATCGACGAGCCGGACGTCGACAACTACGACGCCTGCCACCTGCCCGACGGGCGCATCATGTTCACGTCCACCGCGCCGTTCACCGGCGTCCCCTGCGTGCGCGGCTCGGCGCACGTTGCGAACCTCTACCTGCGCGAGACCGACGGCCGCATCCGCCGCCTCACCGTCGATCAGGACCACGACTGGTGCCCGACCGTGATGGCCGACGGGCGCGTCCTGTACCTGCGCTGGGAGTACACCGACCTGCCGCACGCCTTCTCGCGGATCCTCTTCCACATGAACCCGGACGGCACGGGGCAGATGGAGCATTACGGCAGCAACTCCTACTGGCCCGGCTCGATGTTCTACGCGCGGCCGCTGCCCGGCGCGCCGTCGCGGTTCGTCGCGATCGTCGGGGGCCATCACGAGCTTCCGCGAATGGGCGACCTCGTGGTCTTCGACGTCGCGCGCGGCCGTTTCGAGGCCGAGGGCGCCGTGCAGCGGATCCCCGGGCGCGGCCGCCCGGTGGAGCCGATCGCGCTCGACCTGCCCGTCGCACAGACCTGGCCGAAGTTCCTCCATCCGTTCCCGCTCGGCGACCCCTCGACCTCGCTCGGGGCGGGGAAGTACTTCCTCGTGTCCTGCCAGCCGTCGCCCGGCGCGCCGTGGGGCATCTGGCTCGCCGACGTGTTCGACAACCTCGTTCCCATCCGCGAGCTGCCGGGCTTCGCGCTGTTCGAGCCGTTGCCGCTTCGGGCGGTGCCGCGTCCGCCCGTCATCGCCGACCGGGTCGACACGAACCGCACCGATGCGGAGGTGATGCTGGCCGACGTCTACGCGGGTCCCGGGCTGCGGGGCATCGCGCGCGGAACGATCAAGGCCCTGCGGTTCTTCAGCTACCACTTCGCCTACCAAGGCATGGGCGGCGAGCCCGACGCGCCCGGGCTCGACGGGCCGTGGGACGTGAAGCGCGTCCTCGGCACCGTTCCGGTCGAGGCCGACGGATCGGCTCGCTTCCTTGTGCCCGCGTACACGCCGGTCTCCGTCCAGCCGCTCGACGCCGACGGCCAGGCGCTGCAGCTGATGCGGAGCTGGTTCACCGCGATGCCCGGCGAGACGCTCTCGTGCGTCGGCTGCCACGAGCCGCAGAACACCGCCTCGCCCGCGCGCGCGACCGTCGCCGGCGCGAAGCCGCCCGTGCCGATCCGGCCGTGGTACGGTCCGACGCGCGGCTTCGACTTCCGCCGCGAGGTTCAGCCGGTCCTCGACCGCCTATGCGTCGGGTGCCACGACGGCAAGGCCCGGCCGGACGGGCCGTCGGGCCCCGATCTGACCGACCGGCCACCGGTTCCCGCGCAGGACAACAAGAACGCGTACAACCTCGCCTCGCGCTTCACGCCGTCCTACCACGTCCTGCGACGGCTCGTCCGCACGCCGACGCGGGAGAGCGACATGCATCTGCCGCCGCCGGGCGAGTTCCACGCCGACACCACGCGGCTCGTGCAGATGCTTCGCAAGGGCCACCACGGCGTCGCGCTGGACGCGGAGGCGTGGGACCGGCTGGTCACGTGGATCGACCTCGGCGCCCCGGCGCATGGCACATGGACCGACATCTGCGGCGCGGCGCGGGTCCAGGCGCAGGCTGCGCGGCGTCGCGACATGCGGAAGCGTTACGAGGGCGTCGTCGAGGATCCGGAGGCGGTGATCGAAGGATCGCGTTTCAAGTCAGAGTCGAAGGTGGGTCCGGGCGGCCCGCCCGGCCGGACGTTGGACTTGCGGGCACTGCCGGCCTCCGGCACCCCGTCGGCTGGACCTCGCACCATCGACCTCGGCGGCGGGATCGCGCTCGAACTGGTCCATATTCCCGCCGGCGGGTTCGTGATGGGGCAGGGGGACGGCGTCGCCGACGAGCGACCGTGTGCCGGGGTGAGGATCGAACGCGACGTGTGGATGGGCCGGTGCGAGGTGTCGAACGAGCAGTTCGCGCGCTTCGACCCGTCGCACGAGAGCGGTCTGGAGTTCGGCGACTACATCCACTTCAGCCCCGGCGAGCGCGGCTGGTCGCTGTCGCGCCCGCGCCAGCCCGTGGTCCGCGTGTCGTGGCACCGGGCGCGCGCCTTCTGCGACTGGCTCTCCGCGAAGACCGGACGCCGCTTCCGGCTGCCGACGGAGGCGGAATGGGAGTACGCATGCCGCGCGGGCACGGCGACGCCCTGCTGGTACGGCGCGACCGACGCCGACTTCTCCCGGGTCGCGAATCTCTCCGACCGCACGCACCAGGCGATCGATCCGTTCGGCTGGTCCGGCCGGCCGGAGGTGATTCCGCCGTGGCGTCCGGCGGAGACGCGCTACGACGACCATGCCAGGGTTGCGGTGTCGGTCGGATCCTACGGCGCGAACCCGTGGGGCCTGCACGACATGCACGGCAACGTCGCCGAATGGACCGGCACCGCGTACCGGCCGTATCCCTACGCCGCCGCCGACGGCCGCGAGAAGCCCGGCCCCGGCGAACGCGTCGTGGCGCGCGGAGGGTCGTGGTACGACGTCCCCGCCCGCACCCGTAGCGCCTTCCGCCAGCCCTATCCGCCCGACCGCGCCGTCTACGACGTCGGTTTCCGGGTCGTGTGCGAGGAGTGACCGGTCAGCGCTTGCGGTTCTTCTTCGGCTGCGGGTTGACCGGCGGGGCGGAGTTCATGCCCTTGCGCCATTCCTGCATGCGCACCCACTCGGCGTCGCCGGCGCGCGCGGGATCGAAGCGGCTGGCGTCGACGTCGACATAGAGCGACCGGTAGAGCGCCTCGTCGACCGCCGCGTTCGGGGTGTTGGTCTGGGCGCCGACGGCGACACGCCACGCGGCCAGCGCGGCGCGCAGCGCGGCGACGCGGTCGGGATGGTCCTTGGCCACGTTGCGCGCCTCGCCGATGTCGGCCGACAGGTCGTAGAGCTCGCACACGTCCGCGTCGTAGTACTCCACCAGCGTCCACGTGCCGTCGCGCACCGCGCCGTGCGGTCGGCTGCCCTGGTTCGTGTAGTGCGGGAAATGCCAGAAGAGACGGCGCTGCGGCGCGGGGCCGCGGCCGGTCAGGACGCCGGCGAAGCTGACGCCGTCGAGGCCCGTCGGGGCGGGCAGGCCGGCGAGGTCGAGCAGGGTGGGGATCCAGTCCGTGTTGACGACCGGCGCGTCGATCGTCGTCCCCGCCGGCACGCCGCCGGGCCATCGGACGATCAGCGGAATGCGCAGCCCGCCCTCGTAGGCGTAGCCCTTCCCGGCGCGGAACGGCGTGTTGTGCGTGATGCGCGGGTGCGGGCCCTCGGGGACGTGCAGTCCGCCGTTGTCGGAGGTGAAGACGACGATCGTGTTGTCGGCGAGCTTCAGCGCGTCCAGCCGCGCCAGCAGGCGGCCGACCGTGTCGTCGAGCGTCTCGATCACGGACGCATAGACCGGCTCGAAGGCCTTCGCGTTCTTCGCGATCTGCTCCGGCAGCGCGGCGTAGGGGATGTGCGGCGTGTTGTGGGCGAGGTAGACGAGGAACGGGCGGTCCTTGTTCTCCTCGATGAAGCGGATCGCCGCGGCGGTGAGTTCGTACTCGCCCTTGCTGCCCTCCGTCGCCGAGGGCACGGTCCTGGCCTGTCCGCCCTCGGCGAAGTCGAAGCCGTGCTCGACCGGCCCGAACTCCTTGCCGCCGACGTGCCACTTGCCGAGCGCGGCGGTCGCGTAGCCGGCCGGCTTGAAGTAGCGCGGCAGCATCTTCTCCTCGAGCCCGACCTGCATCCGGATCTCCGGGTGGAGGAGCCGTTGCGAGAGCCGGTCGGGCCGCCCCGGCAGGAACGTGGTCAGGTGCAGGCGCGCGGGCGTCTTGCCGGTCAGGATGGCGGCGCGCGAGGGCGAGCAGATCGGCTGGGCGCAATAGGCCGACGTGAAGCGCGCGCCCTGCGCCGCGAGCCGGTCCAGGTTCGGCGTGCGGTGGTCGCTCCGGCCGTAGCAGGCGAGGTCGTTGATGCCGAGGTCGTCGCACAGGATGAACACGATGTTCGGCGGCCGCGCCTCCGCCGCGCGAACGCCGTCCGGCGCGCCGCACAGCGCAAGCGCCGCCGCGGCGGCGGCGAGGGTCGAACGGATCGCAGTGGCCGGGATGCGGGGCGTCGTGTTCATGCGCCGACGATTGCAGGATTCGCGCGGGACGACAAGCCGGGCGAGGACGAACACCGAACGAGGACGAGGGACGAGGGGCGGGGCGGAGAACA
>Ga0194112_10002797_pt1 | contig 24757 bp, 16 predicted proteins | sample TA2MahC400mmetaG_FD_146191 | JGI IMG/M metagenome (GOLD analysis project Ga0194112, IMG submission 146191) | Freshwater microbial communities from Lake Tanganyika, Tanzania - TA2015016 Mahale Deep Cast 400m | ecosystem: Environmental > Aquatic > Freshwater > Lake | place: Tanzania: Lake... | reverse complement strand
AGAACTCCCCCATCCCAGGCCCGGGCACGGGGTTGGCCATGAAGTCCATGAACACGCGGCGGCCGGCGGCGGCCTCGTTCGCCACCGCGATGTCAAGGACCGACGAGCCGAAGTTCTGGAGCCTCGGCGCGTGGAAGGGCCACTGGTAGCCCTTGAGAAACGTGTTCGCCGCCACCTGCCGCATCGTCTCGAAGTAGTCGTTGAGGAAGTAGCGCTTGTCGCGCCCCTCGGCGTCGGTGGAGAAGTAGCAGGGGATGACCTGCTGGTAGGTGCCCGAGAGGTTCCAGCGGAAGGCGGTGGAGGCGAGGCCGAACTGGCTTTCGGCCAGGTTGTTGGCGATGGCGCCGATCTCAAGGGCGAGGCCGTGGTTGCCGATCTGCCCCTCGGGGTAGACCGAGACCTTGTACATCTCGCCCGGCCCGCCGGTGGCCATGACGACGTTCTGGGCGTTGAAGACCACGAGGCCCATGTTGGGCGAGGAGAGGAAGCCGCGGTGGAACGCTACTGCGCCGACCGCCCGCTCCTCATCCCCATCACCGGCGGTGAGGAGGCGGACGACCTCCATGTCGTCGAAGACGGGCATGGCATTGCGGCGCACCTGGGCGAGGGAGCGCTCGACCATGAATCGAGAGGTCTTCGGGCCGGCAGAGGTCGCCCGCTGGCGCGGGTCGTGGTCGGTCTTGTAGCCCACGTAGGCGCCGTAGGCGTTGAAGGGGAAGGGGACGCCGTTTCGGACGAGGTGGAAGAACTCAGGGGCGGAGCCGAGGGCCTCCACGTAGGCGATGTCGCCGTGCATCATCCCGCCCGCGGTCAGCGTCCTTGCGAACTCCATCGGGCTGTCGGGCACGTCGCCGAAGATGCCCAGCTTGTAGTAGGTCTGCTTATCCGAGCCCGAGTTGAACGACGTTCCGCCGCCGAGCCTGTCGGTCACCACCAGCACGTCGCTCACGCCCAGCTCGTGCAGGTGCTCGGCGCAATTCAGCGCCGCGGCTCCGCTGCCGATGATCAACGTCTGCACCGAAAGCGTGCGAGCCTTCACCGTGCCGAACGCCTGTTCGCCGTGGTCCAGCATCAATGCGCTCCTCTAGGCGCAGCCGCCCGGGGTCAGTCAATCGTCGGGCTCGAGGACGCTGTTGGGTTGCTGAGCAGGTTCGCCCACGTGGGACACGACTCTTAACCCCGGAACCTTGATGGCCACGTGGTCCCTGTCGTGAGTCACAAGGTCAATGCGGCGATGGACGGCGGTGGCGGCAATCCAGGCATCGCCGGCTTCGAGGCGCTGCCCCTGCCTCTTGCACACCACGCTCACCCATGCCCACCACCTGGCGAGGTCGTCGTCGTATGGAATGATCAGGAAACGGCTCAGGAAGGCGCTCAGGCGCCGGCGTTCTCTCGCTCCCCAGTTCCGCTCTTCTGCCCACGCCCACAGCTCGGCGACGCTCTGGAAGCTCAACGCCAGGGTCTGTCCCACCAGATCCGGCTCATAGAGGGCGCGAAGCTTGCTGTTCCTTCGCTTGGGATGAAGCAGGCTCGCAACGGTCGTGTCGAGCAGGACGATGGCCACGGCCTACTTCCCCGCGCCGGCAAGTCTGCGGCGAGCGGACCGCTCATTGAGGATGTACCGAAGCAACTCCTCGGGGTCGTCCTCTGCCGGCCACAGGGAGGAGATAGCATCCAGGTCGGTGGCTGGCGAGACCCCCTGCCGTTTCGCCAGCTCTGTCAGAGGTTCGCAAGGTTGCGCTGGCCGTTCACTGGCGTGGCGCGCATGCCGACCCAATGCAGGCTTCGCTGCGACCGGCCAGTCCTGTGTCGAAGTCGTCCCGTTCTTAGGCAAGGCACCTATCTCCTTCCCACATCATCATACGCCGGCGGTGCCCCCTTTTCAAGCACACCCCAACAGGGCGTCCTCTCTTGTCACGCGTCACGGGTCACGCGTCATGGTTTCAATACGGCTTTCAGCGCCTCGCACTTCTCGACCGCCGCCAGGCCAGCCATCGCGTGGGCCAGCGGGAAGGTGTGGGTGACAAGGCGCTCGAAGGGGAACTGGCGCGAGAGGACGAGCCCGATGGCCTGCCAGAGGTGGTTCGTGTCGCTCACCCACACGCCCTGGAGAGCCACGTTCTTGCGGGCGATATGGGCGAAGAGGTCAATGGGGAAGCGCTCGCGCGGCTCGGCGATGCCGGGGATGGCATAGGTGCCCCCAGGGGCGACGAGCGCGATGTTCTCCTCGATGGCGCGCAGCGAGCCCGTGCAGTCGAGCACCACGTTCGGCCCGAAGCCGCCCGTAGCATCGAGCAGATACTGCTTGCGTTGCTCGGCGTTCATCTCGCCAACATCGATCGTGCCCGCGGCGCCGAAAGCTCGGGCCATTTCGAGGCGCGAGGCGTCGGCCGGGGTGCCTGAGACGTGGACCCGGCTCGCGCCCGCCTTGAGAGCGAAGGCCAGGCAGAAGAGGCCGACTGGGCCGGGGCCGACCACGAGGACCACGTCGCCCGGCCGAATCCGCGAGACCTCGACCGCGTGCGCCGCCGTGGCCCCCGAGCACGAGGCCGCCACCAGCACTGCCGGGTCAATCGGGTCGTCAACGCGGATGAAGGGTGCGCCCGCCTTGACGTGCAGATAGTCGGCGTAGCAGCCGCGCAGGTGGGGCGCCTCGGCGCATGAGAACGAGATGCCGTAGGTGCGGCGATGGGGGCAGAGGGATGGCTCCTTGCGGACGACACAGTAGTGGCACCGGCCGCACATCACGCCCCGCTCCCACATCACCTTGTCGCCGGGCCGCAGCACGCGGCCGAGGAGGTCGCGCTTCTCGCCGCCCGTGTCGGCCACGACGCCCACGCCCTCGTGGCCGAGGATGATCGGCAGCGGCGTGCGCGGGTCCTTGCCACGCCACATGTGAACGTCCGACCCACACACTCCCGCCGCGGCAATCTCCACCAGCACCTCACCCTCGGCGAGGGGCTGGACCTCGAAGTCGCGGAATGCGAGCGGCTCGTTGAAACGCTCGAGGACGGCAGCTCTGGCCCTCAATGGCATGGCCCCCCGATTGTCCGGGTGCGAGCCGGAATCTGGGTAGGTCTGAGAGCTCCGAAGGAGCGAAATGGGATAGCCCAGGGCAACGCCCTGGGAAAGGGTCCCCCCACAAGAGCAAGCCCTGTAGGGGCGAGATAGAAGCCGCCATTACGCCCTTGCAGGGCTACACGATTGTGGGTCGCTTTTCCCAGGGCGTTGCCCCGGGCTATCCCATGTCAGCCTTTCAGGCTTCAGGAAGATCCCATTTCACCTGCGATTCCGGCTCGCACCCTGATTGTCCGAAGTTCTTGCAAACGCTTGCCCGCCAGGGTATAATACAAGAACAATAGGGGGGTGTCTACTCCCTGTGGCGGAGCGTGACGTGCAGCGCTACAAGATGATCGCATACTACGAGGACGCGGAGACCCAAGGCCGGGTCGCGCAGGCGGTCGTGGTGGTCGAGAAGGACGTCAAGGCGGCGGTCGAGGCGGTGCGGACGACGCTTGGCCGCCGGGCGGCTGGCGGCCGCATCATCGCCGTGGAGGTCAAGGAGCGCCACGACGTCGAAACCGGCGTCGTCTTCACCGGCGAGCCCTACATCCCCCTTCACTGGCCCACCCTCAACCGCAGGGCGACCGCTTCGGACGGCGGCGACCCCCAGGCGGTGCCCGGCAGCGGGGCCGAGCCTGCGAGCTGACCCCCGCAATCCTCTCCGTTGCACACGGCTCCCATCCCCGCACGCCCAAGCTCTGCTTGGGCGTGTCTGCCCCAAGGAGAACCATTCAGCCCGTTCCGCGCTTCCTGCCCAGCGCCACGAGGAGGGCATCGAGGGGGAGGGTGTTGAGGACGTCGCCCTTGCGGACCCAGCCCCGTCGCGCCGTTGCCACGCCGAAGCGCATGAAGGGAAGATGGACCGGCGCGTGGGCGTCGGTGTTGATGACGAGCTTCACGCCCGCGTCCCGGGCGGCGCGGGCCTGCACGTCGCTGAGGTCAAGCCGGTCGTAGTGCGCGTTGATCTCCAGCGCCGTCCCGGTCTCCAAAGCCACCCGCACCATCTCGTCGAAGCGAACGGGGTATGGATCGCGCTGGTTGATGACGCGCCCCGTGGGATGGGCGATGGCGTGGACGTGTGGGTTGCGCATCGCGCTCACGATGCGGGCCGTGATGCGGCCGGCGTCCTGCTGCATGCCGGTGTGGACCGATGCGATGACGAAGTCGAGGGCGGCGAGGGCCTTGTCCGGCAGGTCGAGCGCGCCGTCGCTCAGGATGTCAGTCTCCACCCCCGCCAGGATGCGGAAGCCCTTGAGCTTCTTGTTGACAGCATCAATCTCCCGCCGCTGCTCGCGGAGGCGCGCCGGGCTGAGGCCGTGGGCGACCTTGAGCGACTCCGAGTGGTCGGTGATGCACATGTACTCGTAGCCGAGGTCCTGGCAGGCCCGCGCCATCTCCTCGATGGGGGCCGAGCCGTCGCTCGCCGCCGAGTGCATCTGGAGGTCGCCGCGGATGTCGCGGTCCTCGATGAGGGCGGGGAGCTTGCCTTCGAGTGCGGCCTCCACCTCGCCGCGGTCCTCGCGCAGCTCGGGGGGAACCCAGGGGAGGCCGAGGGCGGCGTAGACCCCTTCCTCGCTCTTCCCCGCGATGGGCTTGTCGCCCTTGAAGACGCCGTACTCGTTGAGCTTGAGCTTCTTGCCGATGGCGAGGTCGCGCAGCCGGATGTTGTGGGCCTTCGAGCCAGTGAAGTACTGTGCCGCGGCGCCGAACGACTCGGGCGGAACCACCCGAACGTCCACCTGAAGCCCCCCCTCCACCCGCACGCTCCCCTTCGTGTCGCCCGCGGCCAACACGTCCTTCACCATCGGGAGCGCGACGAATGCCTTGACGACCTCGCCTCCGCGCTCCGAGGCCACCAGGATGTCAACGTCGCCAATCGTCTCGCGCCGGCGGCGGAGTGAGCCCGCGGGGAGGACCTCGCCCACGCCCCCGACCTTGCTCAGAAGCGCGGCGATTTCTTCGGCCACGGGCAGCGCCACGCCCAGCCGCACCCGACCCTGGCCCCCCAGATACGTCTGGATGCCCTTCTTGATGTTCTCCAGCTTCTTCTCCCCGATCCCTGGGAGGCCGAGGAGGGTCCCCGCGTCAATCGCCTGGCTGAGGTCCTGGATGGTGGTGACGTTGGCCTTCTTCCAGAAGAGCCCGGCCGTCTTCGGCCCGAGGCCGGGCACGTGGAGCATCTCCACCACGCCTGGTGGCGCCTTGGCCTTGAGCTCCTCGTAGGCCGCCAGCTTGCCCGTGGCGAGGAACTCGGCGATCTTTTCGGCGAACGACGCCCCGATGCCGGGCAGTTCCCCCACGCGCCCTGCCGCGGCCATCGCCGCGATGTCCTCCGTCTGGTCCCCGATCACCTGGCTCGCCTTGCGGTAGCTCCGCACCCTGAACGGGTTCTCGTTCAGCAGCTCCAGGATGTCGGCCATCCCGTCCAGGATCCCCGCGATCTCCGCGTTCTTCATCCGCTGGCCTCCTTCTGTCGGCGGAGGGGCATGGGGGCGGTGTGGCTTGCCTAGCCAGAGACCAGGGCGCGCAGGGCCGCGAGGATGGTCTCAACGTGGGCGGCGCGGTCCGTGGGCGCCTGGCTCTCAGCAACGGCCCTGGCCGCGCGCTCGATGGCAGCCTCGATTGCCTTCGAGGAAGCGTTGTCTTGGAATGCCTTGAAGAAGGTGAGCCAGTGCCTTGCCTCAATGCCGCGCACCAGTTCACACCGGGCTTCCTCGAGGTAGGAGTCCATTATCCCAGTGCGCGCGAACCTGCCGAAGTTGCCGCCGGCGTCGGACGCAGGCTCATCGCAGATGCGGTCGCTCTTTCGCGGATAGGGTGTGACCCCGGTTGCGAGCCGGACGGTGCTTGCCTTCTTTGCCTCACGCACGTGTTGCCAATGGTAGTTGCGGTGTTCTGCGGCGTACCGCGCTAACTCGATGTAAGGCCGGAAGGCCTTGGGGGAGCCTGACAACACGTTCGCCAACACCCAAGGAACGACCACAATCAGGTCCTGCGGATTGCAGGCGCTAGGAGTGACCTGGAAGCGGAAGCTCGGTTCCCCCTCCTTCGCGAGCAGATACCACCCTTTCAGCTCGATGCCCATCAAGATGGCTGGTTCACCCGGGTCTGGCGCGAATCTCCTCAACAGCACGTCGGGGAATGTCTGCGCCTGGCGGGTGAACTCGTACATTCGGTAGCGGCCCTGGGGGTCCCAGATTTCCCTGGCGTTGTTGAGCGATTCAACCACCTGCTCCTCGATGGTGGCGCCAAGGGCCGCATTGAGCGTGAAGATGTCCGTGGCGTTGATGCCCGAGATAACCGTCTCGCTTCTGAAGTGCCCTGGCAGGGATGCCAGCGCATCCTTAACACGGCAGAACAGCTCGAAGTGCGGCCAGTCCCGTGAAGGGGGCTGCCTTGCGGGAGGCTCAGGAGGCGCGGGGGGCTTCGCACTCATCGAAGAGGTCCCTCTCTGATAGTCTCTTGCAAGCGATGGTGAAGAACTCGGGGTTGATCTCGGCGGCGAAGCAGCGCCGGCCCAGCCGCAGAGCGGCCAGTGCCGCGGTGCACAGCCCGCCGAAGGGTTCCCATACCACATCGCCCTGGCCAGTGGACATGCGGATGATAAGCTCCATAAGCCGGAGAGGCTTCTGGTTGAGGTGGATGCACTTCGCCTTCCTCTTGAGCCGCTCCGCCCCCCGCACGGGAGGCTCTCGCCAGACGTTCGTCTCGCCCACTGGGCAATAGAACTTGGCGCGCATCCGCGCCCACTCCTCTCCCGTGATCGGCCGGCTGCCGTCCACCGAGAAGTAAGGACGGCCCTCCGGCTTCCCGTGCCGGTTGGCGTACTCCACGAGCCGCTCAAAAGCATCAACGGGCGGGTAGTACCACATTCGGTCACTGGTGAAGTACTTCCTGGTGGCGGCGTCCTTGACCCCACAAGCCTCGTTTGTGACCGAGAATGGCAACCCGGTGCGCTCCCATTCCCGGCGCAGCCACTCCTTCATCGCCAGGCGCGTGCCATTCGAGGGGAAGGTGGCCTCACGGGTGTACTGGACGCAGACCTCTGTCACCACAGGGAGTTTGCGTAGGGTCTGGGTATTCGAGTTCCCTGCCACGTGCCCGATGCCCTTGTCCCAGATGTGGCAGCAGCGATACGTCCAGCCGCATGCCGAAAGCTCGGGGTGCACGGTGGCCCAGCCCAGTTCGGAGTTCCAGAACCAGAGGGTCGTCTGCGGCGTGGCAAACCTGGACCATGCCTCGATGTGCGGGCGATACCACGCCGCAAGGCCCTCCGAAGTCGGCGGATCACCGGGGAAACTGCCCAGGCCATACGGCCCGTCCGAGACGATGGCGATGGGACACGGCCAACCCGCGTAGGCGGTCAGGCAGTCCACGTTCTCGACCAGAACCGACCCACGGCGGAACAGGGAACCAAGCCGAGGCGAGGTCCAGCCGTCGCGGCGCCCCCGCACCGCAGTGATGCGCCTATTCGTAGCCTGAGACTTGGTTGCTGTCAGCATCGGCTCTGCACTCGCCAGTCGCCCCTCAAGGGATGGTGCCCGGCACACGCGCCTGCGGCCCCATGTATTCTACACGGCAAGCCCTGCGTGTCAATATGTCTATCTTGCCAGCCGCAGGCCCAGCTTCAACGCGTAGTCGTAGGCCTCCAGAAGCTCCTCGCGCGTGGGGTAGCGGTTGATCTTCGGGCACTCGCCCGCGCGGTAGCAGGGGCGATACTGTGCCATGACGTTGACGTAGGTGCGGGGGGAAATCTCCTTCGCCAGGAAGTCGAGGACGGCCTTGCTGCCCGCCATGCCGTTTGGGAGGACGAGGTGGCGGACGATGAGGCCGCGGGTGGCGATGCCGCCATCGGTCGCCAGGTCGCCCACCTGGCGGTGCATCTCGCGGAGGGCGGCGCGGTTGATCTCCGGGTAGTCCGCCGCGCCCGAAAGCTCCGCCGCCGGGCCGCTCTCCCCATACTTCGCGTCGGGCATGTATATCTCGATGAAGCCCTCGAGCGCGCGAAGGGTCTCCACAAGTTCGTAGCCGCCGCAGTTGTAGACGATGGGCACGCGGAGGCCCTGCTCGCGGGCGATGAGGATGGCCTGCATCAGTTGCGGGGTGACGTGGGTTGGGGTGACGAAGTTGACGTTGCAGCAGCCCATGCGCTCCAGGCGGAGCATCGTGCGGGCGATGTCGGCGGGCGAGGCGGGGCGTCCCTCGCGGCCGTGGCTGATCTCGTAGTTCTGGCAGAAGATGCAGCCGAGGTTGCAGCCCGCGAGGAAGATGGTGCCCGAGCCGCCGCCGCCGACCAGCACGTCCTCTTCGCCGAAGTGCGGGCCAGTGGACGACACGATGGCCTCGGCCCCGATGCCGCAGAAGCCGATCTCCCCCTCGATGCGGTTCACGCGGCAGTGCCGTGGGCAGAGCTCGCACGAGACGAGCGATTCGTGAAGGCGCTGGGCGCGTTCGCGGAGCGTGTCGGGAGTGCTCATTTGGCAGGCTCCGTCGCAGCCTGAATCACGAAGCAATCGTTTTCGTAGACCACTGGCAGGCGGCTCGCCGGGCGGTCAGCCAGCTTCCTGGAGACAAACTCGCTGATATTGCCGCGCCGCGCGACCTCGAGCAGCGACTCCTTGGTCCTGGAGACGAAGTAGCTGATATTGTAGCGCCGGGCGAGAGCGAGGCGCCATTCATCAATGGCCTCGAAGTTGTAGTGTTGCCACACCTCGTAGCAGAGGTTGCCTGAGGCGCCGCGCGGCGACTTCGTGCCGAGGTAGAGGGCGATGTCCACCTCGAACTCGGCGACCCGCCGGAGGCCCTCCTTGCACAGGGCGTAGTCGGAGGTGTAGTGCCAGGAGAGGTAGAGCCACTCGCGCACGGAGCCGAACGAGGGGCGGCGCGAGTAGTCGCGCCAGCCGTAGCCCGCCTCGGTTCGGAACAGCACGGGGTCCACCATGAAGAGCGCGTCGGGCGGCGTGTGGTCCCTGGCCCAGAGCTGCGCATCCTTGTATGCCCTGTACTCGATGCGAAGCCCGGGGCTTATGGGCGAATCGAGCTGCCAGAGCACCGCGCCGGCGGCCAGACCGGCCACGAGCACCACCTGCGCGAGCCAATGCACTTTGCTCCGCACGAGAACAGCTATGCAGAACAGAACGTGGCCGACCAGGACCGGCTTGGTAGCGAGCCAGTTCAGGCCAGTGTAAGCGGCCGACGTGGCAGGCCCGGCCACTCCCGTTGCCGTGTAGATGCCCACGGCGATGACGCCAGCGGCCGCGGGCAGGAGGAAGGGCAGACGCCCCGTCCATCTCTTCAATCGTCCTCGTCCTCGTCCCTCGTCCTCGTCCTCGGTTCTCCTCCCATGCCCCGAGCAAGCCGGTGCCACCAGGAGCACTGAGGCCAGGAGCGGGAACCCGGGGCTCGGGTACGAGAAGAAGGGCGAGGCGAGCACTATCCCGCCAACGATGGCGCGCCAGGCCGGCCCGGAACCCACCTCCTCCCAAAGCCCCGCCACGATGTAGGCCAGCCCGAGCGTCAGCACCAGGTCGTTCGCCCGGTGGAAGGCCAGCTTGGTGAGGGTGGGGCTTATCTCGAAGGCCGAGAACGCCAGCCCCAGCGCCATGAGCGCCAGCATGCCCACGACCCCCGCCCCGACCCGCCGCTCCCGCTCCCCGGTGTCCGGCTCCCCGGTGCCTGGCTCCCGAAGGGAGCGTAGTGGGTTGCCGGCGGCTTCAGCCGCCGGATGTGGCCGCCAGAACCACCCGAAGTCCCGAAGGGACGGCAGAAGACGCTTCCGGGCCGCCGCCCCGCGCGCGTCTGCCGTCCCTTCGGGACTGTCTTGGGGGAGCCCCGGATCCGGCGGCTGAAGCCGCCGGCCACCCACTGTCGTCCCTTCGGGACTGTCTTGGGGGAGCCCCGGTCCCGGCGGCTGAAGCCGCCGGCTACCCACTGTCGTCCCTTCGGGACTGGGGAGAGGACCCGCGCGGAGCCTTCTTACTGTTCTATTGTGGGGCGTCTTGCTCAGGTAGTAGCCCAGGAGGGCCAGGAAGGAGAGGAAGGGGAGGAACGCGGCGCGGTGCTTGGCCGTCAGGAGGCCGGCCTCGAGGGGATACCAGTGGGCGCTGAAGAGCCGCGTGAGGTCGAACCAGAGGCGCGATGGGAACTCGCCGGCCGAGGGCGGCGCCGAACGGATCAGGCAGGCCGCCCACGCTCCGGCGATCACGAGAAAGAGCAACCCGCCCGCCAGGACGCGCTTCTCGAGGAGCTCGCGTGGCCGAATGGCCAGGCAGCAAAGCACGAAGAGCGCCCCCATCAGGCCCATCGTGGGATGGGCGGTGAAGGCGGCGCCGAGGAGCGCCCCAGCGACCACTGGCCGACCACGCAACGCGCAGACGATTGCCAGGAGGCGAAGCGCGTCGGCCACGTTGTAGAAGCTCGCCCAGAGGCACGGCTGGCGGAAGGACGCGAAGTTCATGTCGCGCGCGTCGCTCGCCATCGCCAGGGCCGCCACGATTGCCCCCACGACTGGCGGGGCGCCAGGCCGAAGCGTCCGCACCAGAGCCACCACCACGGCGAACGTCAGCGCGAGCTCGAAGGCCAGGAACGCCGGCCACACGCGCTCCGGCGCAATGCCCAGAACGTGGTAGGCGAAGGGGTAGACGAGCATCGCGGCAGACTTCGAGACGCCCTCCCCGCCACTCGGGAAGTCGAGCGCGAAGCTCTGTGGCGATGCCCCCTTGTAGACGTAGGACATCGGCCCCAGGCCATAGGTCGCGTAGAGCAGGTCGAGGTCGCGTGCCCGGCGCCACCACACGAACCCGCCGAAGAGCGCGAGCAAGCCGTAGGCCAGCAGCGGCGAGCGGAAGACACGGCGCCAGAGGCTTCCCTTGTCCACCATAGTCTGACCATTGCAGCGTAATCCGTAATCCGCAACCAAGAGCTTCGAGCCACGAGCGCCGAGCCGCGAGCCTTGTCGGAGGAAGCTCGAAGCTCGAAGCTCGTGGCTCGCCGCTCGCGGCTTTCCCGGTTACGGATTACGGATTGCGGATTACGGATGCCGCTTACTCGGCCAACGCCTCAAGGAGCTCCCTGCGCACTTGTCGGAACTTCGCAACGTCCTTCTCGGGCGCGGCGATCTTGGGCACGAGGCGCTCGGCCAGGGCCTGGGCCTTCGCGGGGGACTTCTTGGCGAGGAGCTGGAGCAGCTCGTAGTCCTCGATCCCGTCGCGCATCGCCTCGTGGCGAATCGAGCTCAAGAGCACGTGCTCCTTGGAGGGATAGACGAGCCAGGCGTCGCCCGGCGGCAGGAAGATCTTCGGGCCGTGGGGCGGCTCCACGTCGCAGAACGGGTCCTTCACCGACCACTGGTTCCAGCCCCAGTGGAGGTAGCCTGTGGCGCCGAAGCGGAAGTTCACCCAGTGGAGCAGCCGCACCTTGAGGAGCGAGCCGTCAATCAGGCGGTTCGGATAGGTGCCCGTGGGGGCGAGGCAGGTGTAGGTCCAGACCTCCTCGCCCGCCTTCTGGCGCTCGCGGTAGAAGGCCAGCGCCTGGTCGTAGTAGTTGAGCTGGGGCACCCACACGTCAATCGAGCCGACCAGTTCCGCGTAGTGGTTGGCGTCAATGCGGCGGAGCTTGGGGGCGTGCTTCTTCACGAGGGCGGCCAGGGTGCGGTAGCTCTCGGCGTTCTCCTTGATCGGCTCGTCGCAGAGGTGTTGGGTGTAGAGGCCCAGCCAGCCCTTCTCGGCCAGGTGCCGCTCGATGGCGGGCAGGAACTGGCTGAGGAACTCCTCGACCGCGGGCTCGCCCGGCGCCCCCTTCTTCGAGACCACCTTGCCGTCCTCCACCGCCCGCAGGAAGATCTCGAACCTGGGCGCGGTCCACGCCCCGCCCGGCCGTGTGCCCAGGTGGCCCCCCTCGATCTGGCCCACCACGCCGGCGTCCTGGAACAGCTTCACCCATCGGTCGAAGCGCTCGAAGCCGAACGCCAGCTTGCCGTCTGGCCCGACCTTGAAGTCGATGAGCTGGTAGATGGGCGTTAGCACCACGTTCTGGCGATAGGCGGCCATCACCTTCGCATAGTGTTCGAGCACCTTCCAGTGCGCGTCGCTCCAGTCGTCCACCCCGTGGAAGCTCTTGAAGCGGGGGCCGTGGGCGGAGAACCAGTTGGTCACAGCGAGCGTTCGTTCATCGGGCAGGGTCGCCTTTGCGATGTGGAGTGTGAAAGGCTGGCTGATTCGCCCCTGGTCGCACTCCACAACGAGCTTCCCCTTCCGCATGCCCGGCCGCGCATCCTTCGGCACGCGAACCGTCACCCAGACCGGCAGGCTCGTGTCCGCCTCCAGCCTCTCCATCGTCGGCGGCAGGAGCGGGTCGGGGAAGAGCCCTGGCGCCTTGCGGACGAGTTCCGCCTCGGGCGTCCGCGGCGTGTTCGCCCGCAGGGGCACGAAGCCCACGAAGCTCGCCGTCGCGTTCGGCAGGCCGCTCACCTGGGCGTGGAGATTCGTCAGCGGCGTCTTCGCACGAAGGACGAACTGTGCCGACTCATACTCGTTCCGCGCCGCCAGCACCTCGGTGGCACAGGCGTTGGTGGCACAGGCGTCTCGCCTGTGGCCCACAGGCGCGCCCGTTGCCGGCAACGGGCTCCCGCCTGTGCCACCGGTCTCCCCCGGCGGCAGCGTGTCGCGGAACACCTTGACGAGCGGGTCAACGGGCCAGAGGCTTGCGGATTCCATCTGCCGCTCCTTGACCTGGATGAGAGAGCAGCCGCCGAGCGCGGCCGCGGCAACGATAACACCCAACCACTTCGCCTTGCCCACGCCTTGCCTCCTCATAGGGGTGCCGCGCATTCTAGCGCCCCGCGCGGGCATCGTCAAATGACACGACTTCCCACGCTGAAGGTGTGTCAATCCCCGAGCTGGCCAACTCCCGAAGGACCGGCATCTCGGTACAGACCCGCCGCCTGTTGGTTCCGGAGTTGGCCAACTCCGGAATGGACACACGGCTCCTTTCGGGCGCCGGGGGCATGATTCCGGAGTTGTTCAACTCCGGAATCACCCGACTCCCCGCCTGTGCAGCATCTCCCATGGGCGAAGCGGTCCAGAGGGCACAATGCCCCCAAGTCCCCGCTGTCTCCCGCTTTGGGGTCGGTCCCGTCGGGGCTGAGGTGCTTGTTCCGGAGTTGGCCAACTCCGGAATAGATACGTGGCTCCTTCCGGGTGCCGGGGTGCTGATTCCGGAGTTGTTCAACTCCGGAACCAACCGGCTCCCTGCGTGCGCAGCATCTCGCATCAGTGAAGCTGTCCAGAGGCCAGAAGCCCCCAAGCCCCCGCTGCCTCCCGCTTTGGGGGTCGGTCCCGTCGGGGCTGAGGTGCTTGTTCCGGAGTTGGCCAACTCCGGGATAGGCAGGGGGCTCCTTCCGGGCGCCGGGACGCTGATTCCGGAGTTGCTCAACTCCGGACGCACCTGGCTCCCTGTTTGCGGAGCATCTCGCATTGGCGAAGCTATGAAGAGGGCAGAGAGCCCGCAAGCCCCTGCTGCCTCCCGCTTTGGGGCTCGGTCGCGGCGGGGCAGGGGTGGTTGTTCCGGAGTTGGCCAACTCCGGAATGGACAGGGGGCTCCTTCCGGACGCCGGGGTGGTGGTTCCGGAGTTGTTCAACTCCGGAGGCACCGGGCTCCCTGCCTGCATAGCATCTCGCGTCGGCGAAGCTGCCCAGAGGGCAGAAGGCCCGCAAGCCTCTGCCGCCTCCCTCTTCGAGGGTTGATCGCGCGGGGGCGGCGCGCCATAATCGGCGGCGACCCGTGACGCAAAGGAGCAGGACGTGAAGGTCTTCATCACAGTTGACTTGGAGGGGGTGTCGGGCTACGCGCGCTGGGACGCTGCGGACCGTCAGCGGGAACGCGAGCTGATCACGGACGACGCGAGCGCTGCGGCGGCAGGCTGCTTCGACGCTGGGGCGACCGAGGTGCTCGTGGGCGAGGCACACGCGAACATGCGCAACCTGATCCCCGAACGCCTCGACCCCAGGGCGAAGTTCCTTTCGGGCGAGCCGAAGCCGCTGAATCACATGGCGGGGCTTGACGAGACGTTCGACGCGGCGATGCTGGTCGGCTACCACGCCAGGGCGGGCACGCTCAACGCCGTGATGTGCCACACTTACTCGCTCTGCATCTACTCGTTGCGGTTCAACGGCATCGAGGTTGGCGAGCTGGGCACGGACGCGGCTATCGCGGGGCACTTCGGCGTGCCCGTGGTGATGGTGGCGGGCGACGAGGCGGCGTGTGCCGAGGCCCGCGCGCTGCTGGGGCCGGGCGTGCAAACGATGGCCGTGAAGAAGGGGCTGGGCCGCTTCGTGGCCGAGATGCTGCCGCTGGGGGCGGCGCGGGCCGCGATCCGCGCGGGGGCAGCCGCGGGGCTTCGAGGCCGCGCGGCGTGCAAGCCCTTCGTCATCGCCCCGCCCGTGCGGGTCGAGGTCACGTTCACCAGCCCCTCGCACGCCGATGCCCTCTTCGGCTTCCCCGGCCTGAGGCGGGTGGATGGCTGCACTGTGGCCTATGACGCGGCGGCGGATTTCCTCCAGGCCTACGGCTGGTTCGACACGGCCATGTTCCTCGCCTCAAGCCGCGGCTAGGGCCGCGGCATCCCAGATTCCAGATTGCAGATTCAAGACAGGAGAAGAGCGAATGCGCGTGAAGGGCCTTGCTGTGTGGGTGATGGCAATGGGGCTTGCGGCCGGCGCCGCGGAGTCGAAGCTCGATGAGGCTATCAAGGCGCTGAAGATACCGCCCGACTGGTTCGCCGAGGTGAAGTCGGATTACGACACAAAGACGCCGTGGAAGGACGCGCGGCTGCACGTGCGCAAGCTCCTGGCCGAGGGGAAGAACCGCGAGGCCATCAAGCTCACCTACACCTACCACGTCGTCCAGAAGAACGGCTCGGCGGACGGCCACGAGTATCCGATGTATCTCTTCCTCGGCGGCGAGCACGCCTGGGCGCTGAAGGTCTACGCCGAGCGCCTGGCCCCGAAGCCCAAGGGCGCGACGTTCGACTACAACGCCCTGGCCGCGCTCTACGCCCGCTTCGGCGAATACGAGCGCGCCACCCAGACCCTCAAGGACGCCCTGGAGCGCCTGCCCGACCCGCCCTGGCGCATCAACAACATGGCACAGGTCAAGGACAAGCTGGGCGACATCTACGCCGACATGGGCGACGCCGAGAAGGCCCGGCAGCACTACGAGGAGGCCATCCGCCTCTTCCCCACCTCTGACCAGCCCCACGGCCGCCACCTCCTCCAGCGCCAGGTGGACAAGGTGCGCGGCAAGCTCGCCCTGCTCAACCGCAAGAGCCGCGGAGCCACGAGCCTCAAGGACGGCATCTACCGCGGCACCGGCCTCGGCTACGTCAAGGAGATCAACGCCACGGTCAGCGTCAAGGGCGGGAAGATCGCCGACATCAAGCTCCAGCACGAGGAGAAGATCGACCTGGGCGCGAGCGACGCGGTGCCCAAGCAGATCATCGAGCGCCAGAGCCTCGACGTTGACGCCATCACCGGCGCCACCGTCACCGTCCAGGCCGTCGTCCAGGCCGTCTACGAGGCCCTCCAGAAGGCGGGGATGAAATGACCAACCATGCCCTTGACTGGTCTAGCCGGGAAGTCTAGAATACAGTTGATATGCGGACTTACGATGAGGTAGTGGGTTCATGAGCGCGGTTCCAATAGCACGTTCCGGCAGCGCCCTCAAGCCCTATGGGGAGGACGGCGGGCCGCGGGAAGCGAGCGAGTTCAACCATCGCCGCCTCATCGCGCGGGCGAGCGCGCGCCGCGCGAAGATGATCGCGTTCGGCTACTACGGAGGCAAGTTCTCGCACCTGGACTTCATTCTGCCCCTGTTGCCGACGCGATTCACCCACTTCTGCGAGCCCTTCGGTGGCTCTGCGGCGGTCCTGATCAACCGTCCTCCCGCGCCGGTAGAAACATACAACGACCTGGACTCGGAAGTGGCCAATTTCTTCCGGTGCCTCCGGGACGAAGGCAAGGAGTTGATCAGGCTGATAAGCCTCACCCCCTTCTCGCGCGAGGAGCTTGTGAAGGCGAACACGCCCGAGCCGGGGCTGTCGCCAATGGAACGGGCGCGCCGTTTCTTCGTGCGCGCGCGGCAGACGCGCACGGGTCTGGCCCAGACCAGTTCGGAGGGCCGCTGGGCGCACTGCGTCCTGACGTCCAGGGCCGGCATGGCTGGCGCCGTATCGCGCTGGCTCGGTAGCATAGATGGCCTGCCTGAGATCGTGCAGCGGCTTCAGCGCGTCCAGATCGAGAATGCGCCGGCGATTGAGGTCATTCGACGCTACGATTCGCCCGACACGCTATTCTACTGCGACCCCCCCTATCCGCACGAGGCCCGAGGGGATGTGAAGGCATACGGCTTCGAGATGACCGACCGTGAGCACGCGGAGTTGGCCGAGGTGTTGCGCGGGGCCCGCGGCGCAGTGGCGGTCTCGGGCTACCGTTGTCCCCTGATGGACCGCTTGTACGAGGGTTGGCAGCGCGTGGATGCGCCCACACGCCTCTGCAACTCGTCGAAGGGTGAGCGCACGGAGTCCGTCTGGCTCAACTACGATCCGCTCGCCTACCCGACCGCCGAGACGCGCGAGCCGGCTGAGGCATCGTGCCTCTTCGAGCGGAGGGCCCGTTACAAGGTGCGAAAGCGTGCCAGGAAAGACTAGCCCAGAGCCGGCACTCGATCACGTTCGCGCGGCAGCCATCCTCCGAGAGCAGTGGCAGGCCGTCGCCAACGCTGCCGCGCGCAAGCCCGATTTGAACTACCTGCCTGAGCCAGCGCTTCAAGAGGCGATCCGCTCCTGCATAGACCATAAGCAGGTCGCCTATCGCTTCTGCCTCCCAATACAACTGCTCGGCAAGGTCACGAACCCATCGCTCGACTGCTTGCGCCTCCAGAAGAAGAAAGGGGATCCGACGGATGTGACGGGCTGGGACGCCCGCAGCCTCGGCAGCAAGGTGGTCGCGCCCTTCAACAGGGAGCAAGAGAACGTCCTTGGCACGTCCACCGATCCCTATGTCGGCAACCCCATGCGCGTGCCGCGCATGGTGCGAGACGACCCGAGCAAGAAGGACGTTGCCGGGTGGAACACGCTGGTGGATGTGCTGGAGCGCGTGCAGACTGAGGGCGACCCTGATTTCGCGCTTGCGGCGCTTCGGCAGGTCCTGCTGGAGATGTTCCGCCTCCAGCAGTCGTTGCGGTTCGAATATGTCCTGCCGCCGCGGATCAGCCTGGACTGGGCGCTGGCTCTCTCGCGCCGGTTCCTCGAGGTGAAGTCGGGCGGCGACCGCGCGCTGGCCCTGTGTGGCGCGCTCTTCGATGCCATCGGCATCCACTTCGGCCTCTACGCGCAGGTCAATCGCGCCCGCATCAACGCAAGCGATGAGGCCATCCGCCAAGCCGCTGACCTGGAATGCTTGAACGCCGAGGGCAAGGTCGTGCTTGCTGTGGAGGTGAAGGACCGCATGCTGACGCTGGCCGATGTCCAGGGGACCCTCCTCAAGTCCCGCAAGCGCGCGATCAAGGACATCCTGTTCACTTGCCCGGCGGTCCGGGACGAGGAGCAGCCCGCGGTCAGTCAATTCGTTGCCCAGGCATTCGCGACGTGTGAAAACCTCTATGTCTTCGACTTCTTCGACCTCGCGCGGAGCGTCCTCGCTCTCGGTGGCGAGGCGATTCGGATGACCTTCCTCCAGAAGGTCTGTGAGCACCTCGACCGGTGGAATACCCAACCTGCCCATCGGCAAGCGTGGAAGGCACTGCTTGATTCCCCGTGTGCAACTGTCCCTTAGGCGGATCTGCCAGGGGTTGGCCTTCGCGCTTCTCCTGATCCTGCTGCTCTACGTGGCGTGGCCATACGCGCAGCGGTTCTCGACAAGGGTGCTGGCGGAGAAGGAGCGGGTGCCCGCCGAGCTGTTTCTGTTGCTCGACCCGCTGGCGTCGCTCGCCGCGACAGTGGCGGGACGGTGCGTTGGGCCGTTTCTGCTCTGGACCGCGGGCATCCTCGCCTTCTCCCTGGTCGTGCCGCGGGTGTTCTGCTCCCATATTTGTCCGCTGGGGACGACGATTGACCTCGCCGATTGGGCGCTCGGGCGCTGGCTCAAGCGGCTCCACATTCGCCGCCGGGGAGCGTGGCTTCACGTGAAGTACTACCTCCTGGCCGCGGTGCTTGTTGCGGCGGCGTGCGGGGTGATGCTCGCGGGCTACGTGGCGGCGATTCCCGCGGCGACGCGCGGCTTCGCCTTCATCCTCGGACCCGCCCAGCTCGCCACGCTCAAGCACGCGAGCATGGTGCGGCCCGTCACCTGGGACTACTGGCTCGGCGTCGGACTGTTCCTGTGCATCCCCGCCCTGGCGGTGCTCGGGCGGCGCTTCTGGTGCCGGAACCTGTGCCCGACCGGCGCCCTCTTCTCACTCCTGAGCCCGTTGCGCCTGCGGGAGCGGCGGGTGACGGAGGCGTGCATCGGCTGCGGCAAGTGCGTCAGGGCCTGCTCGTTCGACGCCATCCGCCCCGACTTCTCGACACGCGATGCCGAGTGCGCCTTCTGCCCCGACTGCGCGAGGGCGTGCCCCGTGAACGCGATTGAGTTTCGCGTCTCGCGTCTCGTGTTCCTCGGCCACTGTGGGCGGGGCCTCCGTGCCCCGCGCGGGGCAGAGACGCCCCGCCCACAGGCTCAGACAGGAGTCTGTCCAGCACCTGAGGAGCCCTCCCTCTCGCGTCGAGCGCTCCTGGGCGCCGCGGCGGCAGGAGGCTGGGCAGCAATGGGCATCGCGCTGGGACAGCGCAAGCGCCTCCTCAGGCCGCCAGGCAGCCTCCGCGAGGACCGCTTCCTGGAGCTCTGCGTCCGCTGCGGCCTCTGCATCAAGGTCTGCCCAGGGCCGGTGCTCCATCCCGCCGGGCTGGAGGCGGGGCTGGACGCGCTCTGGACGCCCGTGGCCGTGCCGTCGTGGGCGGGGTGCCACCAGGAGTGCAACTTCTGCGGCCAGGTGTGCCCGACGGGCGCCATCCGCCCGCTGCCCATCGAGGCGAAGCAGAAAACGCACATGGGCCTGGCGGTGGTGAACACGCGGACGTGTCTGCCCCATCGCGGGGAGCGTGACTGCCAGCTCTGCTTCGAGGAGTGCCGTGCCGCCGGCTACAACGCCATCGAGATGCGCGAGATTCGCCTCCAAGTGAGCAACGTGCCCGAGGGCGTCCTCTCGCCCGACGCCCTTGAGGAGGCGAGCCGCATCCTCGCCCCGTTCGTCAAGCTCGATGCCTGCGTCGGCTGCGGCCTGTGCGAGTACCGCTGCGGCAACGCCTGGGCGAAGCAGCGTCGCCTCCTCGGCGAGAGCGCCATCATCGTCGTGCCCGAGAACGAAGACCGCCCCGCTTGACTTTTCGCCCCGCCGCACTACATTGTCTCTGTTGCGGAAAGTGCGATCACAGGCGGGACGCCTGTGCCACCGCTGAGACGAGGGGCTTGGTGGCACAGGCCTCTGGCCTGTGATTGGGGCAGCAGCCCCTTCCACTTTCCGCAACAGGAACTACATTGGTTCCGGATGCCCCCTTTCCCTGAGAGACCAAAGGAGGGCCGAAATGGCGCTCTCGCGCCTGATGTGGCTCCTTGTTCCCTTGACGGCGCTCGCCGCCGACCCGCAGCGGACATTCTTCGTCGCGCCCGGCGGCAGCGACGATGATCCCGGCACCGAGGCCCGGCCGTTCAGGACGCTTGAGAAGTCCCGCGACGCGGTGAGGGCGATCAACGCGAAGATGACGGGCGACATCGCGGTGGTCCTCCGCGGCGGCACGTATCCCCTCGCTCGCACCCTCGTCTTTGGGCCAGAGGATTCGGGCACGAACGGGCACAACGTCATCTACAAGGCACTCGACGGCCAGACGCCGGTCCTCAGCGGCGGAAGGGCCGTCACGGGCTGGACGCAGGACGGCGCGCGCTGGAAGGCGAAGACCGACATCCCGAACTTCCGCCAACTGTACGTCAACGGCGTCCGAGCCGTCCGCGCCAGGGGCAATCCCCCGCCCGGCATCGCCCTCCACGGCGACGACGGCTACAGGCTCCCGAAGGCGGATATGGCAGCATGGGGCAACCAGGACGACGTCGAGTTCTGCTACATCGTCACGTGGACCCACTCGCGCTGCAAAGTGAAGAGCATAGCGAGGGAGGGCGAGGCTCCTGCCGAGCCGCGCGCCGGGGAGAAGACGGCTCCGCCGGAGCGTCGCCCTCCCGCAGATCCGAAAGGGAGCGACGGGGCAATCGTGACGATGCTCCAGCCCCACTTCACCATGGCCCGCACGAAGGAGGGCGTGCAGGTGAAGCTGCCCAACTACATCGAGAACGCCCTCGAGCTGCTCGACGAGCCGGGCGAGTGGTATCTCGATCGTAAGGCCAGCACAGTCTACTACATGCCCCGCCCCGGCGAGGACATGGCGAAGGCCGAAGTGATTGCGCCGGCGCTTGAGCGCCTGATCGAGCTTCGAGGCACCCTCGACAAGCCGGTTCACAGTATCCAGTTCGTCGGCCTCACCTTCGCCCACGCCACGTGGCTTCAGCCGAGCGAAATCGGCCACCCCGATGTCCAGGCGAACTTCCTCAACGACGCAACCAAGCTGATCAAGCGAAGCGGCACGGTGACCACCACGCACAACGAGCAGCTCAAAAGCCCCTCGAACATCGTGTGCCATGCGGCAAAGGCCATCCGCTTCGAGGGCTGTACGTTCACGAAGCTCGGCAGCGGGGCGCTCGACATCGAGTCCGGGAGCCAGGGCAACGCGGTCGTCGGCTGCCGCTTCCACGACATCTCGGGCACCGCAATCCAGATCGGCGACGTGCTGAAGGACGACCACCACCCCGACGACCCGCGGAAGATCGTCAAGGGCAACTCCGTGACCAACTGCCTCATCCACGACTGCGGGGTCGAGTTCAAGGGGAGCGTGGGCATCTTCGCCGGCTACACCGAGGCCACGACTATCGCCCACAACGAAATCCGCGACCTCCCCTACAGCGGCGTCTCGGTCGGCTGGGGCTGGGGCGAGGAGGACGCCGGCGGCGGGGCCTACGGCCAGAAGCCCTTCTACGATACGCCCACGACCGCGAAGAACAACCGCGTCGAGTTCAACCACATCCACCACGTCATGCGCGACCTGGCCGACGGCGGCGGCATCTACACCCTCTCGATTCAGCCGGGCACCGTCATTCGCGGCAACCACATCCACGACAACCGCGGCGGCCCGGGCGGCATCTACCTCGACGAGGGCAGCGGCCAGATCGAGATCGCGGGCAACCTGGTTTACGCGGTGCCCAAGCCCATGAACTACAACAACGCCGCGCAGAAGCGCCGCGCGACGTGCAACGAGCACGACAACTTCTTCAACGCGAAGCCCGAGGACCACAAGCCCGTCGTCGAGGCCGCGGGCATCGAGCCGGCCTGGCGCGGGAAGTTGAAGACCGGAAGACCGCCTGAAGGCGGAACTACAAACCCAAGACCGCCTGAAGGCGGAACTACGAACGAGTTGGCCGTGGTCTCGGACTACGATGGCGGCGACTATTTCTGGGTGCGCGCGGGGCACGGAGGCCCCGCCCACAAGCAGCCGATGCACGGGATGCGCGAGGCGTGGGTGTTCAACCGCGCAATGACCTGGCTCGACGAGCGGGATGGCGTCGAGGGCGCCGTCATCTGCTACTCCAACCAGTCGCCGCTCCCCCTCACGGGCAAGAAGCAGGTTTCCCGCTGGTTCACGAGCAAGGCCAATGAGCTGGCCGACATAGACGATGAGACGACCCGCTTCGTCAAGAAGGACGCGAAGGCCGAGTTCGACCACGCCCTGCTCCCGGCCCTCCAGTTCCACATCGAGCAGCACCCGACCGCCGAGCTGGAGGTCACGGAGGCCACGCACCCGTGGCAATTCGTCGTCGCCGTCAAGGGCCGCAGCGGCCCGCCCCTCTACGCCAGCCCGTGGCAGGACAGGCCCGGCAAGCTGACGGTCGAACTCCTCAAGCTCTTCCGCGACAAGGGCTACGAGCGCCATTTCGCCCAGCTCACCTTCGCCCTCTTCGTCCACACACCACCTGTAGGCGGGGCGTCTCTGCCCCGCGCGAACGAGGCAAGCGTCGCCTTCCGCCTGCGGCTCAACGGCCAGGCCGCGATCATCGCGTCCCTGCCCGTCATCCGCACCGGGGAGCGAGCGAAGGTGGAAGGACTGCCTGTCTATGCGGTCGTTCTCGACGAGCACGGGAAACGCCTCGGCAAGGACACCGTCGCGGTCGCGGCGAAGGTCCAAGGGCTGGACTGGGACAGCACGGATGCGCGGGTCCCTCCGATCCCCCTCGGAAGGGCCGTCGCCGAACTGAGCGAGGTGGGTGATGGCGTCTGGCGGGGACGGCTGCGCGGCTTGCGCGTCCCCGACTCCCCGGCCGAGCTCCGAGTGACCTGGAACAATGCGGCTCGCGGACCCCTGACAACGACGCTGCGGGTGCAACTCACCCACTCCGGCCAGTTCATCGGCTACGACGAGAAGCTGAAGCTGCTGACGGAGGGCGGGAAGGCGATTGGGCCGTTCGCGGGGTCGTATCGCGGGGCGCCGATGTTCAAGGGAATCGGCACGCCGCAGGAATCGCTCGTCCAGGGCCAGGAGCAGTGGGCGGCGGTGCAGGGCACGGTGCACGAGGGCCAGCACTTCAACCACGGCGGGCCGCTCTACAGTTTCAACTGGTGGGAGTCGCTGACGGAGAAGGAGCTTGATGCCGACTACGCCTATCTCGCCCGCTGCGGCTGGTCGGTGGTCCACCTTTGCCAGGGCTGGTGGCTGTGGGAGCGGCTGGACGCGGGGGGCCGCATCGCCCCGCACGGGGCCGAGCAACTCGCCGCCGTGACCGCCGCCGCCCGCCGCAACGGCCTCCGCCTTCACCTTGCCCTGAGCCACTACCCCCTCGGCAAGCAGAGCGCCCCCTATGCCCAATACCTCGAGGCAGGCTACCAGCGCGGCGACTACGGCAAGCCCGACTCCAAGTTCTACGCGATGTTCAAGGACTACCTGACACATTTCGCCACGCTCTTCCGCGACGACACGGGGATCAGCGGCTTCACGGCCGCGGGCGAGGGCGACCCCGATTGCGGCCCGGCCTTCGTCAACGCCGTCCACGACTTCGTCAAGAGCCGCGACCCGAACCACGTCTTCCTCTGCGAGCCGCACCACGGGATGCGCACCGACCCCAACTCCTACCGCAAGGCCGGCTGGAAGCCATTGCTCGGCGGCATGCGAACGTATTTTGTTGACAAGCAGCTCATCGAGTCCGTCGCCGCGCAGTTTCATCTCGCCGCCCTCGGCCACGTGTTCATGGCCGAGGGCATCTTCTGGGGCTACTCCGGCGGCCCGACCCAGACCGACCGCTACCGCGAACGGGTCCGCGAAACCTTCTACACCGGCCTCGCCCTCCGCAACCCCATCATGATGACCTGGGAGGAGCGGGTGGTAGAGGACGAGCGGCAGGTGCTCGGGGAGGTGCGGCGGGCGGTGGACTGGTCAAAGCCTTTCCAGCGCCCGCGTCTGGCCATCCGCGTTGGCAACGAGTCGCTCCCCGACGCCGGCGGCAGGGCACTCGTCCGCTACGAGCACGCGCTCTCACGCACCCCGCTCGACTACGCCTGCGTGTGGGGTGACGAGCAGGTTCCGCCCGACACGCTCCACACGATTGACGCGCGGCAGCCGTTCGAGGAGCCGGCCTTCGCCTCCGACGGCGGCAAGCTGCCCGATGCGCTGAAAGCCGAGATGCCCCTCCGCCTGCCCCAGGGCTTCGCGGCCACCTACTCGTGGAGCCAGGACAGGACCCAGCTCCTCGCTTTCCTCCGAAGCACGCAACAGGTTCCTTTTTCCGCGAGCACCACCGAGGCCGGCCACTACACCTATGCCGACACCACCCGCATCATTGAGCTCGACGGCCCAATTGACACCTGGGAGGTCGAGTGCGTGAAGCCGGGCGCCATCCAGCTCCACGTCTACCGTGTCGAGGGCGACCAGATGATTCGCGTGGGAGAGAGCGACACGGTCGAGATGAAGCAGCCCGGCCTCAACCGCTTCAGCCTCCCGAAGCCCATCTCCGCGAAGAAGGGCGACATCCTCGGCTGCTACATCCGAAGCGAAGACGTCCACATTGCCGCCGAGTCAGGCGGGCGGATGCTCTTCATCGAGGGCCGCCTGGCGGATGCCCGCACGCCACTGAAGAGCTGGGAGGCCGAGCCGAAGACCGCCCGCATCGCCGCCTTCAACGCCGCCGAGGCCGCCAGGCCCAGGCCGCCTGCCGCCGCACCCGCACCCGCCGCGGGCATCGTCCTCCAGAACTTCCCCGACGCCAAGCTCACCTTTCGCCTCTACGACCTGGCGGCCAAGAAGCCCGTGGCCGAGGGCCAGTTCTCCAAGGCCCACGTCCTGGCGCCGCCCGCCCACGGCCGCCACCTCTTCCTCTTGGTCCTTGGGGAGGCGAACGCCATCCGAGGCACGCCCTGAAAGGGCGTCCTATATCAGCCCAGGGCAACGCCCTGATCTTTGCCCACATCTTCTGGGGGCTGGGGTTTAGCCCCCGAATGGGGGCGTTTGAGCCGTAGCCCAGGGCGACCGAAGGGAGCCCTGGGAAAAGGCCCCGCCAGCGTAGAGCCCCCGAAG
>Ga0194112_10002796_pt1 | contig 24759 bp, 28 predicted proteins | sample TA2MahC400mmetaG_FD_146191 | JGI IMG/M metagenome (GOLD analysis project Ga0194112, IMG submission 146191) | Freshwater microbial communities from Lake Tanganyika, Tanzania - TA2015016 Mahale Deep Cast 400m | ecosystem: Environmental > Aquatic > Freshwater > Lake | place: Tanzania: Lake... | reverse complement strand
CCATCGCTCGAGGTAATCACTACGTTACCGACCAACTCCATATTTTTCGAATCTTGATAGACCTTCCCCTTATCCCCGGAAATAACGAATATTCGTCTATCCTTCGTGAAATACGTCACCTTCACTCCCTCTAACAGGAGCATATTCTGATCTTGATACTGTTGGATCAACTTGGCCTCTAATTCCCAGGTCTTCTGGCCATGCTTGTCCTCTACAAATCGAATCTTTTCTAAACGGATATCTGCGCCTTCGGTCGAAATCTTAGGAATTTTCTCCCCTTCCTCAGAAGCCTTTCTCCCCTGGAGGTTCATCCAAAGGCTGGCGAGGACAATCCCGCCGATCAATAAAATGGACATCAAAATGGCGATCTTTAGCCTTCTCATAAAATAAAGTCCACTTGGAATACTGGAATATTGGAATGATGGGTTAAATTCCATCTCTATATATAGTGTAGTGCATCATAAATCCCTTTACTATGCTTGTCATTCCTGCGGAAGCAGCCCCTGATCAAGTCAGGGGCAGAAAAATATATACTGGATGCCGCATCAAGTGCGGCATGACATGCTAACCAAAAGTAAAGAAGTGTTGGACGCACTGCAATAGGTTCTTTTCCCATCATTCCACTTTTCCATCATTCCATTACTCTAAGGGTTTAGACCACTCCAGCTTTCAGAAGATCATGAAGGTGGATGATCCCAACTGGCATCTTATCCCCGGAGTGGTTGAAAACGAAAAGGGAGGTAATCGAATATTCCTCCATCCTCTGAACCGCCTTGGCAGCCAATGCATCCTTTTCGATCCACTTTGGGTTTTTGGTCATCACTTCAGAGGCCTTTCGATAAAGGAGATCGCTAAACTTCTCCAGGGCACGTCTTAAATCTCCATCCGTGATCACACCGACAAGATGGCCTTCTTCATTACATACTCCGGTCACACCCAGCCTCTTCGAAGTGATCTCAAAAATCACATCCTTCATGAGAGTCTTCTCCGATACCATGGGGAATGCTTCTCCCACATGCATCAGATCCTCTACTTTAAGAAGGAGCCTCTTGCCCAACGTCCCCCCGGGATGGAGCAGGGCAAAATCCTCCTCCTTGAATCCCCTCTTCATCATGAGTGTAATAGCCAAGGCATCTCCAATGGCGAGCGTAGCAGTAGTGCTGGCCGTCGGAGCCAAACCCAGAGGACATGCCTCCTCCTTAACATAGATACTAAGACGAACATCTCCAGCTTTTGCCAGAGTGGAATTCATATTCCCGGTCAGGGTGATCAGTCGATTTCCATATCGTTTGATGAGTGGGAGAACCTCTAAAAGCTCACGGGTCTCTCCACTGTTTGAGATGGCGATGACCACATCCTCTTTGGCCAACATTCCAAAATCCCCATTTATCCCTTCTGCTGGGTGAAGGAAGAAAGCAGGAGTCCCCGTGCTTGCAAATGTGGAGGCAATCTTTCGACCCACTAACCCAGATTTCCCCATGCCCATGAGGACAGCTCTCCCTTTACAATGATAGAGTAGATCCACCGCCCTTAAAAAATTATCATCAATCCGTTCTGCCAAATCGAGAATCGATTGGGCCTCCACCCTCAATACCCGTTTCGCTTCTTCAATTATATCCAATGACTCATTTCTCCTTTCTAACTACCCTTCCTTACCCTTTCCTGCGCCTACCTGCGGTAGGCAGGGCAGGCAGGGGGCTGGGAGGGGGTGAGCGCTTTGCTTTATGCGGTGTGCACTTTGCTATCTGTATTCAGCTTTGAGCTTCTTGCTTTCCCCATAACCTTTGACCTTGTCCCTCTTCGAAGAGATGCTTTGATGAACTCTCTGAAAAGCGGGTGTGGATCCATAGGCTTCGATTTGAATTCTGGATGGAACTGGCATCCTAAAAACCAGGGGTGGCCTTTTAATTCGACGATCTCCACTAACCCCTTATCAGGAGAAATCCCGCTGGATACCATCCCTGCTTTTCCTAAGATATCTAAGTATGCATTATTAAATTCGTAACGATGCCTGTGTCGTTCGTAGATCAATTTTTTATTATAGGCCTTAATGGCAAGACTTCCTTCTTCGGGCCTACAGGGATAGAGCCCCAGCCTCATCGTCCCACCCTTTGCGGAATCGCTACTTCTTTTTTGGATAACCTGGTTGCGATCTATCCACTCTTCCAAGAGAAAGATCACTGGATGGGGAGTATGGGGATCGAACTCCGTACTGTTGGCTCCATTTAAACCAGCGCAATGCCTCGCCACCTCAATCACAGCACATTGCATTCCCAAACAGATCCCAAAAAAAGGGACCCTTTTCTCTCGGGCAAACTGAATGGCTTTGATCTTTCCTTCGATACCTCTTGTCCCGAACCCCCCTGGAACGAGGATGCCATTTGCACCCTGAAGCAAATGATCCGGTCCCTCCTTCTCCAACTGTTCCGAATCGACATATCTCAGGTTGACCCTGGCATCATTGGCAATTCCTCCATGGATCAATGCTTCGGTTAAACTCTTATAGGACTCTACCAGGCTTACATATTTCCCCACCACAGCGATCGTGGTCTCCCTCCTGGGATGTTTTATTTTTCTGACAATACGCTCCCAGCCCTTCAGGTTCGGACGACCCGTCCATATATTCAGTTTTTCAGCAATCTTCTCATCCAGCCCCTCTTGGTGAAAGAAAATGGGGACTTCATAGACGGTCTCAACATTCTTCGCAGTGATTACTGCATTTTTATCCACATTGCAGAAGAGGGCGATCTTCGATTTGATATCAGGCGAGAGAAATCTGTCAGTTCTGCAAAGAAGGATGTCAGGCTGGATACCGATCTCCCGAAGCTCCTTCACGCTATGCTGAGTTGGTTTGGTCTTCAGCTCCCCGGCTGTCTCAATGTAAGGGACGAGGGTGAGATGAATATAAAGCGTATTTTCCCTCCCTACATCTCCTCGTATTTGACGGATCGCCTCTAAGAATGGAAGGCTTTCGATGTCACCGACCGTCCCCCCGACTTCGACTATTACGATATCAATATCTTGAGCGAGGTTAAAGACCTTTGATTTGATTTCGTCTGTGATATGGGGAATCACCTGGACTGTGCCGCCCAGATAGTCCCCCCTTCTCTCCCTGGAGATGACGGAGTCATAGATCTGCCCAGTGGTAAAATTATTTTTTTTTGATGTCTTAACATTGGTGTATCGCTCATAGTGTCCTAAATCGAGATCCGCCTCTGCCCCATCATCGGTGACGTAAACTTCTCCATGTTGGAAAGGGTTCATCGTTCCCGGATCGACATTAATGTAAGGATCAAATTTAACAAATGAGATCTTTAGCCCCCTTAATTCAAGTAGAGCCCCAATGGAAGATGATGCCAAACCCTTTCCTAAAGAGGAGACGACGCCTCCTGTAATAAAGATATATTTTGTTCTCGCATTGGCCAATGGTTCCTCCAATCCCATTAAAAGGAACTTCGGGGTTTTAAAAATCTTTCCATCAGTTCAAATCCCCTCTCAATAAATATTCCACTTCTTTTTGCAGATACTTCATCAAATGCCTCGGCATGGCCTTCTTTTGCACCGCCATCATTGGAATAAATGACAAATGGGACAGGATCAGCCGTATGTGTTTTGACCGAGAGCGGAGTGGGATGGTCTGGTAGGACCAGGACCTTGTACCTCTTAAAATCCTTCATTCCCTTTAAAATCGCACCCACAATCTTCTCATCAAAAGCCTCTATCGCTTCGATCTTCAATCGAAGGTCTCCCATGTGACCCGCTTCATCAGGGGCCTCTACATGGACATAGACGAAGTCCTTCTCTTTCAAGCCTCTCAGGGCATATTGAGCCTTCCCTTCATAATTGGTGTCGAAGTATCCTGTAATACCTGGAACCTCCAGAACTTCCAATCCTGCAAGGATCCCTATTCCCTTGAGAAGATGAACCGCAGAGATCACATACCCATCAATTCCGTATCTTTCCCTTAGCGTGATCATTTGAGGGGATCGTCCTTGTCCCCAGAGCCATATGGAGTTGGCAGGTCGGAGTCCTTTTGACTCCCGATTGAAATTGACCGGGTGATTTTTGAGAATAACCTGGGATCTGATCATCAAGGTGAGGATTTGATCCTCCCCGCTCCTTCCAGTGCTTCGGGAGCAGACGGGCTCACCGACCTTAGGTAGAAAAGGAGATATCTCCTTGCCGATGATGTCATGAGGGGGTATAAGTTTAAGCCTCTCAAGGTCCGAAAATCTTGAAGCCCCGTTTCGCATCACCATCAAATGTCGGTAACTCACCCCAGAGTAGAAATGGATTTCCTCCGTTCCCAACTCTTTATCCAAATCGTGGATGATCTTTCTTGCCTCATCGTCTTTAATGTGGCCAGCGGAAAAATCTTCCATAAATATTTTTGTTCCTTGAGTTCGAAGGGTGACAAGATTACAACGGAAGGCAATGTCGTGGGCTTTTAGGAGGATACCAAGGCTTGCTGCTTCCAAGGGACCCCTTCCTGTATAATAACGAAGTGGGTCGTATCCAAAGATCGAAAGGTTGGCGATTTCACTTCCTGGATTGAAACTATCAGGGATTGTTTTGACCAGACCGATCTCCCCTTGCTTTGCCATCCAATCCATGTGGGGTGTTCTTGCAACCATTAACGGGGTTTTCCCATTGAGACCATCCACCGGGTAATCTGCCATTCCATCTCCGACAACAACGACATATTTCATCTCTTCGGCCATTTTCTTATATTCCTAAAACCTAAATATACCAAAAACTTACAAATGTCAAATAAAAATCGAAAATTGAAAGCAAAAGATATGCCAATTTTTCACACCTCTTCCCTTCCTTCTTTGATGGGGAAGGGTGAGGGTAAATAATAAAAATAGACAGGGATTTAAAGGAGGGTATGTATGGATTTACGATAAACTTTAGAAGGGGGTTGCGCTTGCTTCTGCTATGAAAACTATCAACTTCCACGGGAGGCTCGAAGGTTTTACCCTCTCCTCTCAAGTTCTGATAACACTTCCGGGATAAAAGGAGTTTTTTCGAAGCCAAAATTTGAGTAAGTGCCGTGAGGTATGAAACTTTTATACTGCGTTATACGCTGGGCAAGAATCATTTCAACTTGTCTCCCTTTCCAAGAACTTTTCTTGCTTTTGCCTTAATAAATCTCACAAATTCTTCCGGGGTCATTCCTTTCGTTTCCTCATGAATTCTCAAGCGTGCATAATGTACATCCTGAAGCGCAGGGTCTTTGGGAAAATCATTCTTCACCTTTTCCCAAAGTTTATCTTTTTTATTCATACCCATGACCTCCTTAAATTAATTCTGGTGGTGATACTATCATTTTGGATTTGCGAAGTTCCGAAAGAGGCGGGATTTCCCGAAAGGTGTAAACGCCAATCTTGTGTTATCTGCTGTTACATGCAGGAAAAGCTATCTTTTATAAACATCGCCACGACTTCTAATTGCCTTTACTTCAACAATCTTACTTTTGATGTCAACTTCATAAACAATTCGGATACCACCGACTTCATATCGGTATTTACCCTCGAGTTCGCCGTGTAACTTTTTGATATGAGGACCGAAAAGCGGCTCTCGGCTGAGACTATCAATACACTTATTTATTCTCCGTTTTGTATCTCTATCCTGTTTTTTATAGTATTTGCCGGCCTCGTGAGAAACCAGAACTTCATACATCTTCTCTAACCTCAGACCACTTTTTCACACGGCCCGCCTTGAAGTCCTCGTCACCTGCCATAATACTTTTAAGAAAATCTTTGTCACCCATAATTTCTTTTGTTGCTTCAATCTCCTCTTTTACTTTGAGATACGTAATAAAATCGGCCACCTCTTTTTTACGCTTTTTAGAAAGTCTTTCAAAATCTGCAAGAATCCCCTCCTCTTTTTTAATAGCTGCTGTTTTGCTCATATTCTCCTCCCATCAGAATTTTTAAACAATTATAACATATAAAGGGCGAACTCTTTGGGTGGTAAGCTCAAGAATTCTGGTACCTGCCGGTGCGTGCATCAAATCTATTCTGAATCAGGAAACATCTTCTTAAGAAGTTTATCACTTATTCTGAACCCCAATTCTTTTAGGTGTGCAAAAACTTTCTTTTTATCGATGAGGATTCCCTTCTCTATTGCTAAATCTATAACCCCTAAAACTCCCCTAATAGCGACCTCATCGTATACAGCATCTGGAATGTGCACCTCTGGAAATAATTCTTTTAGTAATCTAAGCAGGTCTATTTGTGCCAGTCCAATAAGACAACTGCTGTCGGCTGCGACCCGAAAAACCTTCATTTTTGAAGTGCCTCACGATATTTAGCTATCATTTGTTGGTCTTTTTCAAAATCCTTTTCACCATATTCATAGGTGGGTATGCCATGCTCCTTTAGAACTTCCATAAACCTTACTCTGCTCATTTCTGCTAACTCCGTTGCTTTCCCAAGAGATATAGACCTCTCTTGAAACAAAAGGATAGCGAGCGCCATTTTTAACTTCTTTTTTATCTCCTCTGGTTTCTCTAATCCTCTCATCGCAAATATATGTCTTCTGGAAGGTCTATCTCTATTCGTTCAGTTCTTCCTTTTGCCATTGTTTTAACCTCCTTGCAGTTACTTCAACCAAATTATAACAGATTGAAGTCAATGATGGGCAAAATATTTTAAGAATTATCGTAAAATTTTTGGAAAGACTGTCTTCTTTAAGTAATCAACGACCCGTTCAACCTCTGTTCTTATATTCTTTCTTTGGCCATGAAGAGATTGGCTGAGGCCGTTTCTCAATTTCTTCTCATAGACTCCTGTATCAGTTGCCTTTTTTAGATAGGACTCCGGAAGTTGATCATTTAACTCTGTTCCATTCATGATGGCCCAGGCCAGTGCCCAAGCTCTTGCAACATTTGAAATATTATATCCTCCACCACCCAACGCTACCCATCGCGGGGCCAGTTTTTTGATCAAACGAACGATTTTTTCAAAACCTAAAATGGAGAGATGAAGGTTCGTCAAGGGATCGTCATAAAACGTATCGACTCCTAATTGGCTCACCACCACATCGGGTTGGAAGGCTTGGATGAACATAGGTACAATTGCTTCGAAAGCCCAGAGGTAAACCTCATCATCTGTATAAGGAGGAAATGGGAGGTTGACAGAATACCCCTCTCCCTTCCCCTCTCCAATCTCATACTCAAAACCTGTTCCCGGAAAGAGAGTATATCCAGATTCATGAAGGGAGATCGTAAGGACCTTGTCGGTCTGATAGAAGGCCTTTTGAACACCATCTCCATGATGGGCATCGATATCGATGTAAGCTACCCTCATTCCCTGGCTTAAAAGTTTCAATATGCCGATGACAGGATCATTGATATAACAGAATCCAGATGCCCTCGATCTCATTGCATGGTGAAGACCTCCTGCAATGTTAAAGGCTACATCCCCTTTCCCACTACCCACAAAATCAACCGCCTGAAGCGTTGCTCCTGTCACCCATAGAGACCAATCAAAAAGACCTGGGAAGATGGGATTATCTCCTGGTCCCAGTCCATACGAGTAAACATCCCCTCTTAAATAACCCTCATTGGCTTGTTTCAATATATTCAAATATTCTTTACTATGGAAAAGGGCTAAATCCTCTTCATCCGCTTTGACGGTGGGAATGAATTGAACCGATGAAAGATCCAATAACCCATAAGTATGGATCAATTCATAGGTTAATTTGAGTCGAATGATCCGAAGGGGATGGTTGGGTCCATAATCATAATGGAGATAAGAATCAGTGTAAATAAAGGCAGTATTCACGGTTAATTAGTTAAATCCCAATCACCAAATCCCAAATTCCAAATAAATTCGAATTACCAATGTCCGAATAACCAAACGGTAAATTAAATATTCTACTGGAAGAAACTTTGTTCATTGGAAACTTGATCATTATTTGGTGATTGGTGCTTGGAGCTTGGTTATTTTCCAATGGGGGATAGCCTCTTATTTAAAAATGATGTTTCCCTGATTTTCATTTCAGAGATTTAGATACTTTAAAACTGCTTCTTTCTTTGGGGGAAGAGAGGTAGGTTTCTGAGAAACACGAATGGCAATGTCCGGATCCTTCAGCCCGTGACCGGTGATCGTGAGCACCACGACATCCCCTTTCTTAAAGAATCCTTTTCGATCAAGTTTCATCGCTCCCGCCAAGGAAGCGGCGGAGGCAGGCTCGCAGAAGATCCCTTCCAGGCTGGCCATCATATGATAAGCCAGAAGGATCTCTTCATCACTCACCATATCAATCAATCCCCCTGATTCATCCCGGGCTGCCTCTGCCTGTTTCCAACTCGCAGGATTTCCGATACGAATGGCCGTGGCAATGGTCTCAGGATGCTCAACTACCTTTCCTCTGACGATAGGCGCCGCCCCCTCTGCCTGGAATCCCAACATCTTGGGAAGCCCCTCGGCTCTCCCCTTTTCCCAATATTCTTTGTACCCTTTCCAATAGGCAGTGATGTTTCCTGCATTTCCAACAGGAAGAGCGTGGTAATTAGGGGCAAACCCTAAATGATCAATCACCTCGAAGGCAGCTGTCTTCTGACCTTCAATCCTATGAGGATTGAGAGAGTTGACCAAGGTAATGGGTTCTGTTTCAGAGATCTCCCTTACAATATGAAGGGCCTCATCGAAGTTTCCCTCTATCTGAATGACCTCTGCACCGTGAGCAATCGCCTGAGATAATTTTCCAAAAGCGATCTTTCCTTCAGGAATGAGGACATAGGCCTTCATTCCTGCCTTTGCTGCATAAGCAGCTGCTGAAGCTGAGGTATTTCCCGTTGAGGCGCAAATAATCGCCTTAGAACCTATCTCTTTTGCCATGGAGACCGCCACAGTCATCCCCCGGTCTTTGAAAGAACCTGTAGGGTTGAGTCCTTCATATTTAAAATAGAGGTCGATCTTAGAGACGATTTCTTTTACGATCCGAGAAGAAGGGATGAGAGGGGTATTCCCCTCCAATAAAGTGACAATGCTATCTTCTTTTTTTACAGGTAAAAAATCCCAATATTCCTGAATCACCCCACGCCACATTTTCAACACCCAAAGTTCGGAGTGATGAGTTCGCCTGCCGCAGGCAGGGAGTTCGGAGAAGTTTTAAAAACTCCGTACTCTGAACTCCGAACTAAATCATTCCAATTCATTCTCAACACGGATGAAGATCGTTTTCCCCAGAATGACCCCAAGCCTGTCGATCTCTTTTAGGGCCCGGTGGACGTTCTCCTCTTTGGCCTCATGGGTCATCATCACAACGGGGACTGCACCATTGATCTGTCTTCCTTTCTGGATGACTGAAGAAATGCTGATGTCATTCTTTCCAAGGATCCCCGATATTTTGGAAAGCACTCCAGGCCGATCCAATGCCGAAAATCTCATATAGAAAGGTATCTCTACCTCTTCTATCCTTTTCAGTGGAATTTTTTCAATGGCAGATTCCTGGAAGGAGAGAAGAGGTACTCGGCGCGAAGCGGCTCCGACAAGAATATTTCTCCCTAACTCCACCAAATCGCTCACCACAGCGCTTGCGGTAGGCATCTTGCCTGCACCCTGGCCATAGAAGAGGGTAGGCCCCACCGCATCACCCTTAATATAGATCGCATTGAATACCCCTCCTACCGTGGAGAGAAGATGTTCTTCTGGTATCATCGTCGGATGGACCCGGGCTTCCATCTTCCCTTGATCAATTTTGGCGATAGCCAGTAGTTTGATTCGATATCCAAATTCCCGGCTAAATTGAATATCCAGAGGTGTGATCTCAGATATCCCTCCAATAAAGATCTCTTCAAACCGAAGAGGGGTTCCGAAGGCAAGACGAATGAGGAGGGCAAGTTTGTGGGCCGTATCGATCCCTTCGATATCGTAAGTCGGGTCAGCCTCCGCATACCCTTTCTCCTGAGCTTCCTTTAAAACCTCTTTAAAACCTCTTCCTTCATCAGTCATCTTAGAAAGGATGTAATTTGAGGTCCCGTTTAGAATCCCAAAGATCGAATGGATTCGATTGGCCACCAGACCCTCTTTGATCGACCTGATCAATGGAATCCCACCACCGACCGAGCCTTCGAAATTGATATCGACACCAAACCGATGGGCATCCCTAAAGATTTCATCTCCATGAAGGGCGAGCAGGGCCTTGTTGGCAGTGACGATATGTTTTTTATTACGAATAGCTTTTAAAATGTAAGTTTTTGCTGGTTCGATGCCCCCGATCAGTTCCATGACGATATCAATCTCGGGATCTTCGGTCACTTCTTCAGCCCTTCGGGTAAGAACCCCTGATCTCAATTTCACTCCACGATCTGTTTCCAAATCGATATCAGCAACCCGCTTCAGGACGATCTTTGCACCCATACGCTTCTCAATCAGCCTGTAATTTTTCTGAAGGATCTTTACAACACCCGACCCAACCGTCCCGAAACCGATCAAACCCACCTTGATTTCTTTCATGCTTCCCAACTCCTCAAATATTGGACCAATGACAAATTTCAAAATCCAAATGTCAAATCAATGTCAAATCTCAAATGTCATAACAATATGTTATTTAAAATTACTTTTAGATTCCTACATGTTTAATTCTGAGAATTTTCTTCTAACATTTTGCCCCCTCACCCCCCTCCGTTCGGCTGAGCTCACGACGAAGCCCTCTCCCCAGTGGGGAGAGGGGAAGGGTGAGGGGAAATTTCAAATATTTTTGGCTAGCATTTAGTCATTTGGATTTCATTTGAACTTTGACATTTGTCATTTAAAATTATTTATTTCAGGACCTTCTGGATCCCTTTGACAGCCTGTTTGATCCTATTCTCATTCTCAACTAAGGCAAATCTCACAAACCCTTCACCATATTCACCAAAACCGATCCCTGGAGAAACAGCCACCTTCCCTTCTCTCAATAACAATTTAGAGAAATCCACAGACCCCATCTTCTTGAATGGTTTTGGAATCTCCGCCCATACAAACATCGTCCCTTTTGGTTTCTCAATCTCCCACCCCACCCGTTTTAAACCCTGGATGAGGGTATCCCTCCTCTTTCTATAGACATCGACCGTCTCCCGGACGCACTGCTGATCTTCATTGAGAGCAATGATGGCTGCGATCTGAATGGGTTGAAAAACCCCGTAGTCAAAATAACTCTTCAGCCTGGCGAGAGAGGCCAGCATCTCTATATTTCCCACAGCGAAACCCACTCGCCATCCTGGCATATTATAACTTTTGGAAAGGGAGAAAAACTCCACGCCAACATCCTTCGCCCCTTTGACCTGAAGGAGGCTGGGGGCTCGATATCCATCGAAGACGATATCGCAGTAGGCAAAGTCATGGACGATCATCAAACGATGTTCCTTTGCAAAGGAGACGAGATCTTCAAAAAAATTGAGATCGACGACCTTGGTCGTCGGATTATGTGGGAAGCTGACAATCAACATCTTCGGCTGAGGCCAGCTCTGTTTGGTTGCGATCATCAGACGTTGAAAGAAGTCGCCCTCCCCTGTTAAAGGCACGGAACGGAGGTCCCCTCCTGCGATGACGATCGAATAGGCGTGTATAGGGTATGTGGGACTGGGAACGAGGACGACATCCCCTGGCCCAATGGTTGCCAAGGCTAAATGGCCAATCCCTTCCTTCACACCAATGGTGACTACGGCCTCCGATTCCGGATCGAGGTCGACATCATAGCGTCGCCGATACCAGTCCGTAATGGCCAAGCGAAGTTTATAAATTCCCTTCGATGCGGAATACCGATGGTTTCTTGGGTTTTTTACGGCTTCGATCAGTTTATTGACAATATGTTTGGGCGTGGGTAAGTCAGGATTTCCCATGCCCAGATCGATGATATCCTCTCCTATCCGCCTCGACTCCATCTTCAACTGATTCACGATGCCAAAGATATAGGGAGGAAGCCTCATCATTCGATGAAATTCAGAACCCTCTGGATGAAATGATTCCATATCTTTTTCCTTTCAAGTTCAAATGTCATCCTTCGACAAGCTCAGGATGTTGTCCTGAATATGCTGAACGATGAAATCATGGTGAGACTTCGGCGTGACCCTTCGATAAACTCAGGGCGATCATGGTGAGCTCGCCGAACCATCAGTCGAATGCTTGTCGAACCATGAATTTTGAGTTTTGACATTTAAAATTTAATGTTTTTATTGTTACTGGGTTAACATAATTTCTCTCTCTTTTCAATCGATTTTCAACCAATGGTGGCCAGTTCCAACCTTCCCCTCCATCGTTTGATCAATCCATTCTTCAGGCCTCCATGAGAAGGATGAGTGAGACTTGGGTCCTTTTGAATGAGTCGAAAGGCCTCCTTTCTCGCCTCTACCAGAATCTGTGCATCTCTTAAGATATGGGCTACCCTGAAATCTGGCAATCCCGATTGTCGAGTGCCAAAGAATTCGCCAGGACCTCTCAGGGCTAAATCCTCCTCGGCAATCTTAAAACCATCGGTCGTCCTCTCCATGGCTCTAAGGCGAACCTTGGCTTCCTCAGAGGATCGGTATTGAGCCAGTAGAATACACTTCGAGGGGTAATGGCCACGACCGATCCTCCCCCTTAACTGATGGAGTTGAGAGAGACCGAAACGCTCTGCATGCTCCACCACCATCACCGATGCATTGGAGATATCAATCCCTACCTCAATCACCGTGGTGGCGACCAAGATCTGGATTCTTCCCTCCTTGAACTCCATCATGATCGCCTCTTTCTCTTCGCTTCTCATTCTGCCGTGGAGAAGGCCAATTCGAAGTTCTGGAAAGACATCCATTTGAAGGTGCTCTGCCATTCGAGTGGCATCTTTGAGGTCTAATTTTTCAGACTCCTCCACAAGGGGATAGACGATGAAGGCCTGCCGACCCTTCCTCATCTCCTCCTCCACAATACGATAAACCCTTCCCCTTGCGGATTCAGGAAAGACTTTAGTCTCCACAGGCATCCTCCCAGGTGGCATCTCGTCGATCAGTGAGATATCCAGATCCCCATAAAGAGTCATGGCGAGTGTCCTCGGGATGGGCGTTGCTGTCATCACCAATACATCTGGATTCTCCCCTTTTTTCTTCAAAAGGCCTCTTTGAACCACTCCGAACTTATGTTGCTCATCGATGATGGCAAGTCCCAATCGATGGAATTCGACGGCCTCTTGGATCACAGCATGAGTCCCGATCACCAGATGAATATCTCCCTTCCGAATTTGCTCATAAAGCTCCTCTCTTTCTGGTCCCTTGATACTGCTAGTCAGCAAAGCCACTTTTACCCCCAAAGGTTCCAACCACCGATGGAGGTTAAGGTAATGTTGCTCCGACAATACCTCTGTGGGTGCCATGATGGTGCCTTGGTAACCACACTCAATGACATAGAGACAGGCAAGGAGGGCGACGACCGTCTTTCCGCTCCCTACATCTCCTTGAAGCAGCCGGTTCATGGGATGGGGTCTCTTCAGATCCTCTTTGATCTCTGCCCAGACCCTCTCCTGGGCCCCCGTCAATTGAAAGTCGATGAGATCTAAAAACTTCTGAACCAAGAGCCCGTCGGTTTGAAAAGAGACGCCTTTTTCAAGGGCCATCCCTCTTCGCTTCAATGCTAGCCCAAGTTCCAAGAAAAAGAATTCATCAAATATGATTCGACGATGGCCATTTGATCGGTTGAGATTGAGCATCTCAATGGACTCTCCATCAGAGGGGAAATGGACCCTTCGAAAGGCCTCTGGGAAATCGATTAAATTCTGGCGCTCTACAATCTCTTGAGGAATGGGGCTTGAGAGTGCATCTGCATATTCATCCAAAATCTTCCTCATCAACTTTCTTAAGGTTCTTTGATGAAGGCCCTCGGTCTCGGAATAGATGGGGACAATCCGTTTGAAGTTGAGGTAATCCTCCTCAATATCGCCCTCAACTATCTCCACATCGGGATGATGAATCTCCTTCTGATAATTGAACCACCTTACCTCACCTGAGAAGATCAACCGGCGCCCCTTTTTAAATCGCTCCTGAAGGTATCGTTCGTTTCCCTGAAACCACTTCAATGTGATCACACCACTTCCATCGCCAATCAGTGCTTCAAAAACTCTTTTTCTTCTGTTCTGGTAATAAGCGACTCCCGAGAGAAGGATCTCACCAAAACCGGTCTCCTTCTTGCCGGGTTTCAATTCGGAGATCTTCATTAAATTCCTTCGATCTTCGTAAGCCCTTGGAAGAAAATAGAGCGCATCTTCGATGTCCCGTATCCCTTTCTTCTCAAAGAGCTTGGCCAGTTTCGGTCCAACTCCTTTTACATATTGGATGGATGTCTGAAGAGGATTTTTAAAATTTCGGACCTGATGCCTCTCCATCACTTTATCTCACCTTCTCCATAGGCATCTGAAATCACCTTAATATAGGTCTTTCTGCATGAAGGACATTGAATCTCATTCTCTCCGGGCTTCAAATCGAATTGATCGTAAGAAATGATTTGATCACAATAGGGGCACCGATATGGAAACTTTTGATTCACCTTTTCCTCGAATTTCATCTTAAAATCTCATCTCCTTACGGATAAAAAAAGCCTGACCACAAATAAAATATACTAAAACTACCCAGAAGAATCAAGAAACAGAAGATCCCATAAATTCTGTAATGCGTCATTGAAGCGTGGGAGTTTAGTGATCCGGCAGGGATGTCTGAGAAAATCTTATAGCGGTAACCTTAATTACCCCCTCAAACCAAGGAAAGATGAACTAAAGAAACCAAGGACTGCTATATTAGTAAGGTCTTTACCCTTACCCCAAAAAATCTTAAATCGTCCGCTTGATAAGATTTTGGAAGACATTCCTGGCGGATCTTAGGAATAGGCTCCTATTCAGTGAGGTATTACTAAATTTTTTAAATTTTTATTGACCCTTTCCCACCAATTTGTTAAGTTACTCCTGCCTTTCCATAATAAAAAGTTTTTTGACATCTGGGATAAAATTTGACATAATTTTTTGCTATGGTTTGGATTAAAAAGTTAGGAAACCTATCTTTATTTTGTTTGCAGAGAATGGGACGTATGGGCATCTTTTTTGCTAAAACCTTTTTTTGTGCCACGACTCCACCCTTAAAGTTTTCTTGGATTCTTAAGCAAATATGTTTTATTGGGTTCCAATCCACCTTAGTTATTTTTCTGACCGGAGCCTTCTCAGGAATGGTCCTGGGTCTCCAGGGGTTCTATACCCTTAACCGATTTGGTTCCGTGGCCCTCCTCGGACCGATGGTCGCCCTCTCCCTCATCAAAGAATTAGGACCTGTCCTTTCTGCCTTGATGGTGACGGGAAGGGCTGGCTCGGCAATGACGGCTGAAATTGGGATCATGCGAACCAGCGAACAGATCGATGCCATAGAGCTGATGGGCCTTAACCCCCTCCGATATCTCGTCGTTCCAAAACTTATTGCAGGGGTCATTGCCCTGCCTCTTCTCACAGCTATCTTTGATGTGGTTGGTATTTTTGGGGGCTACCTGATCGGTGGAAAGCTATTGGGTGTCGGAGAAGGTACTTACTTTGGCGAAATGGCCAACTATGTGGGAATTGAAGATGTCATGGAAGGGATCTATAAGTCCTTCAGTTTCGGTGTTCTGATTACCTGGGTCTGTTGTTATAAGGGATACTATGCTGGATTTGGAGCCGAAGGCGTCAGCCGCGCAACGACTCAGGCGGTGGTGCTCTCTTCGGTGTTGATCCTCTTTTGGGACTATATCATGACTTCTCTTCTTTTTTGAGGCACAGGATGATCAGGATTGAAGACATCTACAAATCGTTTGATGGATTTACTGTGCTCAAGGGCGTGTCTTTCCGTATAGAGAGGGGAGAGATCCTTGCCCTGATCGGAGGAAGTGGTCATGGAAAGAGTGTTATTTTGAAACACGTGGTCGGATTGATGAGGCCCGATCAAGGCCATGTCTTTATCGATGGAAGTGATATATGCCATCTGAAGGGGTATGAGCTTGAACAGTTAAGAAGTCGCTTTGGTTTTCTTTTCCAGGGGGGAGCCTTATTTTCCTCCTTTACGGTTTTCGATAATGTGGCATTTCCTCTACGAGAAAAAACAAAAATGAGTGAAGAGGAAATCAGAAAAAAGGTATTTCGCGAACTTGACCAGGTGGGTTTAGCAGGTGCAGAAAACAAGTACCCCGCTGAGCTCAGCGGAGGGATGATCAAGCGGACAGCCCTTGCACGGGCTCTGGTGCGAAGCCCTGAGATCATGCTCTTTGATGAACCCACAACAGGGTTAGACCCTATTATTGCCCATACCACCCTCGACCTCATCAAATCGATTCACAAAAACCTCGGTTTTACAGGAATTATTGTCAGTCATGAGTTATCGAGAATATTTCAGATTGCACACAAGGTCGCCATGTTGCACGAGGGTGTCATTTGGGCAATAGGAACCCCCGAAGAAATAATGTCCTCAAAAGATCCTGTTGTCGATCAGTTCATCAAAGGGGGGACTGGGACGTCCATTAAGTTCTATTAGCCCAGATAGGAAGATGGATATGGGTAGGTCTACCATTGATTTCAAAAAGTTCATGATATAGAATTTGAGGTGGAGATATGAAAAAATTTGATATTGAATTAGCCGTTGGATTATTCGTTCTTGCAGGACTCATCTGTTTGGGTTACCTTGCTATCAAACTTGGAAAGGTGGAGATTGTTGGAGGAAAAGGCTACGAGGTCTATGCCATTTTCTCGAACAGCGGAGGCCTGAAAACAGGCTCCACCATCGTATTGGCAGGAGTGGAAATAGGACGTGTTAAAAACATCACTTTAGAAAATTATCAGTCCAAGATCATTATGAGTCTCCACCCGAATGTAAAGCTCCAAGAAGATGCCATCGCCTCCATCAAGACGAAAGGATTAGTTGGGGAGAAGTATATCGAAATCACGGCCGGAGGATCGGAAAAATTTATCCCACCGGAAGGCCGAATTCGTGAGACACAACCTCCTGTGGATCTGGAAGAACTGATTTCTAAGTTTGTTTTTGGGAAAATATAAGAGGTTAAGGGGGACATATATGAAACTAAGGTATCTCTTTCAAATATTAATTTACCTATCTCTAATCTTCTTTCTATTTGAAGTCCCTGTTTTTGCAGGGGAACCCAAGGATCAACTCAAACAAACGACTGATAAGGTTCTTTCTATACTTGGGGATCCATCTTTGAAGGGTCCCAATAAAAACAAAGAGAGGAGGGAGTTGATCTTCAAGGCTGTGGATGAGCGCTTCGATTGGGAAGAAATGGCCCGCCGATCCCTCGCAAGGCATTGGGTCCAAAGAACCCCTGAGGAAAGGAGAGAATTTGTTCAACTATACAGGGAATTGCTGGAACGGGTCTACATGGATAAGGTAGAAGGATATTCTTGGAATAAATTGTTTTATGAGAGTGAAAACATCGATGGAGATTATGGAAATGTCAAGGTCAAAATTCTCACTGCAAAAGATCAGGTGATCTACGTCGAATATCGATTCTTGAAAAAAGGAAAAAACTGGCTCATCTATGACTTCTCTGTCGAAGGAGTAAGCATAGTGAATAACTACCGAACGCAGTTCAATGACATCATTATGAAATCCTCTTATCAAGAACTGGTGAAAAAGTTGAAAGCCAAAGCTACCCAAAACTAAGCCCTTCGCTTCATATTTCAAAGATGAACCGATTCACCTTCTGAGCGATAAAGGAAGAGGAGGTCAGGATATGAAGATTATCTTCTGGATCACTTTGCTCTTGGCTCTATGGCTTAATGCTTCGTTTTACCCCTGTTCTGCCGAAACGCTGATCCCCGTTGATCCAATCAATATCCCTATTTCGGTTTCTCAATACAATGACCCCATTTTGTCGACTGCCCCGATGAGACCTCCAGGACCTTCTGAATTTGGAGAACCCCCGGACACCGTCGCTAATCCTCTCGAGCCTTCGACATCCCTTTATTCCACTGACCCTCCTATTTTTATGGCACAGTACGGAGGAGTAGCTCAGAAGGAAGTTTCAACAACACCTTCAGAGCCTGCAAAAACAGGAGAACCTGCAGAAACGATCGCAGACCCTCTTGAGCCAATTAATCGAGCCTTCTTCCAGTTCAATGATAGGCTTTATTTCTGGGTTCTTAAACCCGTGGCCTCCGGGTATAAGGCAGTCGTCCCTGAGGATTTGAGGATCGGTGTCCGAAACTTTTTCTCCAATGTCGCTACTCCAATCCGTCTGGTCAACTGTCTATTCCAGGCCAAATTCAAAGCCGCTGGCAATGAGCTCATACGGTTTCTATTGAATACAACCTTGGGGTTAGCCGGTTTTTTAGACCCTGCAAAAAAGGAGTTGAGCATTGAGAGGCAGGAAGAGGATTTTGGCCAAACCCTCGGATTATTGGGAATTGGGCCAGCTTTCTATATTGAATGGCCGATACTTGGCGCTTTTAGCTTCCGCGATACGTTCGGCTTTGCTGGTGACCTTCTTCTCGATCCCCAGACCTATCTGATCCCCTCCATTCCACTCAATCTTGCCATTAGGTCTTATGATCAAGTCAACGACACCTCTTTAAAGATCGGTGAATATGAAGACTTTAAAAAAGCTGCTCTCGATCCTTATATTGCCAAGAGGGACGCCTATCACCAAAACCGCCAGCATAAAATAAAGGAAAAGTAAAAAGCTTCTGGCCTCACCAGTCCATTCAAAAAGGAGCCCTCCACAAGCTGAAGAATTTACTGAAAGAGGTAGAAGAAACTCACAGGCCAAAAGGGAAGAGATAAGGATGATAAGACTATGAATAAAAAGGCCCGTCAATTCTTTTTCCCGGCCCTCTCCCTTACCTTTATAATCAGGGTCTCTATCGTCGCCATCTTCGCCTATCTTTTTTTTGGATATGTGTGCACTCCCTTCCGTATCAGGGGATACAGTATGGAGCCAACCTATCACAATGGGGGGATCAATTTCTGTTGGAGATTACGTTACCTCTTTTCAGCGCCCAAAAGGTATGACGTGGTTGCAGTACGTTTTGCTGGTGACAAAGTGATGCTCCTAAAACGGGTAGTTGCCCTGACGGGTGAACAAGTTGAATTTCGTAACGGGAAACTATTTGTTAATGGTAAGGAGATGGATGAACCCTATGTCCACTCTCCATGTAATTGGAACATCCTGCCCCGGCAGGTCGAAGCCGATTCCGTTTATGTGATTGGGGACAATCGAAGTGGACTAATGGCAAGGCATATCTTCGGACAAACTTCGATAAAACGGATCATTGGGGCGCCACTATGGTGAAAATCAAATACATCCTCATCGCTCTATTGATATTCATTATCGGAATATGGGCCATCACCTATTTCTCTCAGGGTGAAGAGAAGAAGGTAAAGAAGCAATTTGATTTGCTATCGGAGTGGATATCTAAAGAATCTGGTGAAGATGTTTTCGCCATAGGACAAAAGATGAAAAATATCGGTTCTCTGTTTGATGAAAACTGTGAAATAAAAATCCCCGCTCAGTCCCTATCAGGTACCTATCCTCGTGACGAGATAAGTAGTTATGCTATCAGGGGCCGCCTGCAGTTCTCACAGCTTCATTTAAGATTCTACGATCTCGACATCGCCTTTATTGAAAAAGGAATGTCCAAAGTCCATTTAACTGCAAGGTTGACAGGGAGGGCAACCACTGGAGAAAATGTGAATGAAGCCCACGAACTCGATTGCGTCTTAAAGAAAATTGAAAATAGATGGCTCTTCACCCAGATCGAGGTGGTGGAGGTCTTGAAAAGATAGAAAGGGAGAAAAACCATGGATTATACGGCATTTGTGGAAGAACAGATCTCTTTCATTAGTAAATCGGTGGGCAGTAACCTCGCCATCAATGCCCTCAGCGGCGGTGTGGATAGCTCCGTTGTGACGGTCCTCGGACATCGCGCCATTGGCGATAGGCTCAAGACTGTTTTCATCGATAATGCCCTTATGCGCAAGGAAGAGCCCAAACGGGTGAAGGGGATATTTGCCGCGATGGGTATCCCCGTGAGGTTGGTGGACGCACGTGCCGAGTTTCTGAATGCCCTTAAGGGTTTGACCGATCCGGAAGAAAAAAGAAATGCCATTACCAAGACTTTCTACTTCACGGTCTTCGGAAAACTTATCCGGGAGATGGGTGCGAAATATCTGCTCCACGGAACGATCCTCACAGACATAGAAGAGACGGTTGCCGGCATCAAGCGTCAGCATAATATTCTTTCGCAAATCGGTATTGACCCTGAGAAGGAATATGGCTATCAGGTATTAGAACCCCTCAGAACACTACGCAAAGACGGAGTCAGAGAGGTAGCAAAAGTATTAGAGCTTCCTGCTGAAATCACGGAGAGGATTCCATTTCCTGGTCCTGCTCTTGCAACAAGGATTGTAGGAGAAATTACCGAGGAGCGACTTACCACAGTTCGCGAGGCCACTGCTATCGTTGAAGAAGAGCTTTATGACAGTGGAGCCTTCCAATACATGGCTGTCCTCCTTAACGACAGGGCTACCGGAATACTGAATGGGAGACGGGAATTCGGACAGATCATTGTGGTTCGCTGTATACAAAGTGTTGATGCGAGGGAAGCAACGGTTGTCGAGATTCCTTGGAAGAAACTTCATCGCATAAGCGAACGTATCACCGCCATCAAGGGAGTGAATCGCTGCCTCTACGACCTTACGCCCAAACCCCCTGCCACAATCGAGTACATCTGATCGGCGGGCCTTAAAGGGAAGATTAAATGAAAATGATCTCCGAAGGTGGATTATGGTTTGTATTGAAATAGTAACTCAAATTTCTGTAGCTACTTTCTTCCCTAAATCGTAGGCTCTTTTTTTAGCCTTTTCATTTTCAGCAACTTCCCCTTTTCCTGTGGCCGAAGCCTGCACCATACCCGACCATTTGAGTCCACTGAAGTTGCAGGTATTCTTAAAGCTGTAAACAATAGGCTCGGCAATAGAGACATCCGGGTCTCCGCAGACTGTGATCAGGCCGATCTTCTTCCCTTTCATCTTTGGATAATAGGCTTTGTGCCAGTTCCAGTCTCCGTCGAAAAAGGCGCACCAACGGTCTAAATAGGCTTTCATATGGGCTGTCATGGACCAGAAGTAGACAGGTACACTATGGATAATCGCATCTGCCTCTAAGATCTTTCTGTGGATCTCCAGCATATCATCTTTTATAGTGCATACCCCGGTTTCATTACATTTTTTGCAGTCCATGCATCCAGAAATCTTCTTCTGAGATAGGATGATCTTCTCCACCTCTGCCCCTGCATTCTTGGCTCCAGCCAGGGCTTGATCCAAGAGGATGTCACTATTTCCACCTACTCGAGGGCTCCCAAGAATTCCTAACACTTTCATTTTTCCGCCTCCTCATCTATTAGGGAACATTGTTTAATAGATTAAACTAAACTAACGGCATTAAATTAATTTACCCCCCACCCCTGCCTACCGCAGGCAGGCACCCCTCCCCCTCAAGGGGGGAGGGAGAGGGTGGGGGGGATGTCATTTTATTTATTGCTTTTGTATTAATTTTGTATTCTACCTTTGTTAAGAGAAGCTCGATTTTCTCAACAACATCTCTCAAAAAATTGTTAAGTTTACGTAACGTAGCAGAACCACCCATAATTCTAACCGAAAATATTAGAAATTTTTATATCAATTTAGCCCTTTGAAAAAAGGCAAAGATCCAATTGCTAAAAAAGCTCATCATTCCTGCGGAAGCAGGAATCCAGGACAAGCCAAATAAAAATGTTAAAGATAAATTCTCAGACTTCAATGTATAAAAATCTAAGCCTCTTCCGGGCGAAGTCCCGGAAGAGGCTTAGTTGCTTATGAACAGAAGATGGATGCTTTGTTGAACCAGAAGGTGGGCGAAAGCGACGTGGATCTGGATGGAGAGCGGGGGAATGCGAGAACGAGGGAGACTAATCTCGGCAATTTTATTGCCGATATCATGACGTTTGTCTCGAAGGCTGATGTAGCTATCCTCAATGGCGGAGGAATAAGGGCAGGTATCAGGAAAGGAGAGATTAAAGTCAAAGATATTTATAACGCTCTCCCTTTTGACAATTATATTATCGCCCTACATCTAACCGGTAAGCAGATTCGAGAGGCTTTGGAACACGGGGTCTCGGGGGTGGAAGATGAAGAGGGGAGATTTCCTCAGGTATCGGGAATTACTTTTTCGTACTCCCGCTCTGCAAAAAGGTGTTCAAGGATCAGAGAGATCTTGATTGGTGGAAAACAGATCGATCCTGATCGGCAATATATCGTTGCTATCAATGATTTCCTTGCTGCAGGAGGAGATGGGTATAAAATGCTCGAGGAAGCGGTAAATACATCGAAGGGCTATTCAATCATGGGTGGTTCAATGAAAGGGGAAAAGATCGTCTATAACGACTCAGGAAGATGGCTGAGGGATGTCGTGGTTGAATTTATCTGTGAAACAGGAAGAGTCGCTCCGAAAGTTGAAGGCAGGATCGTAGAGCTCAATTGAAGATGAAAGTTTACGTGAATAGAAAACCTGTGGAGGTATTGCCTGGTATGAGGGTGAAACATGCCCTCGTGGCTTCAGGATTGGTCAAGGAGATGGAGGACTTAAGAAATGTTTGTGATGAGTGGGGGAATGAGATAGGTTTGGAGGGAGCCCTTTCAGAAGAAATGAAGATTTATGTGAATGTTGCTAAGGAGATCCGGTAAGCAGGCAATTCCTCGAGCAGGACTTTTACATGCAAGATATGCAACTTTAAGGGCTGCACCAAGACTTTACCCTATCACTGAATTTTTACATTCAGAATAAATCTTTGCCTTATTTTTATGAAACTGCTATGGTTTTCAAGAAAACGGCTCTAAATCGTCATAAATTTGTTCATCGGTGATTGGTTTTGAAGTATGACAGATAAATTCTTGAAGTACCCCCTTTCAGGTTGATGATCAAAAAATATCTTAAAAGGCTGATCATTGCGAATAAGGAGGCCATCCTGATGGAGGTCCTTTCGGTAAGGGGACTGATGCAGCTTCTTATGAAAACCAGAAATACTGGTGAAAAATGGACATGGGAGGAGAAGAAAGAAATAAAGAGGTATCTGAGAAACATAGTGAAGATCATCCCAGCCGTGGCTATCTTTTTTCTTCCTGGAGGTTCCTTGCTTTTACCTATTCTTGCTGAGGCCCTTGACCGAAGGAAAACCAGAAGGCTGTTACAAAAAGAAGATCCGGGGGATACATTTGATAAGAAACTGTAAGGGAGGCTGGCCTTGAAATTTGACAGAAGATTTTATTGAAGTGTGGTGGAATTGATTAGAGGTCTTGCATTAAAATATTTTGACCCGTTCTTGTCTTGTAAATGTAGTAAATGTAGCATTGCAAGAACCCCAAGCTTCCAATCTTTTGACCTTCAATCGATCATAAGAGACCTGAGCTTCCTTTGCCTTAAACCCCAGTTCTCCAGTTCTCTTGCTCCCCTGAGAATATCCATGGCCTCCATCCCATCAGGACCAAGGGCCAACGTATGCCTTAATTGCTCCTGATCAACGGCAAGGCCATGATACCCCGCCACCATCACCAAACAAACAAGACCCATATCAATCTTTCGTTCTTCCATAACCTTTTAAATAGGAAATGGGAATTGGAAAATGAGAAATTTTCTTCCTCCAATTCGTTTTGTCTAACTTCTTATTTCCTATTTTTTACTTCCCATTCCCCATTCCTTTATTTCCTATTTGTCATTTTTTACTTCTTACTTCCTATTTCCCATTTCCTATTTATCACTGTGATGGTTGCCAGTACTGAGCCAATATCATTTGAACATCCTGCGGTTTTTGCTCAATCAAATGCGTCCAGCTCATCCCAGTCTGAGCCGAAAACCCAGCCATCTCCTGAATCAATAAGGCCACCTTAGATGAAAGAAGCTGCATCCCAACATTAGCCTCAAAGACCTCCACCTGATAGGCACCACCCAAGTTCTGATTCTGAATCGTAAGAAGATCAGAGCTATTGTATATCTGAGCCTTGAGATCATTTCCATCTTTTACAAAAATAAGATCAATAGGATTCACACCCGAACCAAATTTGACCTTATCGCTATTCCCCGCGCCTGTATCATAATCATTGATCGTATCCTGGCCAGAGCCACGTCCAAATAGATAAAGATCATTGCCCACACCACCCTTGAGTGTATCATTACCCAAACCACCATCTAAAGTATCAGCACCCGTACCCCCATCTAAGGTATCATTGCCAGCACCACCACTCAAGGTGTCTTCCCCTGAACCACCACTGAGGACATTTGCACCACTATTGCCAGTCATTACATTGTTTAATGTATTGCCAGTCCCGTTGATTGCACTGGTTCCGGTGAGAGTCAGATTTTCAACGTTCTGACCAAGGCTATAAGTAATCGAACTCTGCACTGTGTCTGTTCCTTCATTCAAGGCCTCAGTGACCACATCTTTTGTGTTATCAACAACATATGTATCATTACCCAAACCACCAATCAATTTATCAGCCCCTGCCCCACCACTGAGAGTATTGTTCCCACTATTACCAATGAGGATGTTACTCAAAGTGTTTCCCGTTCCGTTAACATTCGCCGCCCCGATTAAGGTAAGATTCTCAACATTCGCAGACAACGTGAAGGTAACCGAACTCTTAACCATATCAGTTCCCTCATTGGCTTTCTCAACCACTGTATCACCTGAACCCACAACATAGGTATCATTACCAGCACCACCAGTGAGTTTATTCGCTCCACT
>Ga0194112_10002793_pt1 | contig 24766 bp, 16 predicted proteins | sample TA2MahC400mmetaG_FD_146191 | JGI IMG/M metagenome (GOLD analysis project Ga0194112, IMG submission 146191) | Freshwater microbial communities from Lake Tanganyika, Tanzania - TA2015016 Mahale Deep Cast 400m | ecosystem: Environmental > Aquatic > Freshwater > Lake | place: Tanzania: Lake... | reverse complement strand
GAGCGGCTTCGAGATCGGCATCTCCCTGCCCTACCCGGCCGTCAGCATCCAGCGCGACTACGCCTACGTTCCGCACCACCCGCTGGCGGAGGCCTACGTCCTCTACAACCCGCCGCCGCACAACCGGCCCACCTGGGATCTGACGAGCGTGCTGCACGCGCTGCGGCCCGACCGCGACTATTTCGGCCTGTCGCAACCCGGCCGCGTCGTCGTGCTCGACGACGGCGAGACGCGCTTCGAGCCCGCGGCGGACGGCCCGCACCGCTACCTCACCCTCACGCCGGAGCAGGTGATCCGCACCACCGAGACGCTCGTCCAGCTCTCGAGCCAGCCGCCGGGCCCGGGGCCGCTGGACGGCGGAAGAGGAACCCATGGCCGCTGACCGCCCGTCCCGGCGCGCACCGCGCATCGTGGTCGTCGGGTCCATCAACATGGACCTCGTCGCCCGCGTCGCCCGCCTTCCGCGCCCCGGCGAAACGCTCCACGGCCGCTCGTTCGACACCGTTCCCGGCGGCAAGGGCGCGAACCAGGCGGTCGCCGCCGCGCGGCTCGGCGCACGGGTCGGGATGGCCGGCCGCGTCGGCGACGACGCCTTCGCGGCGCGGCTGACCGGCTCGCTCCGCGCGAACGGGGTCGACATCCGCCGCGTGCTGCCTACGAGGCGCTGCTCGAGCGGCGTTGCGACCATCGGCGTCGAGGACTCCGGCGAGAACGCGATCGTCATCGTCGCCGGCGCCAACGGGCGCGTCTCGCCCGCCGACGTCTCGCGGGCGGAGAGCTCCATCGCCGCCGCCGACACGATGCTCCTTCAACTGGAGATCCCGATGGCGACGGTCGTCGCGGCCGCCGGGCTCGCACGCCGTCACGGCGTGCGCGTGATCCTCAATCCCGCACCCGCGCCCCCGGCGCTGCCGCGGCGCCTTCTCGCAACCGACGTCATCTGCCCGAACGAAACCGAGGCCCGCGCCATCACCGGGCTCCCCGGCGGCAGCGTCCGCGCCGCCCTCGCGCAGGCGGAGTGGCTCACGGACCGCGGAACCGGGCTGGCCGTCGTCACCCTCGGTGCGAAGGGCGCGGCCTGGTGTGAGCACGGCGGACGGCCCGTCCACGTACCGCCCTTCCGCGTGAAGGCGATCGACACGACGGCGGCCGGCGACGCCTTCGCCGGCGCGCTCGCCGTCGCGCTCTCCGAGGGCCGCGACGCCGCGGAGGCCGTGCGCTTCGCCTGCGCGGCCGGCGCGCTCGCCACGACGCGGCCCGGCGCCCAGCCCGCGATGCCGGCGCGGGCGGATGTCGAGGCCCTTCTCCGTTCCGCGCCGATCGCGAAGGCCGGCCGTCACCCATCCCGCCCCATGAAAGGACACAAGCCATGAGGATCCACTCCCGCCCGCCCGTCGCCCTCGCCCTCGCCGCCCTGCTCGCCGCGGCGCCCGGCTGCTCCCGCCGCGAGGCGGCGGCGCCGGCCAAACCCGAAGGCTCTCCCGACGCCGCCGCGCGACCCCGCATCGCGCTGGTCATGAAGTCGCTCGCCAACGAGTTCTTCGCGACCATGGCCGACGGCGCCAAGGCCCACCAGGCGGCGAACGCCTTGCGCTACGACCTCCTCGTCAACGGCATCAAGGACGAGCGCGATCTCGGCCGCCAGGTGTCGCTGGTCGAGGAGATGGTCGCGCAGGGCGTGAAGGCCATCGTCATCGCGCCGGCGCGGACTCCAAGGCCCTCGTCCCCGTCCTGAAGCGCGCGCGACCAGGGCATCGTCGTCGTGAACATCGACAACAAGCTCGACGCCGACGTGCTCGCCTCGACCGGCGTGCGGATCCCGTTCGTCGGCCCGGACAACCGCGCCGGCGCCCGCACGGTCGGCGGGGCCGTCGCCGCGAAACTCAAGGCGGGCGACGCCGTGCTTGTGCTTGAAGGCATCCGCACCTCCTTCAACGGCCAGCAGCGCCGGCTCGGGTTCGAGGATGCCGCCAAGGCCGCCGGCCTCGTCATCGCCGACTCGCAGTCCGCCCAGTGGGAGATGAACATCGCCAGCCAGGTCGCATCCGCGATGCTCGCCTCCCACCCGCAGGCGAAGGCGATCCTGGCCGCGAACGACAACATGGCGTTGGGCGCCCTCGCCGCCGTGCGGTCGGGCGGCAAGGCGGGCCAGGTGATCGTCGGGGGCTTCGACAACATCCAGGCCGTGCGGCAGGCCATCAAGGCCGGCGACATCCTGGCGACGGCGGACCAGCACGGCGACCAGCTCGCGGTCTTCGGCATCGAGTACGCGCTGCAGATCCTCGACGGGAAGTCCGAGCCGGCCGACCGCGAAACGCCGGTGGACCTGATCACCGCGGAGAACGTGAAGGAATAGCGGTCCCGGCCCGGACGGAGCCGGGCCCTCCAGGCCCATGAACCCAGGTCCCATACCGCGCGTCCGTACGGCCGGGCTCGGCAAGTCGTATGCCGTGCCGGTCCTGTGCGGCGTCGACTTCCAATGCCTGCCGGGCGAGGTCCATGCGCTGATCGGCGCGAACGGGGCGGGCAAGAGCACGCTGGCGAAGATCCTGTGCGGACTCGTTCGCGCGGACGCGGGCACCCTGGAACTCGACGGCCGACCCTACGCGCCCTCCGGCAAGCGCGACGCGGAGGCGGCCGGGATCCACATCGTCCACCAGGAACTCAACCTCATCGGCACGCTCTCGGTCGCCGAGAACCTCTTCCTGGCCGGACTGCCGCGGCGGATGGGTATCGTCGACCGCACCCGCCTGCGCGGCGCCGCGCGCGAGGCGCTCGCCCGCGTCGATCTCGGCAACCTGGATCCCGACACGCCCGTCGGCGCGCTCGGCGTCGGCGTGCGCCAGCAGATCGAGATCGCCGGCGCCCTCGCCCGCCATTGCCGCCTGCTGATCCTCGACGAGCCCACGGCGGCGCTGATGGACCCGCAGATCGAGCGCCTCTTCGGTCATATCCGCCGGCTCCGCGCCGACGGCGTCAGCACGATCTACGTCAGCCACCGGATGGACGAGATCCGCCGCATCGCGGACCGGGTCTCGGTGCTTCGCGACGGCCGCCTCGTCGCCACCCGCCCCGCCGCCGATCTCGCGCCGGACGAGGCGGTCCGCCTGATGGCCGGCCGCGACGTGGAATCCCGCGCCACCGCGCCGCGGGCGGCCCCGGGACCGGTCCGGCTCCGCGTGGACGGCCTCTCCCGGGGCGCGACGGTCCGCGACGTCTCCTTCGAGGCGCGCGCGGGCGAGATCCTCGGCATCGCGGGTCTCGTCGGCTCCGGCCGCACGGAACTGCTGCGCGCGATCTTCGGCGCCGACCGGGCGGACGCCGGCGGCGTGGCGGTCGGCGGCGCCCCGCCGCGCCGGTTCCGCTCCCCGCGCGAGGCCGTCGCGGCCGGCGTGGCGATGATCCCGGAGGACCGCAAGGAGCACGGCCTGCTCCTGCCCCGCCCCATCCGCGTCAACGCGACGATCGCGCACCTGGCCGCCTTCCGTCGCCGCGGCGGCCTCCTCGACCGTCGCGCGGAGACACGCGCGGTGGAACGCGCCGGCGCCGCGATGGACCTCCGCAGCAGCGGCCCGGAGCAGCCGGTGGCGGAACTCAGCGGCGGCAACCAGCAGAAGGTCCTCATCGCGCGGTGGCTGATGCGCGACGCGGAGGTCTACCTCTTCGACGAGCCGACGCGCGGCATCGACGTCGCGGCCAAGGCGGCGGTCTACCGCCTGCTCGACGACCTCGCCCGCCGCGGCAAGGCCTGCGTCGTCGTGTCGAGCGAGATGGAGGAACTGATGACCCTCTGCGACCGGATCGCCGTGCTGTCCGCGGGCCGGCTCGTCCGGACGTTCGAGCGCGGCGCGTGGAGCCACGAGCGCCTGCTCGCGGCGGCCTTCGAGGGCGTGGCGGGGACGGCGGCGAACCGGGGGACTGAACCATGAGCGGCGGAACCGACGGCGCGGCGCGGCCGCGCGGATGGATGGCGGATTACGTCGGCATGCTCGTCGTGCTGGCCTTCCTCGTGACGCTCTTCTCGCTCCTCAGCGAGCGCTTCTTCGCGGCGCGGACCTTCATCACGATCGCCAACCAGATCCCCGACCTGGTCGCCGTGGCGGTGGGGATGACGCTGGTCCTGGTCATCGCCGGAATCGACCTCTCCGTCGGGTCCACCCTCGCGCTCGGTGCCTCCGTCCTCGGCGTCGCGATGGCGCGCTGGGGCTGGCCGCCGCTGCCCGCCGCGCTGCTGTGCGCCGGCGTGGGCCTGGCCTGCGGCATGCTGAACGGGCTGATCTCCGTCGGCGCCGGGATCCCGTCGTTCATCGTGACGCTGGGCATGCTCGAGATCGCGCGCGGCGGCGCCTACCTCGTCACGGATTCGCAGACGCAGTACATCGGCGCGGCGGTCGAGGCGATCGGCGCCCCGATCCCCGGGCTGCAGGTCTCCCCCGCCTTCCTGATCGCCCTCGGCCTCGTGGCGGCCGGACAGTTCGTCCTCGCCCGCACGGTCTTCGGCCGGCACCTCGTCGCGATCGGGACGAACGAGACGGCGGTCCGCCTCGCCGGCATCGACCCGCGCCCGCCGAAGATCGCGGTCTTCGCCCTCGCGGGCCTGCTGAGCGGAATCGCGGGCGTATTCCAGACCTCGCGCCTGTCGTCCGCCGACCCCAACGGCGGCGTCGGGATGGAACTCTCCGCCATCGCCGCGGTCGTCATCGGCGGCACGAGCCTGATGGGCGGGCGCGGCTCGGTCGTGAACAGCTTCTTCGGCGTGCTGATCATCGCGGTGCTTCAGACCGGGCTCGCGCAGGTCGGCGCGACCGAACCGACCAAGCGCGTCATCACCGGCGGCGTCATCGTCGCGGCCGTTCTGGCCGACGCCTGGCGCCGCCGATACTCGGGAAGCAACCGCCGATCCTGACCCGGAGAAGATCCATGAGACCCGCCCGCGCATCCGCCCTCGTCCTCGTCTCGCTGCTTCCGTGGTCCGCGCCCGCCGCGCCGAACGTGCTCGTGGTGATCACCGACGACCAGGGCTACGGCGAGCTGTCGGCCCACGGAAACCCGGTGCTGAAGACGCCGTGCCTCGACCGGCTCCGCGCGGAGAGCGTCCGGTTCGCCGACTTCCACGTCGCGCCGATGTGCACGCCGACGCGTGGACAGCTCATGACGGGCGTTGACGCCCTCCGCAACGGCGCGATGAACGTCAGCAGCGGCCGCACGCTGCTGCGGCGAGGATTCCCGACTATGGCGGACGTCTTCGCCGCCTCCGGCTACCGGACCGGCCTCTTCGGCAAGTGGCACCTCGGCGACTCGCATCCGTTCCGGCCGCAGGACCGCGGCTTCCACGAGAGCCTATGGTTCCCGTCGTCCCACATCGGATCCGTGCCGGACGCCTGGGAGAACGACTATTTCGACGACACCTACATCCACAACGGACGGCGGCGCGCGTTCGAGGGCTACACGACCGACGTCTTCTTCCGCGAGGCCATGGCCTGGATGAAGGCCGAGTCCGCCGCCGGCCGCCCGTTTTTCTGCTATCTCGCGACCGCCGCCCCGCACGAGCCGCACTTCGTTCCCGGGCATTACCGCGGGCCGATCCGCGCCGCGCTGGAGTCCGCCGCGCCGTCCCTGCCGTCCCTGCCGCCCAAGGCGAGCGAGGACCTCGTCAGCTACCTCGCCATGATCGCGAACATCGACGAGAACATGGGCCGGCTGGAATCGTTCCTCGCGGACGCGGGGCTGCGCGAGAACACCGTGGTCGTCTTCCTCACCGACAACGGAAGCACCTTCGGCCCGCGCTACTTCAACGCCGGCATGCGGGGCGGGAAGGTCACCCTCTGGGAGGGCGGGCACCGCGTCCCCTGCTTCGTACGCTGGCCGGACGGCGGCCTGCGCGCCCCCGCGGACGTCGCGGGGCTCACGCAGGTGCAGGACCTCCTTCCGACGCTGACCGACCTCTGCGGCCTGAAACCGCCGGCCGGCGCGCGCGGCGACGGCATCAGCCTCGCGAACGTGCTGCGCGGCGCCGCCGAACCGCCGGCGGACCGCATGCTGGTGATCAACTACAGCCGCATGCCCATCGGTGTGACGCAACCGACACCGGGCAATCCCGCCGTGCCGCGCCGTGAAGGCGCCGCCGTGCTCTGGAAGCGCTGGCGGCTGTTGGAAGACCGCGAGCTCTACAACCTCGACGCCGACCCGATGCAGCAGACCAACGTCCTTGCGGCCCATCCCGACGTGGTCGCGAAGATGCGGGCGCATCTCGACGCGTGGTGGGCCGGCGTGAAGGACCGCGTCAACGACCTCGAAGCGGTCTCGATCGGGCATGCGGCCGGGAACCCGGTCGTGCTGACCGCCTGCGAATGGGCGGATGTCTTCGTCGACCAGCAGGCCCAGGTCCGGCGCGGCGAGCGCAAGAACGGCGTCTGGCACGTCGAGGTCGCGGCGACGGGCGACTACGCCTTCGAGCTTTCCCGCTGGCCGGCCGGCTCCGGGCTGGCGCTCGCCGATTCGATCGCGGAGACCAAGGTCACCGACGGCATCCTCGTGGCCGGACCGGCCTTTCCGGTCGCCTCGGCGCGGATGAAGATCGGCGGCGTCGAACACTCCGCGCCCGCGCCGGCGGGCGCGACGTCGGCTAGGTTCGTCCTTCCCCTCGCTGCCGGGCGCACGACACTGCAAACGTGGCTCCTCGACGCGGCGGGCGCGGAGATCTGCGGGGCGTACTATGTCCGCGTCGAACGGCTCGACGCCGCACCCGCGTGCCGGCCCGCCCCGGTGCGCCTGATCCTCGACACGGACATGTCCGGCGACGCGGACGACGCGGGCACGCTGGCGATGCTCCACGCCCTTGCCGACCGCGGCGAATGCGAGTTGCTCGCGACGATCGTCAACCGGGCGGACCTCACGAAGGCCTCGGCCGCGGCGGTGGACGCGATCAACACGTGGTATGGGCGGCCGGACCTTCCGATCGGAACGGACAAGGTCGGGCCGACGGCACTGCAGCGGACGAGCCAGTACGCGCCCGGCCTGCGCGACGGGTTCCCGAACGACATCGGGCCGGACGACCGGGCGCCGGACGCGCTGGACGTTTACCGGCGGGTTCTTGCCGCGCAGCCGGACGGGAGCGTCACCATTGCCAGCGTCGGGGCGCTGTCGAACCTCGCCGAGCTGTGGCGGCGCGAGCCGGGGCTCGTGAAGGCAAAGGTGGCGCGGCTCGTCGTGATGGGCGGACAGTTCCCGCCCGCGGCGAAGGCCGAAACCAACTTCGCGACGCATCCCGACGCCGCGCGGTTCGTCGCGGCGAACTGGCCGGGCGAGATCGTGTGGCAGGGCTTCGAGGTCGGCAACGCGGTGATGACCGGCGAGCGGCTCAAGCAGACGCCCGCCGAGAACCCGGTGCGGCGGGCGTTCGAGCTGCGCCACTACGGCAAGCGCCCGTCGATCGACGGCGGCCAGCCGAGCTACGACCAGGCGGCGGCGCTCTACGCGGTCCGCGGGCCCGATCCCGCGCTGTGGGAGGTCGTCCGCGGCGGCCGCGTGCGGATCGACGAGGCCGGGCTTTCGCAGTGGGATCCCGACCCGGCCGGCCTTCACGCTTTCGTCCGCCTGCGCGCGGCGCCCGCCGCCCTCGCGGAGATCATCGAGACGCTGATGGTCGCGCCCCCGGCCCGGCGGCGGGACTAGGGCCGCACATCCCGGCAAGCTGCCGCGGGCCCGAACGCCTTCATCTCGGGCCCGAGACGGCCCCGGGAAGTCCGGCCTCCCGGGCGCGGGCGGGCTACGGCACGCGGCGAACGCGCAGGAAGCGGGCCGGGGCGGTGAACGAGGAGGCCGCGGCGCCGGTGGTGCCGGTCGGCTGGACGGCGGACACGGAGACGAAGGCCGTCGCGACGAGGTCCGTCGAGGCCTGCACCTCGTAGAGATGGTACGGCGACGCCGACCACGTGACGCCGGTGGACGACAGGGCGGAGACTCGCAGGGCGGACGTGGCGTTGGTCGGATCCGTTCCCGCCAGGAATTCCTCGAGGTTCGTGAAGCCGTCGCCGTCGCGATCGTCCGTCGCCCGCGACAAGTCGCCCGCCAGCGGGGCGATGTGGCCGAAGTGGTTCGTCATCCACCCCTTCGGGAGCCCGTCCGACGTTCCGTTCGCGTCGGCCTGGAGCGAGAGGATGCGAACCATGTAGGGCGGCGAGGCGTTGGATGTCTCGAGGAACCGGACGTAGGCCATGTCGTAGTAGGACCCGCCGGACGGGCTGACGCGCGGCGCATCGTAGTATCCGTCCGGCGTGAACTGCAGCAGGTCGCCCGTGAGCGTGAAGGTCCCGTTGTTCGTGTCCACCGACACGACCACGCCGGTCGGCGCCACTGCCTGAAGGTCGTAGCCGGCCAGTCTCACTTCATTGACGCCGGTCACGGAGGGCTGCGTCGGATGGCCGGTGACGACGTCGAGGATGCGGTCGAACGACCACGGCGGCGTGTCGGACGGATAGGCCTGGCGGATGTGGGCGACGTCGGTCGTGGACAGCGTGGCGCCGCGGCCATCCGCGTGGACGCGGTAGTACATCAGGGCCCCGTTGAGCGCGGGGTCGGCCTCGACCGGGTCCTCGCTGGTGTGCGCGAGGCTGAGCGCGTGGCCGATCTCATGGCCGATCACCTCCTCGAACGTCGTCAGGGTCTGGAGGGTGACGTTGGTGTGTTCGAGGATGACGTGGCCGCGCGTGGTCTCGTCGAACTCGTTCGTCCCGACGCGGCCGCCGAGACCGCCGGCCGGGAAGGCATTGGTGTCGTAGCGGTAGGAGCGCCCGCCGATGCCCAGCGTCGTGCCGCCCCCGATGCGGTTGTGGAGGTCGTGGAGCTGCACGCGGATCCTGCGGTCGGTCGTCGTCACCAGGTCGGCCCCGATCCCCAGCGACACGATCCCCTCGTTGGTGAACTGCAGCGACGTCACGGCGGTCCACGCGGCGAAGGCGTTGGAGACGGCGCCGAGGGCCTGGACCGGGGTGATGCCGGTCGGGAGGGCGTCGAGATCGACCACGTAGGGGATCGCCACGCCGCGGTCGCAGGCAAGGTAGCGGCTGGCGACGCCGTAGATGGGATTGGTGGACATGCCGCCGAGCGCGGCCCACGCCCTGCCCTCCATCGCGGTGAGGTCGGCGCCCGGCAGGGCGCCGGCCGCGGCGGCGGCGCGCAGCGAGGCCAGCCGTCCACCGTCCGGCGCGGAGCGCCGGCCGCGGGCCGGGGCGGCGAGCCGTTCGAGCCCCCCGGCGCCGCCGGAAGGTTCGAGGCGGCCGTCCGCGCGGAGGCCGGCCAGGATGATGTACTCGGCGCCGGGGTCGAGGCGGGGAGCGCAGCCGACGACCTCGCCCTCGCCGTCGAGTTCGCCGCCGGGGACGACCACGAGCACGCGCGCGCCGAGCCGTCCCTTGAATGTCTCCCGCACGGCGACCGAGGCCTCGGTCTGGATCCGGCCGTCCTCGCCGCGGACGCAGCGCAGGCCCTCGACGCGGCCGCGGAATGCCGCGTCGGCCGCCGCCAGGCCGTCGATCCCGGACGCCGCTGCGCGGCCCGCGGGTGCCGTGGATGCAACGAGAAGACCCGCGAGAAGGACCCGGACCGAGGGGAAGCGCCTCATGGGCACACTCTCGCCGAAACCCGCCGCGCGTCAAGTCCCCGGCCCGGCTACCGGAGTGAAACCGCGACCTGGGTCGCCGTGTCGCCGCGGATCGGGATGACGGCCTCCAGCGTGGCCGTCTTCCCGCCCGCCTCGACCGTGATGCGGTGGGTGCCGCGGAAGGCGCGGAGGCGGAGGGTGCCGGTGGAGTCGGTGACCGCGGCGGTGCGAGTCCACCACTCGCCGCGGATCATCTTGAGCAGCCGGTCGTAGGCGGGTTTCGGCGACATATCGGCCCGGAGGAAGCCCGCCGGGGCGCCCTTCCACGCGCCGCGGTCGCTGAAGTCCCACCATGTGATGGCCTCGACGGACGGATGGCTGAACAGGAGCCGGTAGAAGGCTTCGACATCGTCCGCCTGCTTCGCCTCGCCCGCCGGGACGGTCGGCCATTCGCCGGGGCGATGGTGCTCCCCCTCCCGCGGCGTGCCGTCGCCGCTGAGGAGGGTCACCTCGGTGTAGTGCAGGGGGCGGCGGAACCTCGCGAAGCGTTCGGTCACGGACCATGTGCGGGAGGGACTCCAGGTTCCGCCGTGCATGTGCGACTGGATGCCGATCGCGTCCGGCAGCGCGTTGGAGGCGGCGAGCGTATCGAGGAGCCGGACGCAGGCGGGGCCGACGTCGTAGTCGTTGTAGAGCAGTGTGCGGCCGCCGTCGCGCGCGGCGGCCCGCGCCCAGCCGAGGGCCTGGCGGACGGGCTCGGCGGGGCCGTCGCGGATCACCCACGCGCCGAGGCCGGTGTCCCTGTGGTGGACGGCGGACGTCGCCTCGTTCCACACGTCCCAATAGGCGATCCACGGCTTGAACCGCGGGATGAGTTCCTCAACTCGGCCGCGCAGCCGCGGGATGGTCTCATCGGCCGTCCGCGGCGCCCAGCGCGGCCAGACTTCGTGCCAGCAAAGGGGATGGCCCTTGGCGGCGATTCCACGCTCCGCGCACCACCGCGCCATGGCCTCGAGTTTCGCCTCGGCCCTCTGGCCGGGCGCGCGCTCGAAGGTGCCCCAGTAGAACGGCAGCGTCGCGTAGTTGAGCAGGGCCGCGAAACGCGCCTGGTAGTCGCGCTGCCACGGCTCCTGGACGGAGGGATCGACCAGGAACGCATTGCATCCGAAGAGGAACGCGTGTCGGGTCTGCGCGACGGCGACTTTCGCGTCGCGGACGGGGCGTCCGTCGGCGCCGGTCACGCGCACGATCAGGTCCGCCTGCCGGTACTTCCGGATGCGGGCCTCGATCGCGGCCGGCTCCAGCGCCGCGCGCGCGGCGAGGGCGTCGGGGTCGGGGCCGAGATCCTCGACGCGGAGGGCGGCGATCTCGATCGTCCCCGCCTGGTGGCCCACCTGGAGGCGCGTCGACATCTGTCCGGCGGCGTGGGTGCGCTGGACGGACTGCGTGTCCCCGAAGGCCGTCCAGTCCACCGGGAGTGCCGTGTTGACCTCCGCCGCGGCCTGCCAGGGCGGACCGGTCTGTTCGACGACCACGCGCACCGGGTTGCGGGTCGGCGACCGGGCGAGGAAGGTCAGGGCCACGCGGTGGTCGGCCGGCAAGGCGGCGCGCACCGGCTGGCCGATCTGGAGGAGGTAGAACGGATCGACCGGTTGGGGAATGGCGAACGTCACGCCCGGCGCACCGTCCGGTCCCGCCGACGCCCCGACCGTCCACTGTGCCGCGTCCGTGCGCGGCAGCCCGTCCTTCCAGTCCGGCGCGACGAGGTTCTCCCCCGCCCCCGCAACCGAGCATCCCGCGGCGGCGATCATTCCCGCGATCCGAAGTGGCACCATGTCGGACATATACCAGCCCATGCCGTCCCTGTCAGCGGTTCCGTCACCTCGTCCCCTCACCGGCGAGGGACCCGACTCTGAGCCGCACCCCCGGCGCAGGCAGGGGGACACACCCAATGAACTGCGGCCCCCGGGTTCGGATCGCAGCCTGCGGAAAGCGGGAGCCCGAGACGCGGACGGCGGGCGAGGACCTACGGGTCAAGGGTGACCGGCCCCTCCCGCATCCGCCAGGCGGGAACCATGAGGGCAACGGCCATCGCCGCCATCGCCCATCCGAACACCGGACCGTGGCGGAGGAAGAAGGTCGGCGGTCCGCCGGCGGTACGCGTCGGGACCTCGGCGGTGAGGAAGCCGGAGGCGGGCTTCCCGTCGGAACCGGTCAGCGGCAGCGAACCGGTCCGGGCCCCGCCCGCGCCGCCGACGCGCCCGGCCGCATCGATCCAGCACGTCACGCCGGAGTTGGCGCAGCGGACGACGGGCACGCGGGTCTCGATGGCGCGGAAGACGCTCTGGATCATGTGCTGGCGGTGGCCCCAGGTGCCGTCGAACCACGCGTCGTTCGTCTGCACGACGAGGAGGCGGGCGCCGTCGCGGACGAACCGCCGCGAGATCGGGGCGATCGTGTCCTCGAAGCAGATCATCGCGGAGAACGGGATCTCCGGCCGCGGCAGTCGGAAGACCGTCGCGCGCCGCCCGGGGGACACGTCGTACTCGATCGGCGTCAGGCGCCGCAGCCACGGGAGCCACTTCGCGAACGGCACGTATTCGCCGAAAAGGACGAGGTGCTGCTTGTCGTAGGTGTCGCGGATCGCGGGGCCGGGGCCGATCAGGAAGGACGTGTTGAAGGAAAGCACCCCGTCCGCCCCGCTCCGCGCGGAATCGATGCCGCCGGCCAGCAGGGGCGTCCCGTTGGAGACGATGCCCCCGACGATCCCGACCACCCGCTCGCTGCGGCGCAGGTCCTCGGGGACGGCCGTCTCCGGCCAGACGACGAGATCCGGCCTCGCGTGCAGCGCCGCGAGACTGAGCGTCTCGAGGCGCACGTACATCGCCTCCCAGAACTCCAGCGTCCACTTCTCGTACTGCGGGATCGCCGGCTGCACGAGCCCCAGCCGCACGGCCCCGTCCGGTTCCGGCAGCCGCGCCAGCATCCGCCAGCCGCCGAACGCGGCCGCCGTGACGACCAGGAAGCCGAGCGCCACCTCCGGCCGCGACCGCCGCAGCCCTCCGCGCGTCGCGAGGCTTTCGAGCACCAGCGCCCCGGCCGCGTTGACCCACACGACCAGCGCCGAGACCGCCGCCGCCCCGCCCCACTCCGCGTGCTGCGCGAACGCGAGGTTCCCATGCTGGGTGACGCCGATGAAGTTCCACGCGAAGCCGCTGAAGAGGACGCCGCGCAGGTGCTCCCAGCCGGCCCAGGCCGCCGTGGACGCCGCGAGAAACAGCACGCGCGAGGCGGGCCACGCCCGGACGCGCTCCGACTGCAGCCACGCGAAGACCATCGCGGGCGGAATCGTGTAGAGCGCGCAGTAGAGGGCGAGGATCGCCCACCCCGCCCACGTCACGCAGCCGACCCACACGATCGACGGAAGCCAGAAGACGGCGCCGGCAAGGAACGCCGGTCCCGCCGCGCGCCGGGGCGCCAGCCCCCGCACCGCCCGGAACAGTGGAATCAGCGCGATCCAGGCGCAGGCCGCCCACTCGAGCGGGGGAAACGCCGCGAACAGCAGGGCGCCCGAGAGCGCCGCGCAGACCCACCGCCACGGGGCGATCCGAACGGGACGGGAGCCCGGGGCCGGCGAGAGTTCCTGGTCCCGATCCGTCTGCATGGCATCAGCCGCCGAGGGTTGGCATCACGGAATCAACCGTTCCTGGACGGCCGGACGTCACCCCAGCGCCGCGCCGCAGCACTTCTTGTACTTCTTGCCGCTTCCGCAGGGGCACGGGTCGTTGCGGCCGACCCGGGGCCCGTCGTGGCGCACCGGCTGCGCGGGGGCGCGCAGGGCGGCCTGCATCGCGGCATCCGCGCCGCTGGCGGGCGCCGGTTCCGCGGGCTCCTCGTCCGCCGACGCCGGCGGCGCGCCGCCGCCGAGGGTCTGGACCTCGGCGTGGACGAACGCCTGCGGAAGGGCGCGGATCATGCGCTCGAAGGCCTCGAGCGAGGTCGACGAGCGGAACATCCGCGTCGCGACGTCCATCTTGATCTTGTCCATCAGGTCGGAGAACAGGTCGTAGGCCTCGCGCTTGTACTCGACGAGCGGATCGCGCTGGCCGTAGGCGCGAAGGCCGACGCCCTGGCGGAGCGCGTCCATCCCGCGCAGGTACTCCTGCCAGTGGTTGTCGACCGCGTAGAGGATCATCTGCCGCTCGAGGGCCGCAAGCTCCTGCGGGTTCTCGCCGCCGGCCTTGAGATCGTAGGCGGTGCGCACGCGTTCCATGACGGCGGCCGTCAGCGACTCGGGCGTCGCGGGGCTCGGCAGCTGCGCCTGCGTCATGCCGACCGGGAAGGTCATGTCCACCCACTGGATGAAGTCGCGCAGACCCTCGTCGCCGCCCTCCGCCGCCGGCTCGGCATGCGCGGTGACGACGTCCTCGACGATGTCCATCAGGTAGCCGCGCACATCCTCCGCGCGGAGCACCTCGCCGCGGAACCCGTAGATGATGGTCCGCTGCGTGTTCATCACGTCGTCGTACTCGAGCGTGCGCTTGCGGATCGCGAAGTTCTGCTGCTCGACGCGCCGCTGCGCGGTCTCGATCGACCGGTTGAGCCACGGGTGCTCGAGCACCTCGCCCTCCTCGATGCCGAGGCGCTCCATGATCCGCGAGATGCGGTCGGAGCCGAAGAGGCGCATCAGGTCGTCCTCGAGCGACACGAAGAACGTCGACGAGCCGGGGTCGCCCTGGCGGGCGCACCGGCCGCGGAGCTGGCGGTCGATGCGGCGCGCCTCGTGGCGTTCGGACCCGATCACGTGCAGGCCGCAGGGCTTGTCCAGCAACTGCTGCTTGAAGGGCTTCCCCTCGTACGCGTCGGACAGGCGGATCTGCGACACGATGGTCCCGCGGGGCACCCAGACGACACCCTCGCCGAGCTTGATGTCGGTTCCGCGGCCGGCCATGTTCGTCGCGATCGTCACGGCGCCCGGCTCGCCCGCGCGCGACACGATCTCCGCCTCGCGCTCATGGTTCTTCGCGTTGAGCACGTTGTGCGGGATGCCGCGCCGCCGCAGCATGCGGCTGATGATCTCGGAGTGCTCCACGGTCACGGTGCCGACGAGCACCGGCTGCTTAGCCGCGTAGCGCTCGGCGATCTCCTCGATCGTCGCGTTGTACTTCTCGCGCTGGGTCTTGTAGACGCGGTCGTTCTGGTCGACGCGCCGCACGGGGCGGTTGGTCGGGATCACGACCACGTCGAGCTTGTAGATCTGGTGGAACTCGTCCGCCTCGGTCTCCGCGGTGCCGGTCATGCCCGCGAGCTTCTTGTACATGCGGAAGTAGTTCTGGATCGTGATGGTCGCCAGCGTCTGCGTCTCGCGCTCGACCTTCACGCCCTCCTTCGCCTCGATCGCCTGGTGGAGCCCGTCGCTCCAGCGACGGCCGGGCATCAGGCGGCCGGTGAACTCGTCGACGATGACGACCTGGTTCTCCTGGATCACGTACTGGACGTCGCGCTCGTAGACGCTGTAGGCGCGGATGAGCTGGTCGACGGCGTGGATGCGCTCGTTGCGGTCGGCGAAGACATCCTGCATCGTCTGGCGCCGGGTCATCTTCTCCTGCGGCGTCATCGTCGTGTCGCCGTCCAGCACCGCGAGCTCCGCGGCGAGGTCGGGAAGGACGTACATCTCGGGATCGTCGGGGTTGAGCGCGGCGCAGCCCTTCTCGGTGAGGCTGGCGTCGTTGCCCTTCTCGTCGATCGTGAAGAACAGCTCCTCGCGAAGCTCGCGCGCCTCCTCCTTGCGCATGTCGGTGAGCATCGCCGAGTCGATCTTCTCGTAGATGCGGCGGATGGCGGCATCCTCCATCAGGTGCAGGAACTGCTTGTGCTTCGGCATCCCCTGCCCGACCTGGTAGAGCTTGAGCGAGGCGGCGTCCTCGTCCTCCTTCGTCCGCTCCGGCTTCTCGAGGAGTTCCTTCGCCTCCTGGGCGAGCTTGTTGCACAGCTCGCGCTGGCGGCGGACGAGGCGGTCGACGGCGGGGCGCAGCTCGACGTACTGCTTCGTCGAGTAGGGCGCGGGCCCGGAGATGATCAGCGGCGTGCGGGCCTCGTCGATCAGGATGCTGTCGATCTCGTCGACGATCGCGAACTGGTGCCCGGGCTGCACCTGGTCGGCGGCGCGGACCGCCATGTTGTCGCGCAGGTAGTCGAAGCCGAACTCGGCGTTCGTGCCGTACGTGATGTCGCAGGCGTACATCCTCCGGCGCTCGGACGGCTCCATCGCGTTCTGGATGCAGCCGACCGTGAGCCCCAGCCACGCGTAGAGGGCGCCCATCCACTGGGCGTCGCGCCGGGCGAGGTAGTCGTTGACCGTCACGACGTGGACGCCCTTGCCGCTGAGCGCGTTCAGGTAGACGGGCAGCGTCGCGACGAGGGTCTTCCCCTCGCCCGTCGCCATCTCCGCGATCTTGCCCTGGTGCAGCGTGATGCCGCCGATCAACTGGACGTCGAACGGGACCATCTCCCACTTCACCGGGTGCCCGCAGACGTCGACGGCCGTGCCGCACATCCGGCGGCAGGCGCTCTTGACCGTGGCGAACGCCTCGCACAGGAGGTCGTCGAGCGACTCGCCCTTCGCCAGGCGCTCGCGGAATTCGACCGTCTTGGCCCTGACCTGGTCGTCGGTGAGCGACTGGTAGGCAACCTCCAGTTCGTTGACGCGGGCGACCAGCGGGCGGATCCGCTTGATGTCCCGTTCGTTCTTCGTTCCGACGATCTTCTTGAGAATCCAGTTCATGCTTGTCATCCACTCCGCCCGCGGCGGCAGAAACGCTCCCTTATACTCGCCAAACGCGCCGAAGTCACGCCGCCCGGCAGGCTCCCGCCCGGCCGGGCGCATCTCCGGTTCACGGACCTGATCCTGCGGGCGCCTTCGTCATCGCTGCGCAGGACGGGAGATGCGCCCCTCCGGCCATCCCCCCGCGCACGATCGGCGGTGGCCCCGCAGGGTAGTCATCACGCTCCGCGTGATGACGATCCGGATTGCGGAGATGTCCTCACGCGGAGCGTGAGGACCACGGTGGCGCCCGCCTCCCCCTGGCCGTCACGCTGCGCAGGACCGGCAGCGGCCCTGCATAGTAGTCATCACGCTCCGCGTGATGACGATCCGGATTGCGGAGATGTCCTCACGCGGAGCGTGAGGACCACGGTGGCGCCCGCCCCCGGCCGTCGCCCTGCGCAGGACCGGCAGCGGCCCTGCATAGTAGTCATCACGCTCCGCGTGATGACGATCCGGATTGCGGAGATATCCTCACGCGGAGCGTGAGGACCACGGTGGCGCCCGCCCCCGGCCGTCACCCCGCGCAGGACCGGAGAGGCTCCCGCCCGGCCGGAGCCCCGGGGAATCGGCCGCGGCCGCCCTTGTGCTATACTGCCGCGTTTTTTTCATGGCCCCCCGTGCGGCGAAAGGACTGACGTGAAGAGCGAGAGGACAACCCGAACAGCTACGATCCGGACGATGACGATCCGGGACCTGGCCGAGGTGTACGAACTGGGACACACCCAGTTCAAGGCGACCCGCTGGCCGGTGCTGTACCGGAGCTGGGACGAGTACGAGGTCACGACGCGGTTCAACATGGACGGCGGCTACTGCCTCGTGGCCGAGAACGACGATCCCGAGGGGCCCCGGATCGCGGGCTTCATCCTCGGATCGGTCGTCAACAAGCCCGGCACCGCCTGGAGCTACGGCTACATCATCTGGCTCTGCTCGCACCCGCAGTGGCGGAGATCCGGCATCGCGGGCCGGCTGACGGACAAGCTCATCGAGATGATGGTCGAGACCGACGGCATCCGCATCGTGATGGCCGACACCGACCCGTTCAACCGGGCGGCCCGGCGCTTCTTCCGCGGACGCGGGTTCGACGAGGAGTTCCCGCACATGTACCTGTGCGGGAACATCGAGAACAACCCGCGCTACCGCGATCACCTCAAGGAAGCCCGGCGGGAGTCCGGCCGGAACGGCCATTGAACCGCGGCGGCGGGCGCCCCGGACCTGACACCTGCGCCGCCCGCCGGTATACTGCGCGCATGAACGAGGCCATCGAGGCGGCGGACGGCGGCGCGGGGTTCGCGGACCTCACGCCCGACGCCGTCCTCGGGTTCGTCGAGGCCTCGCTCGGCCGGCCGTGCACCAACGTCTGCCGGCCCTTGACCAGCTACATCAACCGCGTCTACGAGGTCGGCATGGCGGACGGCACGTTCGTCATCGCCAAGTTCTACCGCCCGGGGCGGTGGAGCCGCGACGCGCTGCAGGACGAACTGGACTTCGTCGACGAACTCGCCGCCGAGGAATTGCCGGTCGTGCCGCCGGTCCGCGGCGCCGACGGCCGGCTCCTCCACGAGGGCGGCGGCATGTGCTTTGCCGTGCTCCCGAAACGCGGCGGCCGCGCGCTCGACGAGCCGGCGCCGCACGACTGGATGCACATCGGCCGCCTGCTCGCGCGCATGCACGCGGTCGGGTCGCGCCGCATGCCGCGCGACCGCATCCGGATCGGCCCGGACGCCTCCATGGCCACGCACCTGCGGTACATCCTCGACAGCGGGGCGATGTCCGACGCGGTCCGCCGGCGCTACGAGACGGCCGTGCGATCGATCGCCGACGGGATCCGCCCGCTCTTCGAGGGCGTCGAGACCGGCCGCATCCACGGCGACTGCCACCGCTGCAACATCCTCCACCGGCCGGGCGAGCCGTTCCACCTGATCGACTTCGACGACATGGCGGTCGGGCCCGCCGTACAGGACCTCTGGATGCTCCTGCCCGGCCGCGTTCGCGACTGCCCCGTCGAGGTCGAGAGCCTGCTCGAGGGCTACGAGACCTTCCACCCCTTCGACCGCGCCACGCTGCGGCTCGTCGAACCCCTGCGCGCCATGCGGTTCCTCCACTACACCGCCTGGTGCGCGCGGCAGATGGCCGACGGCGGTTTCGTCCGCCTCGCCCCCGACTGGGGCACGCCGACGTTCTGGGCCCAGGAGATCGCCGAACTCGAGAAGCAGCGACAGGAGATCCTCGACGACCTCGCGGCCCGCGACTGACCGTCCGGATCACCCCAAGGGAGGAAACGCCCATGCGAATCGAACACGTCGCCCTGCAGGTCGCCGACCCCGCGGCCGCCGCGGCCTGGTACGAGAAGAACCTCGGCTTCACGGTGCGTCGCGCCGGCGGGGCGCCGGCCCACGTCCGCTTCATCGCGGACGCCTCCGGCAGCGTGATGCTCGAGATCTACAACAACCCCCGCATGCGCACGCCCGACTATGCGTCCATGGATCCCCTGCTGCTGCACCTGGCGTTCGAGTCGGACGACATCGAGGCCGACCGCGACCGCCTCCTCGCCGCCGGCGCGACGCTGGTCGAGGACGTCACGACGATCCCCACCGGCGACCGCGTCCTCATGATGCGCGACCCGTGGGGGCTGGCGATCCAGGCCGTGACGCGCAGCCAGCGGATGCTGGGCTGACGCCGCGCTCAGGCCGGCGGCGGCAGGCGGGATCCCGTGACGCGGGCGGGGATCCCCACGGCGATGCTGTAGTCGGGGAGGTCCTTCGTGACCACCGCGTGGGCGCCGACGATCGAGTGCGCGCCGACGGTGACGCCGTCCATGACGGTCACGCGCGCGCCGAGCCACGCGCCGTCGCCGATCTGCGCCCCGCCGCGGTCCGTGTACGGCTGGTCGAGGATCGGGATGTCGGTCCGCGAACTCTCGTGGCCCGCGCCGACGACGTAGACCCACGCGGCCAGAAGCGCCTTCTCGCCGATGCGCGTGCGGCCGAACGTCCCGATGCGGCAGCAGGCGCCGAGGTTGCAGCCGGCGGCCAGTTCGATGGAGCCGTCGGTCGTCGTGATCATCGAGCCCAGGCCGACGAAGGCGCCGTCGCCCACCACGATGCCGCCGTCGGGAGCCGTCCCCTTGCCATCCAGCAGCACGCCGTCGCTGAGAACGACGCGGTCGCCGAGCGTGATGCGGCCGGGGTGGCGGATGGAGAGGTTGCGGCCGAAGATCACCCGGCGACCGCACGAGCGGAAGAGGCCGGGATAGAGCTTCGAGCGGAGCCAGTAGCCCAGCGCGCCCGGCCAGGGGCCGAAGATGCTGGTGACCAGTTCGTACCGGAGGAATGCGCCGAACCCGGAGTCGCCGACCATCATGCGCCGGTACTTCGCCAGCGCCCCGGCCTCCGTGTCCTGCAACGCATCCTGCGCGCCCCGTCGTCCTTGAGCCATGGCGGAGTATTACCGCCCGGGCCCCCCGACGCCAAGCGCGAACCCGCGTCCCGCCCGGCCGTGGAATCCGTGCGATCCGTGGCGGGCCCGTGCCGGGCCGGCCGGGGTCAGGCCCGGCGCCGTTCGGTGAGGCGCTGGCTGAGGGCGACGAGCGTGAAGGTGACGACCAGCAGCAGCGTCGAGAGCGCGTTGATCAGCGGCGGCGAACCGAACTTGATCATGCTGTAGATGCGGATCGGCAGGGTGGTCGAGCCGGGCCCGGCGACGAAGAACGAGATCACGAAGTCGTCGATCGACAGCGTGAACGCGAGCAGCCCGCCCGCGGCGATGCCCGGGGCGAGCAACGGGAGGAGGACCTTCCAGGTCGTCGTCCACCACCCCGCGCCGAGATCCTGCGCGGCCTCGATGATGGAGAAGTCGAAATCCTGCAGCCGGGCCAGGACGACCATCGCCACGTAGCTCGTGCAGAAGGTCACGTGGGCCAGGAAGATCGTGAAGAGGCCGAGTTCGGCGCCGATCGCGACGAAGAAGAGCAGCAGGCTGATGCCCATCAGGATCTCGGGCACGACGAGCGGCGTGTAGATGAGCGAGTAATGCACGCGCTGCAGGCGGCTCTTGCCGTACCGGTGCAGCGCGAAGGCGGCGGTGGTCCCCAGCACCACCGAGCCCGCCGTCGCCCCGACGGCGATGATCAGGGTGTTCTTGAGGGCGAGCCAGATATCCCGCTGCGTGAAGAGCTTCGCGTACCACTTCAGCGTCCACCCGTCCCACGTGCCGCCGAACCGCGACGCGTTGAACGAGTTGATCACCAGCACGACGATCGGCAGGTAGAAGAACAGCAGGACGGCGAGCGTCGTGTAGAGCGGCACTCGGCTGCGGTTCATCCGGGGCTCCGCATGGAGGGGGGAAGGTTCACAGGTTCAGAGTTCGTTGGGCTCGGGTTCCGCATCCCTGTTTCCGCGTTGGCTGTGGGGTGTTGGATGTTGGTTGTTGGACGTTGGGTGTCGGCTGTTGGGTGTTGGCTGTTGGGTGTCGGCTGTTGGGTGTTGGCTGTTGGGTGTTGGCTGTTGGGTGTTGGCTGTTGGGTGTTGGCTGTTGGGTGTTGGCTGTTGGATGTTGGCTGTTGAGTCCGGCCATTCGATGTTCGGTGTTCGATGTTCGGCGTTCGATGTTCGGCGTTCGATGTTCGCTGTTCTATCCGGCCTCCTCGATGATCGGCTGGCGTCCCTTGCGCCCCTGCAGGCCGAGGGCGGCGATCATGGGCGCCAGCACGGCGAGCGTCAGGAACGTCGAGAGCGCGCTCGCGTGCGGAAGATTGCGGTCGACGAAGGTCCGCTGGGCGATCTTGTTGCCGATCATCTCGGCGTTGGGCCCGCCGACGACGTCGGGGATCACGTACGAACCGAGCGCCGGGATGAACACGACGAGGATGGCCGTCATCACGCCGCGCCGGATGCCCGGGAGGAAGACGCTCCAGAAGGCGCGAAGCGACGACGCCCCGAGATCGCGGGCGGCCTCGACGAGGCGGAAGTCGAACTTCTCCGCCGCCGCGTAGATCGGGAGGATCGCGAAGGGGAGGAACGTGTAGACCATCACCAGCAGCACGGAACCCGCGTTGTAGAGCAGGGTCGTCGCGGGGTCGACGAGGTGCAGCGCCACCAGAACCCGCTTGAGGGGCCCCTCCGGGTGCAGCAGCACCTTCCACGCGAAGATGCGGATCAGGAAGCTCGTCCAGAACGGGACGATCACGAGCAGGAGCAGCAGCCGCCTCCAGCGCGGCGCCGCGCGCGCGATGCAGTAGCCGGCGGGCACCGCCAGGACGATGCACAGCGCCATCGTCACGGCGCTCAGCCACAGCGTGCGCCAGATGATCGCCGGGTAGTTCGGGTTCGCGAGGCTGCGCATCGTTTCGAGCGTCCACCCCGCGCCGATGCCGCCGTAGGAGCTGACCGGCTTGAAGGCGATGGCGAAGACGATCAGGGTCGGGACGACGAACAGGACGGTCAGCCACACGAGCGACGGCAGGCTCACCATCCATTCGACGCGGCCGGCCGGCGGCGCGGCCTCCGTTCCGCTGGGGGCCCTGGGGCGTCCGCTCATGTGCGCCCCTGCGCCTCCCCGACCTTCTCCGGCGGCGTCTCCATCAGCTGCTCGTCGGCCTCGCGGTAGCGTTCGAGCATGAAGCCGTCGTCGGCGTGCCACGAGAGCCAGACGTCGTCGTGCCAGCGGATCGGCTTCTCGTCGAGCAGGAAGCGGTGGTGCTGGCGGTGGACCGCGATCCGGTAGTCCTGCACGCGCACCCAGTACTTGGTCGAGTGGCCGAGGTAGATCACGTCCTCGACCGTCCCCTTCACGACGGTGTGCTTCCAGTCCAGGTCCGGCTTCTCGCGCCAGATGCGGAACTTCTCGGGCCGGATGCTGATGAAGACGGGCACGCCGTCGACGAGCTGCTTGTCGTTGAAGCAGACCACCGGCGGGAATCCCTCGATCTCGAGCCGGCTGTACTCGCCCTCGATGATCTCGTCCACCTCGCCCTCGAAGAAGTTCGTGTCGCCGATGAACGCGGCGACGAAGCTGCTGCGCGGGGCCTCGTAGATCTCCGCCGGGGTGCCGATCTGCTCGATCTTGCCGTGGTCCATCACGGCGATCCGGTCGCTGAGGCTCATCGCCTCGCCCTGGTCGTGGGTGACGTAGAGGAACGTGATCCCGACCTGGTCGTGGATGAGGTCGAGCTCGATCAGCATCCGCTGGCGCAGCTTGAGGTCGAGCGCCGCGAGCGGCTCGTCGAGCAGCAGCACCTGCGGCTTGTTGATCAGCGCCCGCGCGATCGCCACGCGCTGCTTCTGGCCGCCGCTGAGCTGGTCCGGCTTCTTCCAGGCCTGGTCGGAGAGCTGGATGAGCTTCAGCATCTTCTCGACGTCCTCGGCGATCTCCTTCCGCGGGCGCTTCGCGATGCGCGGGCCGAAGGCGATGTTGTCCCAGACGGACAGGTGCGGGAAGAGCGCGTAGCTCTGGAAGATCGTGTTGACCTTGCGCTCGTTGGCCGGCTGGGCCGTGATGTCCTTGCCGTCGAGGAAGACCCGGCCGGCGTCGGGCGTCTCGAATCCCGCCAGCATGCGCAGCAGCGTCGTCTTGCCGCAGCCGCTCGGCCCGAGCAGCGAGAAGAACTCGCCCTTTCGCACCGCGAGCGACACGCCGTCCACCGCCCGGATGTCGCCGTAATGCCTCGAAACGTTGTCGAACTCCAGGAACTCGCCCAACGGGGCCTCCTGCCGCCGCCAACCACGGCCGCGGGCCCATTATGCGCGAAGCGTCCCGAGGCGCAAGGACTGAGGAAGCCCCGCGTTCCCGGTTTTCCGTTTCCAGCGGGTCGCGTCCTCGTCCGTTTTCCGTTTTCCGTCCTCCGTCTCCCCTTGCTATCCTGCCGGCATGAAACGCACCGCCATCCTCCTCGCCGTGTCCCTCCTCGCCGCCCCCGCGGCCCGCGCCGCGACGCCGCCCAACGTGCTCGTGATCCTGACCGACGACCAGCGCTGGGACGCGATGTCCATCGCCGGCCATCCGCACCTGGAGACGCCGAACATCGACCGCATCGGGCGCGAGGGCGTCCACTTCCGGAACGCCTTCTGCACGACGTCGCTCTGCTCCCCGAGCCGCGCCAGCCTCCTGAGCGGCCTCTACGCCCACGGCCACGGCGTCGTGAACAACTTCACCGACTACCCGCACGCGCTCGCCTCGTTCCCGCGCGCGCTCCAGGCCGCCGGCTACGCGACCGCGTACATCGGGAAGTGGCACATGGGCGAGAACGACGACTCGCCCCGCCCCGGCTTCGACTGGTTCGTCACGCACAAGGGCCAGGGGAAGTACTGGGACACCGAGTTCAACCTCAACGGCGCCGGCGGCCGGGTCGTCACCGGCTACTACACCCGCGTCGTCACCGACCTCGCCCTCGAGTGGCTCGACCGCCCGCGCGGGGACAAGCCGTGGATGCTGATCCTCGGCCACAAGGCGCCGCACAGCTACTACACGCCCGAGCCGCGCTTCTCGAACGCGTTCGCGAACGTCGCCGTCCCCTATCCCGATTCGGCGTTCCACCTCGAGGGCAAGCCCGACTGGGTGCGACAGCGCATGCCGACCTGGCACGGCATCCACGGGCCGCTCTTCGACTGGCGGAAGAAGTTCCCGGACGCGAGCCCGGAGGCGGTGAAGGACTTCGAGGCGATGACCCGCGCCTACTGGGCCACGTTGCTGTCGGTCGATGAGAGCGTCGGCCGGCTCCTCGCCGCCCTCGAACGGCGCGGCGAGCTGGACCGCACCGTCGTCGTGTTCCTCGGCGACAACGGACTCCTCAACGGCGAGCACGGCATGGTCGACAAGCGCACCGCCCACGAGCCGAGCCTCCGCATCCCGCTCCTCGTCCGCTACCCCGGGCTCCTCCCGCCCGCCCGCGCGAAGGCCGTCGACGCGCAGGTGCTGACGGTCGACCTCGCCCCCAGCCTCCTCGAGCTGTGCGGCGCGCCGCCGCTGCCCGGGATCCACGGGCGGTCGTGGGTGAGCCTGGTCCGCGGGGGCGACCCCGCGTGGCGCACCTCGTGGTTCTACGAGTACAACTACGAGAAGCAGTTCCCCTACACGCCCAACGTGCGCGCGCTGCGCACCGACCGCTGGAAGTACATCCGCTACCCGCACGGCGACGGCGGCCCCGACCGCCACACGGCCGAGCTCTACGACCTCGCCGCCGACCCGGAGGAGCGCCGCAACCTGGCCGCCGACCCCGCCCGCGCCGCGACCGTCGCCGCGCTGCGCGCCGAGCTGGAGACCCGCATGCGCGAGACCGGTCTCGATCCGGCCCGGGATCCCATGCCGGTCGACGAGGGCATCGGCACCGCCCTGCCGGACGCGAA
>Ga0194112_10002790_pt1 | contig 24778 bp, 27 predicted proteins | sample TA2MahC400mmetaG_FD_146191 | JGI IMG/M metagenome (GOLD analysis project Ga0194112, IMG submission 146191) | Freshwater microbial communities from Lake Tanganyika, Tanzania - TA2015016 Mahale Deep Cast 400m | ecosystem: Environmental > Aquatic > Freshwater > Lake | place: Tanzania: Lake... | reverse complement strand
AGAGGTGCTTCCAGGGGGCTTTTAAGCCCAAAATGTGTCAAAGAACGGTGTTTTTTAGGATCGACTACGAGCTTTCCGGCTGACTCAAGTACAGAGATATATCAAAACTCAATAAATCGAGGTTCCCATAAGAAGCGTGTAACCGGGGATACCACCCAGAAAGGAGACCGAATGTAAATCCGGCAAGACAAGATCGGCCTCGCTTGCTATCGCTTTTGACGATTGCAGCAATACACCGAAGGCACCGAGAACCGATCCGGTTCCGGCAGCCCATGCAACTTTGAAAGGTTTTTTCATTGTACGTTTTAGCACTGTTTGTTCTAAAAAAAGACCATTGAAAACAGAACACCGCAAACATGACAAAGAACAGATCTGCCCGAAACGGATCTGCTGGGATGCCGATCCGAACGGCAGAACCAAATTTCATTCTTTTTCAGCAATTAAGCAATGGCAATTGCAACGTTTTTCGTCATGACCCTGTGGGAATCTTTCCTCAGTTCCTGCCTCGGTCTCTCGACCGGCGTTTTTCGCTGCAGCGGAGGAATAATTCAACCTCGAGCTTTGATCTCGTGCTGATAAATCGTAGATTTTACGATTGTTATGATTTATACAGTCATAGTACATACCCACAGTGTCGCCTGCTTCCACGGCTTCACGTGACTGCACCGGACAGGCTTTTTTCAAAGCCGCACATAATGCTCTTGTCTCTTTCAGTTCCAAGGTTTCAAGCAATTTCAACCAGAAAACACATGGATAACCAAACCATTCTGTATGCAATTCCTGTTAGTGGTGTGCTTGCATTGCTCTATGCCTTTTTCAAAGCCTCCTGGATATCGAAACAGTCCGAAGGCACTGAAAAAATGTCGAAAATCGGAGCCCATATTGCAGACGGCGCTCTCGCCTTTCTGAAAAGGGAGTACAAGGTTCTTGTCATCTTCGTCATCGCCGTTGCGGCGCTGCTTGCCTACGCAAACAGCGGCCGCCCGGCAACCTCGCCCATTATCGCCGTCAGTTTCGTCGTCGGCGCGCTCTGCTCGGCCCTTGCCGGCTTTTTCGGCATGAGGGTCGCCACCAAAGCCAACGTACGCACCACGAACGCGGCACGAACCGGTCTCGGCCAGGCGCTCAACATCGCCTTCTCGGGCGGCCTCGTCATGGGACTCTCCGTTGTCGGTCTCGGCGTCCTCGGGCTGTCGGCCCTCTTCATTGTCTACTCGCAGATGTTCCCCACCCTTGCCCAGGTGGAAGAGGTGATCAACCTCATCTCCGGCTTCTCGCTCGGCGCTTCATCAATCGCGCTCTTTGCCCGCGTCGGCGGCGGTATCTACACCAAGGCGGCAGACGTCGGCGCCGACCTTGCAGGCAAGGTTTACGAAGGCATTCCTGAAGACGACCCGCGCAACCCGGCCACCATCGCCGACAACGTTGGTGACAACGTGGGCGACGTAGCCGGCATGGGCGCCGACCTGTTTGAAAGCTATGTGGGCGCCATCATCGGCACCATGGTGCTCGGTGCCGCATTCGTGCCGGTCTTCAATACGATGGGCGTCAACCCCGTAGCCGCCGTCACGCTTCCGCTCATCATTGCAGCCGTAGGCATTCTCGTCTCCATTGCAGGATCGTTCTTCGTGAAGGTGAAGGAAGGCGGCAACCCGCAGACCGGCCTGAACATGGGCGAGTTCGGCGCCTCCATCATCATGGCCGTGCTCAGCTACTTCATCATCGACTACTTCCTGCCGAAAAGCTGGACAGCTGACGGGTTCACCTACACCTCGCTGAACATCTTCTACGCAGTCATCATCGGACTGGTTGCCGGCGTGCTGATCGGCATGATCACCGAGTACTACTGCTCCACGCACAACAAACCGGTCGTCGGCATCGCACGCCAGAGCATCACCGGTGCGGCAACCAACATCATCGCGGGACTCGGCACCGGCATGATGTCAACCGGTCTGCCGGTTATCGTGCTCTCTATCGCAATCGTGGCGTCCTATCACTTTTCAGGTCTTTACGGTATCGCTATCGCCGCACTCGGCATGCTCTCCGTCACCGGCATCCAGCTTGCGGTTGATGCCTACGGACCGATCTCCGACAACGCCGGAGGTATCGCCGAAATGGCCGGCCTTCCTGCCGAAGTGCGCGAGCGCACCGACAAGCTCGATGCGGTCGGCAACACCACCGCGGCCATCGGAAAAGGCTTCGCCATCGGCAGTGCCGCCCTGACCGCCCTTGCGCTCTTCGCAGCATTCCGTCAGCAGGCGCACGTCACTTCGCTTGACATCTCGCAGCCAATCATCATGGCGGGTCTGCTCATCGGTGCCATGCTCCCCTTCGTCTTCAGCGCCATGGCCATGGGCGCCGTGGGACGAGCGGCTTCCGACATGATCAACGAGGTCGGACGTCAGTTCAATGAAATCCCCGGCCTGCGTGAAGGCACCGCCGAAGCCGAGTTCGCGCACTGCGTCGATATCTCCACCAAGGCGGCCATCAGGGAGATGATCCTGCCCGGCCTCATGGGTGTGCTGGTTCCGGTCGTGGTCGGATTCATCTCGAAGGACATGCTCGGAGGTCTGCTTGCCGGCGTCACCTCGTCAGGCGTGTTGATGGCGATCTTCCAGTCGAATGCCGGCGGAGCCTGGGATAACGCGAAAAAACGTATCGAAGGGAAAATCGAGTTCGACGGTGTCACGTACGGCAAAGGCTCCGACACGCACAAGGCCGCTGTCGTCGGCGACACGGTCGGCGATCCGCTCAAGGATACCAGCGGACCGAGCCTGAACATCCTCATGAAGCTCATCGCCGTCGTAGCGCTTGTCATTGCGCCGCTGCTTTGATTTCTTCACGGCATTTCGTACCATGTGACGGCCCCGGTTTCGGGGCCGTTGCCATTTCAATCCATGCCTGAACCGCTCATGAAACTTCTCGTAGGCCTCGGCAACCCGGAAGCCCGGCACACCGGAACACGCCACAATGTGGGATTCGATGTCATCGACCGGCTTGCCGCATCGTTCCAGGCTCCGCTCAGCAAAGGCCGGGGCAACTTCCACTTTGCAAAAATCAGCTGGAGGAACACCCCGATCATCCTGCTCAAGCCCATGACCTACATGAACCTGTCCGGACACGCCGTGGTTGCCGCCATGAACTTCTGGAAGATCGCACTGAAGGATATCCTGGTGATCTGCGACGACCTCAACCTCCCCTCGGGCTCGATACGGCTCCGGGCAAAAGGGTCTGCGGGAGGGCAAAACGGGCTGAAACACATTATCGAGTGTCTGGGAAGCGACGAATTCGCCCGGCTGAGAATCGGCATCCGGCTGGAAGAGCCGCCGCCGGCATCGTTTTCATCGTTCGTCCTGGGGAAATTCAGTGAAGAGGAGAGGAAAACCCTTGAAAAAGTGCTGCCCGCATGCGCCGACGCGGCACTTGATTTCGTATCGAACGGGATCGGGCACGCCATGAACCACTACAACAAACCGATAGCCTGACAGGTCACAAGGCCGGGCATGCCGGACGGTGCCGATACCTCGCGCTTGCCTGCGGCATGCATCCGGTTGAGAAATGCGATAGCCCTTGCATTGAACTCCCTCGGCTGGTCGACATTGCAGACATGGCCTGAGTTCCTGATCACCTCGAGCCATGAGTTGGTATGGCGGGTAATGATAAGGCGGACTGCCGGAAGGAACATGTGATCCTCGTCACCCATGAGATAGAGGGTTGGAATACCGGTATCCTTCTCCTCGAAATACTTCAGAAGCGGCGTCAGCTCGTAGGTGAGGCGGAACCAGCGCATGAACTCCTTCTGGGCAACCTTCTTCGCCTCGTTCACAAACAGCAGGCGCGACTTCTTGTGCCTCTCGCGCGGCATGATGATCCATGCAAAAAAGCTGTAAAGCCACATGTACGGCACCACTCGCTTGAACGCATTACCCAGGGCCACCAGCACCTTTGCCCGCACGTTCAGCCGGATGATCGCCCCCCCCATGATCATCGAACTGACCCGCTCGGGAGCGATTTCACTCATGTTGCGGATCAGGATGGTTCCAAGTGAAATCCCCACGAAATGCGCCTTTTCGATCTGCTCGGTATCGAGCACCTCGATGATGTCGCGGGTGATGTCCTCGAAATTGTAATGACGGTCGTCCTTCAGCGTGACGATATGCTTTGATTTGCCGTGCCCGCGCAGATCAACGAGCAGCACATTGAAATGCCTGATGAACTCCTTTATCTGCAGAAACCAGATCGATGAACTGCCGCCGGCGCCATGCACAAAAACCACCCAGGGAGCATGAGTGTCGGGGTGATCATATGTCTTGTAATGAAGCATCTGAAGAACACGTTTAAAGACCTTTACACCATTGTAACGGAAAAACAAGGAGAACGACCAAAAAGTTACATGCCCCCCCGAACCGTCCTGACAAGCTCGAAAAGCGCTATACCTGCAGCAACAGCCACGTTCAGGGAGTGTTTCGATCCGTACTGCGGAATTTCAAGCACATCGTCGCAGCATGCAAGCACCTCATCGTCGATACCCTCAACCTCGTTGCCGACGACCAGACACAGAGGAAAATCTTCCCGGCCGGTTGCCGTATAGGGTCGGCTCCTGTCGGCGATTTCAAGTCCGCATATCCTGACCCCATCGGCTTTCAGGTGCATGATGGCATCGAGCGGATCGGCAGCGTATTCCCAGCGGACGCTCTCCTGGGCGCCAAGCGCGGTCTTGTCGATCTGCTTGCGCGGCGGAGTGGCGGTATAACCGGTAATGATGATCTTTTTTATACCTGCGGCATCCGCGGTACGGAACATGGAGCCGACATTCCACATGCTCCGGATGTTGTGCAGCATCAGGTACACCGGATGACGCAGGGAACCCCGGATCGCTTCGGCAGGGATCCGGTTCATCTCCGGACCGGTCAGTTTCCTGAAACCCATCCTACAGGCTCTTGATTCTTGCGATGAGCCGGTCGTTCTCCTCACGCAGACCGACATTGAAGCGCAGGCAGTTCTCCATGAGCGCATACCCCGACACGTTGCGGACAAGAATTCCCGAACCGCCAAGGGCATGAAAAACGGCGCGGGCATCCGGCACCCTGATAATGAGAAAATTGGTATCGCTTGCGAACACATCGAGGCCCGGAACACCTTCAAGATCGGCAAAGATGCGCTCGCGTTCGGACAGAATATAGGACACCGCGTCGGTAACGAGGTAGTAATGTTTCAGCACATGCTGCAGGGTGATCTCGGCAAGCCGTCCGGACGAAAACGGAATTTTCGGTTTGGCGATCTCAGCGAGCAGCGAGGGATTCGCGATGGCGAACCCGATGCGCATGCCCGCCAGCGCAAGCGCTTTGGACATCGTGCGAAGAACGATGAGATTCGGCAGTTCATCGACGAGCGGCAGCACGGATTTTTCCCGCGAGAACTCGATATACGCCTCGTCAACAAGCACAAGGGCGTCGGACTCCCGTACAATACGGCAGACATCTTCGTATGGCAGCGACTTTCCGGTAGGGTTGTTCGGCGTCGAAAGCACGATAAAATCAACCGCTTCGGCACCCGCCCTTTCAATGATCGCTCCGGCATCGAATCCAAGGCCGGGCAGCATGGGCACCGGAACCACCTCGGCCTGGAGCAAGAGCGCAATCTTCTCGTAGAGGGAAAACGAGGGCTCGGGAATGAGAATCTTCTTCCCCGGGCCGAGACAGGCCAGAAAAATCGTGTAGAGCATCTCATTGGACCCGTTGCTCATGATGACCGAATCACGCGACACACCCGTAAAATCCGCATAGGCTTCCATGGCCCTGAACGGCAGGATGTCGGGATACCGGTTCCACGGTTCCTTGAGAAACTCCCCGAGAATCTCCTCCTTGAGCCACAACGGCAGGTCGAAAGGACTTTCGTTCTGGTTGAGCTTGATTGCCGCCTCCTGTCCCCCTTCGACCCTGTACACCTCGATGCTGCGCAGGGCAGGATTCAGGAGTTCCTTTATATCTCGTTTCATTTCAATTATTTACTGTTACCACCCGAAGGATGGCGACTGCCCTGTCCGCAACGGTTTTCCGGGCCACACTAAAAAAAGCATCTTTTTAAGATTTTTTATAAAAAAAACTGGACATTGCCCGATTTTTTTATACCTTTAAATCAGGATCAATTATATCCTATATACAGAAGGAGACGCCATGAAAAAGAATGATAAAACTGCTCTCGATCTGCTTGACGACATATACAGCATAGCGTACTGGATGACCGGAAGTGAAGAGCATTCGCGCGATCTCGTCAATTGCACCTATCTGAACGCGGATATGAACACCCCGGAACAGGATCTTCTGAAAACGTTCAGAACCTGCTATACCGACCGCTTCGGCCAGCATACCGATTTCTGCCTCAGCCACAGGCACTGCAAAGGCAACGCAAGGCTTGGGACTGCCATAAGAAAACGGGCAGCCGACATCAAGCTGTCGGTGCTGCTGAGTGAAATTTCCGGCCTGCGTCACGACATGATTTCCGAAATTCTCGAAAAGCCGGTTGACACCATCCGCATATGGCTGTTCTGGGGCCGCAAGCTGCTTGTTCACGATGACATTCTCAAAGCCTCCGCCTGAAGAATGTTCTCCTGGCAAAAGGCCGTTTCTCCCTTCGTGGGGGAAACGGCCTTTTGCTTTTCTGCACCCGGCTTCCTATTTTGCTACCCTGTACGCTCAACTTTACCAGCCCGACATGATCATCATCACCGGAGGAGCCGGATTTATCGGCAGCGCCGTGCTCTGGAAGCTCAACCGGGAAGGATTTGACGATATCGTGGTCGTCGACACTCTCGGCTCGACGGATACGGAACAGTGGCGGAATCTTTCGGGGCTCAGGTTCGCCGATTTCATCCCCAGGGAAACGTTCCTGCCGATGCTCGAATCGGGAGCTTTCCGGAACATAAGCGCCATCATCCACATGGGCGCAATCAGCGCCACAACCGAATCGGATGCCGACCTGCTCGTCGAACGGAATTTCGCCTGCTCGAAAAGCATCGCGGCATACTGCATGAAAAGCGGTGTCAGGCTCATCTACGCATCAAGCGCGGCAACCTACGGGGATGGCCGGGCCGGATATGCCGACGATGAAGCTGCGCTCGACACACTCCGGCCGCTCAACATGTACGGCTACTCCAAGCAGATGTTCGACCGGTGGGCGCTACGCAACGGCGTCCTTGCAAAAGCCGCCGGCCTGAAGTTCTTCAATGTCTACGGCCCGAACGAGTACCACAAGGGGGAGATGACCAGTGTGGTCTACAAGGCGTTCCGCCAGATCATCAGGAACGGTCAGGCAAGCCTCTTCAAATCATACCGCCCGGACTACCGGGATGGCGAACAGCTGCGTGATTTCGTCTACATCCGCGACTGCACCGACATCATGGCATGGTTGCTCGAGCATCCCGAAGTATCGGGCCTTTTCAACGCGGGAAGCGGGGTGCCGAGAAGCTTCAACGATCTGGTGAAAGCCACCTTCGAGGCGCTCGACATGGAGCCGTCCATCAGCTACGTGCCAATGCCAGAACAACTGCAGGGCCGCTATCAGTACCACACCTGTGCAGACATGCGCAAACTCCGCCATGCCGGCTATCATGCGGCAATGACCCCGCTTGAACAGGGTGTCGGAGAGTATGTGCGAAACTACCTTGCCACTCCGTCGCCCTATTACGATCTGCAGAACAACACCTAAAGCAAAAAGCAGGAACCCTCAGTATTGAGTATCGAAAAAAAAATCGAGATCCGCGGAATTGAACCGGTCATTCTCTTCGGCCCTTTCGACTCCTATCTGAAAACCATCAGAAACGCCTTTCCGGATGCGCAGATCACTGCAAGAGGGGCAATCCTCACGCTGAACGGCGAGGCAGAAACGGTCGGGGCTCTCGAACGGATTTTCAGGGAGATGATCTTTCTTGCCGACAAGCACGGTGAAGTGCTTGAAAACGATCTCAACGCCCTGATCAGCCTTGCGCTGGCCCCGGCGCCCTCCACGAAACCCGCACTGCCGGATGATGAGGACATCATTGTCGCCACAGCCGATTACGCCGTGAAAGCCAAAACGAACGGCCAGCGGCGCATGGTGGCCGAAGCCAGGAGCAACGACATCGTGTTCGCGATCGGTCCGGCCGGTACCGGCAAAACCTATACGGCCGTGGCCATTGCGGTGGCCGCGTGGAAAGCCAAAAGCGTGAAACGGATCGTGCTTGCCCGGCCCGCCGTTGAAGCCGGAGAAAGCCTGGGTTTTCTTCCCGGAGATCTCGCACAGAAAATAGACCCCTACCTCAGACCGCTCTACGACGCCCTGCAGGACATGCTGACCGCTGAAAAGCTCAAGTTTCTCACCGAGCGCCGGGTCATTGAAATCGTGCCGCTCGCCTACATGCGGGGCCGGACCCTGAACAACTCCTTCATCATCCTCGACGAGGCGCAGAACGCGTCGAGCAAGCAGATGAAAATGTGCCTTACCCGGCTCGGCATAAACTCCAAGGCCATCATCACCGGCGACGTCACGCAGATCGATTTGCCTACCACCATGGAGTCAGGCCTGCCGAATGCCGAACGCATCCTCAAGAACATCAAGGGCATCAGTTTCGTGTATCTCGACAAATCCGACGTGGTGCGCCACAAGCTGGTCAGGGATATCATCAACGCATACGAAATCCATGAAAGCCGTTAGGATGCCCGGCGAAAACCGCTGTGGGCAAACGGCATATCATTTCCGCCCTGCCGCGCCGGGAGAAGCAAACGAGGAACTTTTTTACTCCCCCAGGGTTTGTAGTGACTGATGCGTTCCGCAACGCAACAAGCCAACACATAAAACAGGGAAACCACCATGGCACATCGTATTACCGAAGAATGCACCTACTGCGCCGCCTGCGAACCCGAATGCCCGGTCAACGCAATCTCTGCCGGAGACGACATCTACGTCATCGACGAAACCGTCTGCACAGACTGCGCCGGCTATCACGACGAGGCCGCCTGTGTGGCCGTCTGTCCGGTGGACTGCATCTTCAAGGTCTGAGCTGTTCGGGGGACACATTCCTTCCGTCTGCATTGCACCCTTTCTGACAGGGGTGCAGAGTTGTGCCCCCCCATTGTCTATATTCCAGGCGCAGCGGGCCTACCAGATTGCCGACGGCTTCGCAAACCCTGCATTATCGGCGGAAACCACGCATCGCTCCTGATCGAAGTGGCCTCGCGGTATGCCAGCGTAGCGTCAGGCATGGCAGAGAACATGTGGCTGCAGATTCTCGAAGATGCCGAACGCAGAACACTGCGCCCGTTCCCGATTCTCACCAGCCGCGACTGCCCGCACACCTGCAAGATGTGCGTCACGCCGGAAATCTACCACCGGAAATATTTCGCCATCGATCCGGAACTGCTCGGAGAACAGATTGCCGTTGCCGAACGTATCGTTGAATTCTCCCGGCAAAGCGGAGCCGTGCTCTCTTCGCTGAACTTCGCCGTGCCGCTTCCCGGCACGAAATTTTTCAGCGAACAGCAGGCAAAAGGCAACAGATCCTCTCCTACGACCGGAGCCGGTACAACACCTTCAATATCCTGCTCAAACCAGCCGAAGGCATTACTCCGGAAGCGTTCCAGAAAACCATGCACGACAACTTCATCAAGCTCTATCCCCTCACCGGCATCCCGTGACATCTCATGGGCGAGGCGTCCTTCAGCATCGAGGTCATGCCCTACATCGTCACCTCGGTTGCCGTGCGCTTCGAATACCTGAAAAAAATGGTGGAAAAAACCTTTCCCTTCCCGCTGCCGTTTCCGTTCATGCCAAAATAAGCCGATGAACGGCCGGGTTTTTTTTGTCGGCCCGAAAAAAAGCTTATATTTTCGAAATTCTGCGAATTGTTCTTTCTCTGTATTTAACAACCAACCTTAAGAAAGGAACCTGATATGGCACTGTACATTACTGAAGAATGCACCTACTGCGGCGCCTGCGAACCGGAATGCCCGGTCAACGCAATCTCTGCCGGTGACGACATCTATGTGATCAATGCAGGGACCTGCACCGAGTGTGCCGGTTATACCGACGCTCCTGCATGCGTTGCGGTCTGCCCTGCAGAGTGCATCGTTCAGGGATGATCTGCCCGCGCTGTTTTTGACCAATAAAAAAGCGGTATGATTGAACATGCCGCTTTTTTTATTGCCTCCCGTTTCCGGGTCTTCCGATGCACAGCCTGAAGCCCTCAATCCTCATAATCCACGACCACCCTCTCCGAGGCCGCCTCCACGATAAAGGCCTTCACGGCTTCATGCTCGGGATGCGTCTGATAGCACTCAAGAGCCTCCCGGTCGGCAAATTCGGAATACAGCACCACATCGTACGAGGAGGGTGTGCAACTGAAATCCACACCCGCCTCGATATGCAGCAGTCCGGGAATCCGTCCGGAAAGCTGTTCGAGCTTCTCCTTGAAAAGCCTTGCTTTCACGGCTTTGTCATTACCATGCGCCCGATCCTTCAGGCGCCACATCACGACATGCTTGAGCATCGCAAGTTCGCTACCGCAGCCACGTACGGGAATGCATTTCCGGAACGTGGCTGACCGCATAATCGAGCTTTCGTCCCGACTGCTCGGCGAACGCCCGTTCAAACATCTCCTCGGCAAGCATCCACCGGTCACCACGGGCATTCAGCATCACCAGCAGCATGTCGCCCTTCTCCTTCTGCGCACGTGCGATCAGACATTTTCCCGCGCTTCGGGTAAAACCGGTCTTGATGCCGACGGCATAGGGATATTTTGCAAGCAGCTTGTTGTGGGTCTTCAGCAGGATGAACCGGTTGGTGCCCAGCTCCCGCACCAGAGCGGACTCCAGCTGCGCGATCTCGTTGAAGGTCCTGTTTTTGATGGCGTATTCGGTCAGGGTCAGCAGATCTTCGGCCGTGGAGATATTGCCGGCGTAAATCCCCTTGTCGAACCCTGCCGGGTTGGTGAACAGGGAGTTCTTCATGCCGATCTTCCTTGCCCGGTAGTTCATGGCGGTCACGAACTTCTCGACACTGCCGCTCAGATGGATGGCGATGGCAAAAGCCGCGTCGTTGCTGGAACCCACCATTGCCGCCTTGACCAGATCCCCGAGCCTGATGCGATCACCCGGCTTGAATCCCGCCTTGGAGGGTTCGACCAGCGTCGATTCCCTGGTGATGAGCACCTCCTGATCGAGCTTGCCGCTCTCGATTGCAAGAAGCGAGGTCAGGATTTTCGTGAGGCTTGCCGGCTGGATGATCCGTCCGGTATCCTTGGCCATGTACACTTTCGAACCTCCGGCATCCTTGACGATATAGGCGGCTATATCGGGATAGTACACCTCTGAATCAAGCCCTGAAACGGCAGACGCCCTGTGCGGCAGATGGAGTAGCAGGGCAAGGAAAAAGAGAACCGCGCTCAACTGTTTTATCATGGGTCCCTCCGATTGTTTTGCGATCAGGAGGACCGGCCAACGTCGTGACGGGGGACGCGCCGGATCCGGTAACTGTAAAAATTTCTTTAACCTATTATTAAAGAAAAAAGCACTGTTTTTCAAAGCCGATTGCTCCCGGCTTTTCCGTTTTTTTACCAAGAAACCGGAAATCCGCCCGGAAAAGACTTTTTTTTACGCACAGCAACCATTCTCACCTCCTCTCCCTCCCGGTTTCAGGCTGTTCGGTCAGACCACCGGCTTCGGTTATTCTGGGCTTCGGTGTCTGGATGTTGCCGGTGTCGACAAGCTTCAGCTGCCGGAGCAACTGCACGGCATTGGCAACCAGTTCCTTCACCGATCGTTTCACGTAACGGCTCTTCATGAACCGCTCGACATTATGCTGCATGTCCTCGGCAATCCAGCCCCGGCTCCAGCCCATGTAGTTGAAGGGAGGAAAAACGAAACCCAGATCGGCGAAAAAAGCGTTGAGCTGCCCCGCAACCCCCTGGACGTTGTCCTGTCCTCCGGTAATGATGAATGAAACCACCTTGTTGCGGATGAGCACGCGGTCGTGCAGGGTGATCTGGTTCTGCACGGTATTGAGCCGTTCGGCCATCTTGTAATAGAGCGAAGAAGCATTCCCCCACCGGATCGGCGTGGCAAGCAGCACCACGTCGGCCCAGAGCACCAGGTCGCGGTACACGCCGGTCATGCCGTCTTCCGGATCCATTTCGGTAATCGAGCACGGCCAGGTGCACGCCTCCTCATGGCGGCTGTAATACCCCTCGCAATGGCGGAACTGCAGGTCGCGCAGCCTGGTCATCCGCGTCCCGGCGCCGTACTCCGAAGCCGCGAAGTCCAGCGCGGCCTGCAGTGCGGTCTCGGAGGTCGATGGACGCGGAAGCGAGCGGTTCATGTTGGTTGCCGAAATGCCGAGCACATGCAGCGAATCCGGGGTTGTCAGGTATTCGGGACGGCGCAGGTCGCCGAGGCCGTCATGCTCGTGCTCTGCGCGGAAAACCGTGACGACCGGCTTTTCCGACACCAGGATCACGCCGTCCTCCACCCTGGCATCGAAAACCGCCTGGCGGTCCAGGTAACCGTGAGGCGCCTGGCCGGTGCGGATATTGTACTGCCATCCGTGCCAGGGGCAGGACACATACAGCTCCCCGTCATCGAGCCGCTGCAGAATCCCCTCCCCGAGATCGCCCCCCTTGTGCAGGCAGGCGTGTCCGAGCGCGCTGATTCGGCCGTCGTAATGGAACAGGGCTATCGCTCCCGCACCGGCCTTTACGGTTCTGTGAGTGCCGGGAGGCAGTTCCGAAAGAGGAAGTACCGGAATGAATTTCATGGGCAGAAAATAGCATTGAATGAAAACCGGCGCTTGCCGTGTGTATATGCAATGCGCAAAAAGAGGTTATCGTTCAGCGAACACCGGCTTCCGGGCAAGTGCCGTAAAAAACGGCTCCTGCATTGAATTTTCGTGAGTGGTTCAAATGCAAGGCGGACGGAGCCGGAAAAACCGGAATGTACACGAAGTACAGGAGGATTTTGAGCACCGGCCAACGCGGCAATTGGATCGCGGAACAGATTCATGGGGGGCCTACTGCCTCACAGCATCCTCTGGCAGTACACCACATCGAACTTCCTGCCGAACTTCTCGCCCGCCTCCACAAACCGTCCGCACTCACGGAAGCCGTTCTGCAGATGGAAGTGCAGGCTTCCCTCGTTCAGGGAGGAGATGCTGGCGAGAATCGAATGCAGCCCCGTCTCCTGGGCGGCTTCCAGAAGATAGTCGAGTATCGCCTTGCCGGTGCCTTTTCCGGTATGGCCATAACGAAGAAAAATCGTGATTTCGCACGTCCTGTCGAATGCCGGCATGGGGCTGTAGGGGCGCAGCATGCCGAAACCCACCGCAAGCCCCTCCTCGTTGCGCGCCATCACGGCAGGATAACCGTTCGAGAGCTCCAGGAACAGACCGGCCATCTCGGAGGGAAAAGCACTCAGGGAATAGGCGGCGTAGCTGTTCTCGGCATAGTAGTTGAAGATGTCAAGCACCTCCTGCCCGTCTTCGGCTGTCAGGGGTTCAAGCACGATATGCATGATGAAGTCCGTTGCGTGTCAGGAAGATTTCTGGGGCTGCTGGCGGCTCTGCTGGGAAAGCTTGCCCCCGTAGTGACCGAGCAGGGTCACGACCGGCAGCATGCCGAAGAGGTCGGCCACGTAGAGCCAGTGCAGGATATCACCCCGTTCCATGATGTCGGGCACGCCGAGACGCAGCGCCACGCCGAGGGCGCAGAGCACGAAAAGCACGCCGGAGAGCCGGATCTTCTTGATGAAAACCGGAGCCTTTGCCGCGCGGTACTTCGTTTTCCAGTCGTGGATACCTGAAAGAAAGGAAACGGGAATGGCAAGAAAGGTGATCCAGAGCAGGTGCTGGACGGTATGCTCGAAAAAGGGATTTCCTGTCGGCAGGGTGAGCAGCAGATACAGCACCGCCACCGGTATCAGCCCGTTGCTGAAATGCGCGGCAATGGCATGAAGCAGAAAAGTAGTCTTCATGTCTTTCCAAAGACTCGGCTTGGGCATAGGCAACAACTCCTTCGGTTCGTTTCGGATTGCTTTCAGACATTACCTAAAGTAAGCCTTTTCACAGCTTACTTGCAATCCGTGCGGCAGGTATCCACCTTCACCATGCCGAATCCCTGGGAGTTTTTTTCGCCGAAACCGCACTCGTAGCCGATCTCCATGAGTTCGGGGGGCGCTTCGAGACGGAAGGGCGCAAGCAGACCTTTCACTTTGGTTTCGTCGGGCCTGCCCTCCTTGATGGTGATGAGCTTCTGAATCTTGCCGTTTTTGCGATCCGCGTAGTCCTGATCGAGCGTGAAGCGGAAAGTGCTGTTGTCTGCAGCATAAGGCCTGCCGTGAAGCGCTTCATACTTGCGGCAGAGGTTCTCGCAGAGCACCCGTTCGAAATCTTCATCGCCGGGAAACAGATACTGCGCGTACAGAACGCCGGCTCGCTTCGTGGCGCAGACAATTGGCGAGAGCGCAATAAAGCGCATATCGCCCGATATTTCGGGAGCATCGAGCCGCCGGACGGTCTCGACCCTGAAGCGCTCTTTTCCAACAGAAACAAACGGCTCGTGCAGCAGCCCCACAACCAGATGCTCGATGAATTCGCTTTTCGGGGAGGATATGGTGAACTGCAGCGGATTGTCGCGCGTACTCATCTGGCCGTCGTCACGAATGCTCCACTTCCGGCCTTTTCCGGCAATGAAAAGCGGCGAGTAGGTGAAGAGCTTGAAGGACTTGTTCTGCAGACGGTACCCTTCTGCATGCAGCTTTTCGGCAAATTCGCTGGAACTTCGGTCAACGATGTTGTAGATGAGGGAGGAGAGCAGATAGGAGTTATTGACCGGCAGTGTTATCGACGGATTGCGGTGCGATAGCGTGAGCGTTATGCGCATGGGACTGAACACTACTTTTATTTGTATTTATCAAAATAAATTGCCTTAACAATTTTTCCTTTTTGTAATTCTAATTTCACAAAAACTAAAGAACCTATTTTTAATCCGAGTCCAACGATATGTATACCCGGCATAATAGTTGTTACACCATTATATGTCCCTTCTAATATTCTGACTTTAACTGGCTTAATGGTATCATCACAAATTTCAGCAACAACCGCATCTTTTGGTTTTTGCTTATCTTGCATTTGTTTCGATATTTGCTTGTCATTTTTAACCTTTAAAGCAAAAACCTCATCTAGAGCTGTACTTTGCTCTTCAGAAAGTTGACCATCTTCACAAAGCAATACCCAACCTAAAGCATCATAATAGTTGTCATATTCAACAAGTGCACGTGATGTTGGATATTTTTCCATATTAGCATGATATTCCTGCCGCAAGTCATGTGGCTTGCCAATTTCCATTGTGTCCAGAATATCCTGCATCGCCGATTTAAAGGAGGCGGATTCGGGTGTATCGTGTTTTTTCATTTCAAGCATTACCGTCTTGGCGTGAAAGCCCGCACCAAAATTCAGCTTTAACAGGAGCGCATTTTCTTTTCTAAGCGTTTGTAGTCCGGTATAAATCGCCTCAAGGGATTGCAGGTCTTTACTTTGTTGTACAGCTCGTTCAATCCATTTCACATCGTGATCCAGAACGTCTCCATAGAATTGATGGCAGACTTGCAAAATATGCCCGATGATTTTCTGTTCAATCTCACTTTTGTTATTTGTATTCAACTCATCAAGTTTAAAGCCGAATAGGCGTTCAACCTTTTCACGAAAACCAATCCAGATTTTATCATATCGATCAAACGCACCGTTGTTTTTATCGATACGTTTTTTTGCCTCAAACAGAAAGTCCATATCTATATGGAGATCAAATACAAAGTGCCTGTTTGAATCGATTGCCTCGCACGGATGACGGAGTTCCTGACGACCATTTTTTGCAGAGTATTGGGCTGGAGAAATCAAAGCGAGTGTATCGGACGCTAACGAAGTATTAGTTTCATTTATATAAAGCAGTTTTAGTAAATCAAACTTGGCATCACTGAAATCGAGTTGATTATTGGCCTTATCACCCCAATCACTCTTCTTTTTACCACAGTAAAGTGTTGCTGAAATCAATTCGTTATCCAAGATAGATAACATCCGCTTCTTCATTTTTTTTCTCGCATCTTCATCAGCGCTCTTATACCTGTTTAATTCAGTATTGATATATTTAAGAATTATCTTTTTCTCATGATCACTCAGAGAAGGAATAACACTTGCAACAAGTGCGGTTCGGATCGCACCCTTCAGGCTTGAAGCTGGTATGTAGCCTTGTCGATCGGCCGTTTTAAGCTGAACACTGATTTTGCGGCTGTTTTTACCACCACTCTTTGTTTGACTCTTCGGAAGTTTGTCGATGAAAGTGTAGTCAGAGATATTTTTTAGCTCGGATTTTAACTGGTCGTGCAGAGGCTTCGAGACATTTTTGCATAAGTTCAAAAGGTTGAGTTCTTGACGCAATTTTGCTTGCTTCTTATTATCTTTTTCCTTAGATAAATCTCTTGATTTATCCTCTATTAAGTGGATAATTTTTTCAAACTGATTGTGGTCTTCGATAATCTTAAAAGCCTTATCAATGTTCAAGCGATAGTAACTGCCATTTTGAAGCTCGTAGTCGGAGACTTCAAGCTCTTCCCCATTGCCAATATGAACAGGTGATATGGTTGTGAGTTGGAGTCGCATAGGTTTAGGCGTTAATCTTGACATCAAATGCCATCCCGTAGTGATAAACAGGATGAGTTAAATTACCATCAGGCTTTCGCACCGTAATATTTTGGCCGTGATAGTTCTGTCCGGGGACTACCGGGAATAAGGAACCTTCGGTAAACATCATCACCGGATTTTTCATAACATCATGGGAGATGTTACGTCCAAGTCGCCCTTTACGTAGAACAGGCTCGTAGAAGACTTTACCACGACTTTTTTTAAACAGACTGACCTCATTGATTGTAGGCGAGTAGAGCGAAAGTGTTACAAACGCCGCAGCATCTTTTGGTTCCTTCAGAAAGAAGTCTTCTATCTTGAATTCAAAGTGCCCTTTTCCTGTGGAAATATCTCCACCAAATCCGATATGTTCAAGGTACCGGAGTACCGAAAAAAGGTAGTGCAACTGCTGCCCTCTTGCTAAAAAAAACAGCCCTGAACCTGACTCGAAAAACGTCTCCTCTGTGGTAAAAAGCTGTCCGGCTTTATTGATTTCAAGCGTTGTCCATGTTTTACGGCTAATCGTATTATGTGGGATCAATTCCTGCTGGTGTTTCGGTTTGTTATTGACAGCATCTAACCAACTTTTGCTATCAAAGTATTTTTTATCGTCCAATTCTCCGGAGAGAAACTTTTCAAAAACCTCTTGCGCCATAAACTTGATCTTTTTGAACTTCTTGAGGTGTTGGAGGAATTCGAGTTTCTGTTTCTTATCCCATGCTCCAGGAACAACAAAATCGTTGCCGTGTAGCACAGGTCTTGGGAAAAACAAAATGGGGGTGGCTTGATCGTCCCTCTTTTTGAAAGGAAATACTGAAGAGATTAAAAAAGGCGGTGCACCATTTTTATACCCTTCGTGAAAGGCATCTACCTCTTTTTTTGAATAAAGAAACGCCATACTGTACGCAATCAGTCCCCATAAGGTATCGGAACGCAGCTCGGTAACGAGAGACGATTTGGGGTACAAATAGACGATTTTCATGTCTCAAGGGTGTTGGGTTTGCTCAAAATGTTATCAATTTTTAATTCATTCAGTGATTTAAATGCTGTCCCCAATTGTTCAGGAATTGATGTAAGTTGTTTATTTTCTTCAACATATTTCTCTTTCTTAAAAATGACTGGGTCTAGCAAGTGGAACTTGATCTGCCCGTACCCCCGGCTTCCGCTTCCACCAAGTGCAGAGTGTTCGAGCTTCATCATTGCCTGCTTTAGATTTTCCAGATTAGCTTTAACGTCATCCTGCTTTCCATTGATCTCGTATAGAGACAGAATCAATTCAAAATCGAACCGGGAGCCTTTTACCACGCGCTCCATATAGCGTGGATTTGCTGCAGATGTCAGTCTGTCAATGGTATTTTCAGGTTTATACTCGGTGTAAAGCAATTCTGAGTCAAGATTCTTCCAGAGATCGATTGTAGCCTTGTCAGGATAGGCATCTCGAACGATTAACCTGACGGGGCCAGAATTTTTTCCCTCCTCAGCACCAATACCAAAAAGCGAAGTAATGCTATCATCTTCAGAAGGCTTGCCTTCTGGATGAACCGCTCCAAGATGATACTCAAGCAGCATTCTCAATTTTCCTTTCAGCGAGGTGCCAGGAATGTAGGGATAGCGGGTAACAGGATCACGAATTATCGGGTTATCTACCCCGCCAATTTCAAACTTGGTTTTCGAACCGCCGACATGCAGCCCCGTTAGGCATTCTATCTTGCCACGAAGAAATATGTTCGCAATGAATTGGGTTGGCATAGCAAATACTTGGTTTAAGGTTAGTTTTATTAATCTCCATAAGATTTGTGGTAGGCAACCACGGCTTGAACAAGCTCAAAGAAGTTTTCAAGAGCTGCTTTTTTGTTATCAGATTTGAGTGTTTTATCAATGGCATCCGTCATAAAATCAGTAAAGGGTTTTACCTTTCCATCACGACCTTTTGCATAAGCCAGTTTTGGTTTAAGCAAGACCAACTCCCGGTTCAGTTTTTCCCATGCCGTTTTATTAAAATCATTTACCGCTTTATTCCTATCCTGTTCATAATCGAGCTTCAACTGATTGATCGCACCATAAAAGTTTCGAATTTGGTGAGTCTTAATTCCAGATTTTTTGAAATCTTGCCCCTTATCGTCAGCAACCTTGATAATGTTTTCAATCGTCTCTTTGTCAAGTGTTGTTTTTAATTTTGGCCTCTCGCTTTGCTGTGGATTGCTTTGGTTGAGCTGTTCTTTCACCATAATACGCTCCTTTTAGTCTCTGGATTTGCGGGTTTTAAGTAAGACATAATTCATAACGATGCTATAATTTTTGAAAAGCTCCGTGGCGCTCCCTTTTATTAGTTGTTGGGCGATTTCGAGTTTAAGCCCTTCCAATTTTTCAAACCGACCTTGCTCATAGTCTACAATTTTTTTATGCGTGATGTCATGAGGGCTTCGGGCAAACCAATACCTGAGCATATATCCGAGACGGATAAAATTCGTCATTTTTAGCCCCCCCCCTTTCATCAAATGAGTCGTAAATACCTAACAGGATTCGGTAAATAACGGAGCGGGAGATTTTTTCTTTTCCGTTCTCACTTTCAACAGCACGGACAATTTTTTCAGCAAAGACAATTAACCCGCTGAGTTGATCCCACTTGACTTCACGCCCAAAGATGCTCAAGGCATTTTTATCTTTCTGGTCTTTTGCTTTTTCCTCGGCGCTGCCTGCGTGCTGCGCAGCTTTTTGAATCGGATAGTGTGAATCGCAGTGAATAATGCCAGCGGAAAATGAGAGGTTGGGATTGTCGCAACAGAATGTACCGAAGTCATTGCGCAGCTCCCGGGTGAATCGGAGGATATTAATCCACGATCCGACAATAAACGCATCATCACCCCCGGAGTAGGTGACATAGCAACGATAATCTTCGGCAAGTTTATTCATGTAAAAACAGAAGAAGTGTATAAACTCGCGACTCAGCGCTGCAATCTCATAAAGACTTGTTTTGCCTTTGTGCTCCAACCCATATCCGAAAATAGCCCCAAGATTATCGACATCAAGTCGAAGCACACCTAACAAGGGATAGTCCAATGTGGCTTTATTCTCACCATCCACATCAAGTCTTGCTAACTGCTCGAAATCAAGGGGTTCATCCTTGTTCATTTTTATTCCGAGAATATCAGCAGAATCACCCTCGGTTGGGATGTAGTTACCAATGAACTTGAATCCGAAGGCGATATCTTTACATCCCTGTTGAATACACCAATCCAGTTTATCTAAAAAATCGGATGGGTTATTAAGGCTGAAAACGCGGATACGGTAGTCCTTCATCTTTGAAATCTCTAACAAGTCATCAACCAGCCACCATGTGATGTTTAGACCGGAAAACCTGATAAATTTCCCACGTTTAAGTTCTTCAATCTCTTCAGAATAGATTTCAATAAGAAAGTTTGTTCTGGTCAACTGTGAGCCTATGTCTTCAAATAACCTGCTTGGCTCATACTTCTCATTGATACAGTCGGCAAAAACATAAAGCTCGCTGAAAGCCTTTTGTTTCTTTGCCTTTACAATTTCATCTTCAAGATTTTGATAGGCTGGCCTATAATCATCCACAATGTTTTGTGGGACATCTACCCATTTAAGAACAAGGGTAAGTTCAAGTTGAAAGACATCAAGAAAGTATTTGTTAATTACTTTCTCACTGTCTGCAAGCACAGATTTTATTTTGGGGGTGTTTGGGGCAAGAATTGTAAAATGACCGCCTCCTGCATAAAGAATATTTGCCTCCTGCAAGTTTAAATCCCTTATAAGGACATCAGCAATTGTATCAGTCAAGAGAGAAATGTAAAAAGAACGGCCACGAAGCCGCTTTGCTTTTCGTTTTCCCTCACCAGCAGTTCCCAACAATGAATCAGGAACAGAATAAATAAAGTTTTGTATCCCAGATATATCACCCTTGATTAAAACATATGGCTCTTCGCTTGTCTCTATATCCTCGCCTTTACCTTTTAACTCTAACCACCTTATAGCGCAATCTATTTTTTTCTTATTGAAAACAGAAATATAATTATTTATCTTTGATCCAGACCGAGAAAAATATTTTTCATTAAGATAATGCATCGTATCAACCCGAGACTGAGAAGAGAGTATTTTAATATTCTCAACATCCTCAAGATACTTGTTTTGATCAATCAATAAATTAGTTTCACAACTCTTTTCAGGCAACACCGAGTCTATATCAAGCACATCTGCTTTATAATAAAAAGTGCTCATATTCACACTAAACAAAAGCGACACCTTTTCTGTAATAGGCTTCAACAAAACGGCCTTTTCATTAACTAAGAGATCATCAAAATATTTATCTAAATTCTTCATATCCCTGTAATCATTTATTATCTAAAAGAAATAATATTAAGGGCACTATAAAAAGTGTCATAAGAGACCTAAGTGCAAGGCGGCTGGAGCGCAAAAAACAGAGCGGACAGGTAGTACATGTGGATTTCGGGCACCGACCAACGCAGCAATTTATTGCACAGTAACTTTTTAGAGGCTCTCTTAAAAGAAAAAAGAGAGATATAGAAGGATGCTGAGCGGGCATGGGTTCTGAGTTTTGGTTATTCCGAAACAACTGAACTGCAGAACAACAAGAACTTGGGTCGCATCAAGCTGATTGCTCAATGGAACGAGGCTCCGAGACGTGGGCTTAGATATGGAATTCTGTGGCTTACAAGCGGGTCTGCATCATTGACATCGTTGCATATATATGTTACGTATCTTCTTCGCTTAATCAAAGATTTTTCGGGAAAAAACCTGTTTTTTTAGGGGATATTTTTGGGGATTTTAGCGCTTGCTGCGGGAGGCGTGCCGGAGTTCGCGGAGGTTGAGGATTTCCGCCACTTCGTACTTTTCACTTGCGCCCGGCTGGGTTGGGCGGAGGCGGGCGACGTTGGGGAAGTGGCCAAGACGTCCGTGCAGTTCGGCGAGGATGACCGACCAGACTGCCGGATAACCGGCGGGCACTGCCACGCATGGAATCGTTTGCCACTCCTCGCGCGAGCGTCCTCCGGCGCGTTCGATGATTTTGGTGATTGCGGCTGCAAAGTTGTTGTCTCCCGGAACATTCCCCAATCGAACGTCCACCACGCTGGAACGTTTTTGCCGAGTATTCATTTGTGTGATTCACTGACATCGTTACACTTTCAAGAATTCAGTACAACTCAAAATTCAGTCGGATTTCGTTGGGCTGAGTTATTATTTGGCCTATGCATCTTATTCTTAAAAAAAACCAATTACAAGCATTTCGGACTTGATGTCGAGATTCGTCCGATGCACTTGTTTGTCTTGATCTAGAACGGATTTAGATTGAAACGATGTCTATGTATCGCACAATTCATTTAAACTGATCAAACTCAAATTGTGAACATGGTATAATAATTTTTTCTTCAACGTTTGATTCTTTTACTTTTTCCACATCGCGCCAGAAATCACTCGTCTGCAAATATTCAATATGAGAAAACCTTTGATTTTTCAAATGATCTTTTAAAGGAATCATTCCAATAACCCCTAATATTTCAGAACGGGTCATATCTTTTCTTCTCAACTTAAACGGAGTAATAATTTCTCTACCATCAGCATTATTTCTTAATATTATAAGAATCGACTCATTTAGACGCTCTATCTCTTTTTTATTATTGATGTTATTTATTTTCAATAAAAGCCATCCAGAAAATGCAAAAAGCGCCCCTAAAACGCTTAAAACATCAGCAATAAAGCTAAAACTCGAAACCCCTAACCACTCCATTTATTGTTTTAATAAATTAATTTAAAGTTATTTTATTAATCAAGAAGCTCTCCCAAATGATACTTATTACCATGAGCTATCGCGACCACATATTTTTTCATTTTCGGATCATAACAAGCAACCGCCTGATAAAGATGCGTCAACCGATGAGCAATCACCATAGCAACAGGCAGACTGGCCGGACCACTTATACGTATAAGTTCACCACCCGTAATCATTCCGTCTTCGATAAGTTTCAACAACTGTTCATCTGCATCCTTTACTATACGATCATTTTGTGCTGGATCACCGAAATCAACCTTTAAAAGATCATTATCTTGGATATTTATATGATACGATGCCATAATCAACCTCTGTTTATCATTATAAAGACTCTACCATACTTACAATAAGAACTGCAAGTTCAATTATAGTTGGTCGATTCCGAACAGACAAATCACCACGTTCAAGATAATGAATCGATCCCCTATATATACCATCTTTATGCAAAGACAATGAAACATCCTCTGTGCCTTTGTGATCGCTTGTCAATTCTGCAATTACCTTAAGAGAAGCTTTTTTACAAAAATCATACCAATCGGAAAAGAGTTCACGATTACCAGATAAAAGAATAGCATGAGTAGCTCCACTACAGATACGAACATTTTTTTCATCGGGAATCCCGCCAATATCAACAAAAGTCAAAGGCAGCTCACAATTATCAACCCATTGACTCCATTTATCTACCGCGTCATCCGTAAACTTTCCTTTATAGGACTTTTTCAGTAACTCAGCATGTTCAGGATTTAAATTATATGTTTCCTGATACCAGCTACCTTCTCCATCTGGACACGCTGTAATTACATATGGATAAGGAGCCCCTTGTATTTTTCTTATTGCCTCTCTAAGACCATACCTCAAACATGATTTCCCCGAATGTGGCGGCCCACAAAAAACTATTTTCATAAAAAATTATTTTATCAATTCTTAACTAAAAATAAAAGCCAATATTTACATCCTCTGCGAGTGCAATAAGCCATAAAGGACGGATGGCGACTATATCAACATGGGGGTTCCGTCGTAAAGGAAAGTTTCAATCCTCAATGAGTGCAATTAGCTAATAAGTACTGGTTTGGTCAATTCTTGAGAGCATATTCGGATCAGTTTCAATCCTCAATGAGTGCAATTAGCTAATAAGTACTGGTTTGGTCAATTCTTGAGAGCATATTCGGATCAGTTTCAATCCTCAGTGAGTGCAATTAGATATAAAGCCAGAACGGACATGAGGCGCGCCTGTCTTCAAGATGTAAGTTTCAATCCTCAGTGAGTGCAATTAGATATAAAGGGCTGAAATAAGGCTCTTTTCCATAAACCCAAACTTACAAGTTTCAATCCTCAGTGAGTGCAATTAGATATAAAGGCGCGCCGAATTCACCTTCTTCGACTACAAACGGGGGTTTCAATCCTCAGTGAGTGCAATTAGATATAAAGATTTTAACAATCAAAAACGTTGTGAACCATGAAAAAAATTCTTGTTTCAATCCTCAGTGAGTGCAATTAGATATAAAGATCTGTCTTTATCTAAAGCCGAACACTCGAATTCCGGGATGTTTCAATCCTCAGTGAGTGCAATTAGATATAAAGGACACCAGAACCAGATGCCACCCAGGCCTAAGCCACACCCCACCGTTTCAATCCTCAGTGAGTGCAATTAGATATAAAGCCATACCACCCCCCAAGACACCTGGCTTCTTAAACCCCTTACAAAGGGTTTCAATCCTCAGTGAGTGCAATTAGATATAAAGGTATCAGGATTTTAACAACAAAACACATGAAAATGAAAGTTTCAATCCTCAGTGAGTGCAATTAGATATAAAGAAAAAAAAAATCTGTTTGTTTAACTTTTGCTCTTGGCTATGTTTCAATCCTCAGTGAGTGCAATTAGATATAAAGCCGGTTTTAACAAATGAATCACAAAACATCTATTGCTATGAAGTTTCAATCCTCAGTGAGTGCAATTAGATATAAAGCAAATGCGCCACAATCAAACGCTGGGCATTCAGCAACACGGACGTTTCAATCCTCAGTGAGTGCAATTAGATATAAAGTGTCGTACTCCGACGTGTACGGCAACGGCGCCGCAAGTTTCAATCCTCAGTGAGTGCAATTAGATATAAAGCGACAAGAGTGCCCGTCGGATCGAGCAGGTGAAATAGTCCCCAAAAATAGGACAGCAAGTTTAGTTGTAAGAAAACCAGTAAATTGCTGTCACTATGAAAAAAAGCAGACGAAAATTCAGTGCGGAAGTCAAGACCAAAGTGGTACTTGAAGCCT
>Ga0194112_10002787_pt1 | contig 24780 bp, 24 predicted proteins | sample TA2MahC400mmetaG_FD_146191 | JGI IMG/M metagenome (GOLD analysis project Ga0194112, IMG submission 146191) | Freshwater microbial communities from Lake Tanganyika, Tanzania - TA2015016 Mahale Deep Cast 400m | ecosystem: Environmental > Aquatic > Freshwater > Lake | place: Tanzania: Lake... | reverse complement strand
CTTAAACCAGTTCATCGACGCATTCTCTATGCCATGAACGAATTAAATAATGACTGGGATAAGCCTTATAAAAAGTCAGCCAGGATCGTAGGTGATGTGATTGGTAAATATCATCCTCACGGTGACATGGCCGTTTACGATGCCATCGTCAGAATGGCCCAGGATTTCTCCCTTCGATATCCCTTAATCGACGGCCAAGGAAACTTTGGCTCCATTGATGGCGACCCCCCAGCAGCCATGCGATACACAGAGATTCGCATGTCCAAGCTATCAAGCGAAATGCTTGCTGACATTGACAAAGAGACCATTGATTTCGTCCCGAACTATGACGAATCTCTCGTCGAACCTGCCGTACTTCCCTCGAAACTGCCGAACCTCATCGTCAACGGATCTTCTGGGATTGCGGTAGGAATGGCCACCAATATTCCCCCTCATAACATTACAGAGACGATTAATGGGCTCATTACTCTGATTGAAACCCCTGATATATCCATCGAGGAATTGATGAACTATATCCCCGGACCTGACTTTCCTACGGGGGGATTCATTTACGGTAAAGAAGGGATCAAGGCAGCCTATGAAACAGGTAAAGGCGTAATTCAACTCCGAGCAAAGGCAATTATTGAGAGGGATTATAAAGGGGAACGAGAAAATATTGTCCTCACTGAGCTTCCCTATCAAACCAATAAGGCGAAACTCATCGAGAGGATTGCTGAATTGATTCAAGAGAAGATGATCGGAGGAATCTCCAATGTCCGGGACGAGTCGGACCGTGAAGGCATGAGGGTGGTGATCGAACTGAAGCGAAACGAAATGGCTGAAGTCATCCTCAATCAGCTTTATAAGCACACCCAAATGCAGACTTCCTTCGGGATCATTCTTTTAGCCATCCACCAGAATCAGCCAAAACTTCTTTCTCTCAAAGAGTTGCTCCAACTCTTCTTACAGCATCGCAAAGAAGTGGTCATTCGTAGATCCCTTTTCGAATTGAAAAAGGCGGAGGCGAGGGCCCATATCTTGGAAGGGTTGAAAAGGGCCATTGACCAGATCGATGCAGTCATCGCTACCATCAAGGCCTCCAAAACCCCCAAGGAGGCAAAGGATCGTTTGGTCGATCGATTCGGTCTATCCGAGGAACAGGCTCAGGCCATACTGGAGATGAGGCTCCAACGGCTGACCAATCTTGAGCAACGTAAGATTGTAGAAGAGTATGAAGAGACCATTAAATTGATCGACCGTTTGAAGTCCATCCTTTCCAGTGAACGATTGATCCTCAATTTGATCAAGGAGGAACTCATTTCCATCAGAGATACCTATGGAGACCAGAGACATACTGAAATTGTGGAAGTCGCTCCAGAGATTCGGATCGAAGATCTCATCGCTGAAGAGGATATGGTGGTGACGATCACCCATACCGGATATATTAAAAGAAATCCTATCAGCCTCTACCGCAGCCAGCATCGTGGAGGGAAGGGGAAAGTGGGTATCGATGTCAAAGAGGAAGATTTTGTGGAGGATCTTTTCATCGCCTCCACTCATGATTACCTCTTATTTTTCACAGATGCTGGAAAGATACACTGGATGAAGGTCCACGAAATTCCCCAGGCTGGCCGCCTCACTCGGGGAAAAGCCATTGTCAACCTTCTCAACCTCAGCCCTGAGGAGAAGGTCACTACCATTCTCTCCCTCAAAGACTTTGCACCAGGAAAGTTCATCACCTTTATAACCAAAAGAGGGGTGATCAAGAAGACAGCTCTTGAGGCCTACGGCAATCCCAGGGCTGGAGGGATCATTGCCATTCACCTCGATGAAGGGGACGAACTCATCTCAACCAAGCTGACCGATGGCGAGCAACATCTCTTCATCGGGACGAAAATGGGAAAGGCTATCCATTTCCCTGAAAATCAGATCAGGGAGATGGGTCGAAACGCCCGTGGTGTCAGAGGGATCCGAATTGCGAAAGGTGATGAAGTGGTGGGGATGGAGGTCGTCGCTCCCCATACCCCCATTTTAACCGTAACAGAAAACGGTTATGGAAAAAGATCTAAGGCTTCTGAATATCGGATTCAGAATAGAGGAGGAGCCGGTATTTTTACAGTGAAAAGGACGAAAAAGACAGGAGATGTGGTGGGCATTAAAACAGTTACTGATGAAGACGAATTGATGGTCATCTCTAATAAGGGAAAAATCATCCGTCTGAGGGCAGTCGATATACCCATTCAAGGAAGGAGTACGCAAGGGGTGAGGTTGATCACGCTCGAAGAAGGGGAAAAGATGGTCGCAGTAGCGAAATTGGCAGAAAAAGAGTGAAGAAGGGATCTCTTTGGACATTCAGTTTTAAATCATAAAAAAATACTTGAATTTTTTAAAATGAAGGGTTATATTTTTTAAGAATAAAAGAATTTTTTATTCCTCATATTTTTCCCCTCTTTGGTTTTAAATTTCATTTATCCACAATTGTGGAAACATTGTGAAAAGAGATTTATAAGTAATTGAAAATGAAACGTTTTTCTTTTGGGGGGATTTCATACCCATTCTATAAATTACCTTCTCCAAAGACCCCAGGCAATCAAGGTCCAATCCATGGAAGATTTATGGCCTAAGGTGATCGATTCGATAAGGGAAAAGATCGGTCAACAGAATTTCGATATTTGGATAAAACCCCTTCACTTCATCTCTATGGATGGAGAGAATGTGAAGCTGGAGGTTCCCAATCGATTCTTCAAAGAGTGGATTAACGAAAACTATTCCCTTCATATTAAAAATGCGATCTCTCTCTTGACACAGAAGAGTTGTAATCTCCAATTCAAGATCAGAAATGAAAAAATGAATGGGAAAGATGTCATCGCTTCATCCTTGCCAAATCTTGAACTGCCGTCTTCTCATTATTTACACCCCACCTTCAATCCTAAATATACGTTTGATCATTTTGTGGTAGGGGCAAGTAACCAATTCGCCAATGCGGCTTGCCTTGCGGTGGCTAATTCACCAGCTAAGAATTATAATCCACTCTTTATTTATGGGGGAGTGGGGTTGGGAAAGACCCATCTCCTTCATGCGATAGGGAACCATATTGTTCAATATCGTATCCTTCCTGATGTAAAAAAAATCTGTTACATCACCTCTGAGGAGTTTACCAATGAAGTAATCAATTCGATTCGCTACGAGAAGATGGAAGAGTTTCGAAGTAAATATAGAAAAATGGACACTTTACTAATCGATGATATTCAATTCATCGCTGGTAAAGAAAGAACACAAGCTGAATTTTTTCACACCTTTAACTCTCTTTACGAAGCGAGGAAACAGATCGTCGTCACCAGTGATAAGTTTCCAAAGGATATCCCCAATTTCGAAGAAAGACTTCGATCGAGGTTTGAATGGGGCTTGATTGCTGACATTCAACCTCCGGATCTGGAAACAAAGGTCGCCATTTTAAAAAAGAAATCTGAAAATGAAAACATCTCTCTTCCCAATGATGTCGCTTTCTTTTTAGCTTCACAAATTGATTCCAATATCAGAATGTTAGAGGGATGTCTCATCCGAATTGGCGCCTTCGCTTCTCTCACCAAAATACCGATCGATCTTCAATTGGCTAAAGAAGTTTTGAAAAATATTATTAATCCAAAAGAGGAGTTGATCTCTTCAGAAGTGATTCAAAAAGTTGTGGCTAACTTTTTTAATATTAAAATTTCAGATTTTAAGGTGAAGCGAAAAAATAAAGGTTATGTGATTCCCCGACAGATTGCCATGTATCTCTCTCGAAAATTAACGAATGCTTCATTAATTGAAATCGGAGAAAAATTTGGAGGAAAAGATCATTCAACCGTCCTCCATTCTATTAAAAAGGTAGAAGAGAGGATGTCAAAAGATATTTCTTTTAAAGAAATGATAGTGAATTTACAGAGTCGAATTAAATCATAAATAAGGTTGAAATATTGTGAATGGATGATGAGAAAAGAATGGGTATTAGAAATTCATTAAAAAATATAATCATTTTCTCAATATATTTTAATGATATTTAACATAAAATTTCTATTTATCTTTTTAAGTTATGTCATTTTTCTTCATTTCTACAATTTTATATGATTATGAATATAGATACTAATATATAGGGTATTCATAGGAGGAAGAGATGATAAATTTTGATATTGATAAAAAGGAATTCCTAAAAGGGTTAAGTCTTATGCAAGGTATAGCAGGAAGAAGGACCACACTTCCCATTCTTTCTCATATCCTAATGGAATGGAAAGAGAATTCCCTCTACCTCACTGGAACTGATTTAGAAACAGGAATTCGTGAAGAACTAAATGCGAATGTATACCAATTAGGTAAAGCTTCTGTTTCGACGAAAAAGTTGTATGAAGTCGTAAGGGAATTGCCTGATGAAACCATCCATATCCAAAAGAGGGAAAACCATTGGATCACTCTAATATGTGGGAAATCCATTTTTAATATTGCTGGTTTGGATCCAGAAGAATTTCCTTCACTTCCAACCTATCAAGAGAAACTCTTTTCAACCATTTCAACTTATCTCCTAAAAGAGATGATTGAAAAGACCGTTTTCGCTGCTTCTAATGAAGAATCACGATATCATCTAAATGGAATCCATTTTGTTCATCAAAAACAAGAAGGGAAAGAGATTGTAAGAATGGTTGCAACGGATGGCCATCGGCTTTCTCTTATTGATCGAGAGAGTCAAATTATTCGTGGTATTGAGAAAGGGATCATCATTCCCAAAAAAGGAGTTTTAGAGATAAAAAAAATACTAAGCGATAGAGATGGTGAAGATGAGATGGGGATTTATTTTGATCAAACACATGGTTTTTTTAAAATAGGAAAATCCCTTATGGTGATCCGATTAATTGAGGGAGAATTTCCAGAATACGAACAAGTCATTCCGAAAGGAAATGATAAAAAGTTAAAGATGATAAGAGAGAAAATTTATGAAAGTTTAAAGCGAGTTTCGACGATGGCTAACGAAAGGGTGGAAGGAATCAAATTTTCACTCAAAACAAACTCCTTAGAACTCTCCTCCTATCATCAAGACTTTGGGGATGCAAAGGAGGAGGTGGAGATCGTCTATGAAGGTTCTCCTATTGAAGTTGGATTTAATGCAAGATATTTAATGGAGGCCCTCAATGTGATGGATACAGAAGAAGTCATCATGGAATTAAAAGACGAGGGCAGCCCTGGGATCATTAAACCTGAACCTCCTAATGAGCTATTCCATCAACTCTGCATCATCATGCCAATGAAAATTTAAAAAGACCATTATTCACTAAAGGAGTATGAATGAAAGAAAAATTGGATCAATATACAGCGGATCAGATAAAGGTTTTGGAAGGACTGTCTGCTGTGCGAAAGAGACCTGCGATGTATATTGGCAATACCTCCATAGAAGGTCTTCACCATTTGGTCCATGAGTTGGTAGACAATAGCATTGATGAAGCTTTGGCAGGCTTTTGTGATCGTATCGAAGTGATCATTCACATAGATAATAGTGTGACGGTCAGGGATAATGGACGTGGCATTCCTGTGGATATCCACGAGAAAGAGAAACGTCCTGCTGTAGAAGTGGTGATGACGAAACTTCACTCTGGAGGTAAATTTGATAATCGAAGCTATAAGATATCCGGAGGCCTTCACGGCGTCGGTCTCTCTGTGGTCAATGCACTTTCTGAATTTATTGATTTAGAGATTCGGAGGGATGACAAGGTCTATCATCAGATTTATGAGCGAGGAGAACCTCAGACGAAACTTGAGGTCATCGGTAAAACGAGACATACGGGAACACAAATTCGATTTAAACCGGATAGCGAAATTTTTGAAACCAACAATTTCAGCTTCGATATACTCTCTCAGCGTCTAAGGGAACTGGCCTTTTTAAATAAAGGACTATCCATCAGTATTGAGGATGAGCGGGCTGAAAAAAAGCATGACTTCTTTTACAAAGGGGGCATTCTCTCCTTCATCGAATACTTGAATAAAAACAAGAATTGTATCCATTCGAAACCCGTCTATATCCAAGGGGTAAAGAATGGTATCGATGCAGAGATTGCTTTCCAATACAATGATGGGTATGCTGAGAATCTATTTTCATTTGCCAATAATATCAATACCCACGAGGGAGGGACCCATCTTGTAGGATTTAAAACGGCTATCACCCGAACGATCAATCAATATGCGACCAATGCCAACCTTCTAAAAGGAGTCAAGGAAAATATCACAGGAGAAGATACCCGTGAAGGCCTGGTCGGTGTGATCAGCGTCAAGATTCCAGAACCCCAGTTTGAAGGACAGACGAAGACTAAATTGGGCAATAGTGAAGTGAAAGGATTGGTCGAGGCCCTCGTCAATGAAAAATTAGGGAGTTACTTTGAAGAGAACCCATCAGTAGCAAGAAAGATTATATCGAAAGTGGTCGATTCAGCCAGAGCCAGGGAGGCAGCCCGAAAGGCACGGGAGCTGAGCCGGCGGAAAGGGGCTCTGGAAGGAGATTCTCTCCCCGGAAAACTGGCCGATTGTCAAGAGAGAGACCCTCAGCGCAGTGAGATCTTCATTGTCGAAGGGGATTCTGCAGGAGGCTCGGCCAAACAAGGTAGGGACCGAACAATTCAAGCCATCCTTCCAATCAAAGGGAAGATCCTCAACGTGGAGAAGGCCCGGTTCGATAAGATGTTGGCAAGTGAAGAAATTCGACTTCTCATCTCTGCTCTTGGCGCAGGCATTGGGAAAGAGGATTACGATATCCATAGACTTCGATACCATCGCATCATTATCATGACCGATGCGGATGTGGATGGATCCCATATCCGTACCTTACTGCTGACCTTTTTCTATCGACATATGCCAGAGGTGATTGAGAGGGGATATCTCTATATCGCCCAGCCCCCTCTCTTTAAGGTGACCGAAGGAAAGAAAGAGATTTATATTAAGAACGAAGAGGAGTTAAATCGATATTTGATGAGCCGGGCCACAGGCAGATGTGAAGTGGTCGTCCAAAGAACAGGTAAAAAAATAACGGATAAGAAACTAAGCCTCCTTTTGGAAAAGATCTTTCTTTTTCACGATCTCGCTCAACGAATCCAGAAAAAAGGAACCTCCCGTGTTCTCCTTAACTTCCTCTTAGCAAACGGGATTAGAAGCAAGTCAACCTTTGAGGATAAGGGCAAGATTGCCGATCTTCAGAAGCGGTTGAGAAAGAGTGGATTTGAGGTCTTCGATCTCACTTGGGATGAAGAACACAACCTCTATGGGTTTGAGGTTCAAGAGACGAATGGAGGGTCTAACCTGCGAATACGGGTCCATTGGGATCTCATCGCCTTGGTAGAATATCGCCATCTCTACCAGATTGATCAAGAGATTCAAGGGGTGGCGCCTCCTCCTTACACCTTGATGGAAAAAGGAAAGGAGGTGAGGATCGATCAGGTGGAAGGTCTCCTCCAATTCCTGAACCAATTGGGGAGAGAAGGTCTTTCCATCCAGAGGTATAAAGGTTTAGGAGAGATGAATCCTGAGCAGCTCTGGGAAACCACCATGAATCCAGAGACGCGGACGCTTCTCAAGGTGAAGGTGGAAGATGCCATCGAGGCCGATGAAATCTTCAGCGTCTTAATGGGCGATGAGGTGGAGCAGCGGCGTCACTTCATCGAAGAGAATGCCCTCTTTGTCCAGCGCCTCGATATTTAGGAGACCCCGGAAGGATGCTCATCGTTGGATTGACGGGAGGGTTGGCAAGCGGAAAGACCACCGTTTCAAGATTATTAAAAGAAGAAGGCACCTATCTCATCGAAGCAGACCAGATAGCCAGGGAGCTGGTTCAACCCCACTCACCTACCTGGAATGAGTTGATCAGGGTCTTTGGGAAAGAAATTCTTGCAAAGGATGGATCCATCCATCGAAAAAAATTGGCCAGAAGGGTCTTTTCTGATCCCGCCGAGAGAGGTCTCTTGAACCAAATCATTCATCCGCGGATCGGAGAGGAGACAAGTCGGAGAATAAAGGAGATCATACGAAAAGATCCTGAGGCCATTGTCGTGGTCGATGCCCCTTTACTGATCGAGACAGGGTCTCATCGAAAGGTAGATAAGGTCATCGTCGTCTCATCGACAGAAAAACAACAGATAGAGAGATTGAAGGAACGTGATGGGACGAGTGAGGAAGAGGCCCGTAAGATCATTTCCTCTCAGATGTCCATCGAGGAGAAGTTGAAAGTGGCAGACTTTGTCATTAGGAATGAGGGCTCCATAAAGGAGACGAGAAGGAGAGCAAAGGAGGTATTTCGGGAGTTAAAGAGGATTGCACTTTTATCTAAAAAGAGGCGCTAAGCGCTATGCCCTTTACATCATGCGGTGCAGGGCTATGTGCACAGCGATAAAGGAGGAGATAGGGGAGAATTATGAACATTAAGGATTTAAAAAAGAAAAAAATTAGTGAATTGACCAAAATCTCCAGAGAACTTAATGTCGAAGGGGCAAGCGGGATGAGGAAGCAGGAATTGATCTTTGCCATCCTTCAAGCCCAGACGGAGAAGAATGGTCTGATTTTTGGAGAAGGTGTGCTGGAAATCTTGCCGGACGGGTTTGGGTTTTTGAGGGCACCCGATTACAATTACCTTCCTGGTCCAGACGACATCTATATCTCTCCCTCCCAGATCCGGCGGTTCAACCTTCGAACCGGCGATACGGTATCCGGTCAGATTCGACCCCCTAAGGACACGGAAAGATATTTCGCCATATTGAAAGTTGAGATGGTCAATTATGAAGACCCGGATGTGGCAAGGGATAAGATTCTTTTTGACAACTTAACTCCCTTATATCCTATGGGAAGAATTCGTTTGGAAGTGGATGGCGATTCAGATAACTTTTCTGCTCGGGTGATGGACCTCCTCACACCCATCGGAAAAGGACAAAGGGGCCTCATCGTCGCCGCACCCAGAACGGGTAAGACGATGCTCCTGCAGACGATCGCCCACAGCATTACTGCCAAGCATAAAGAGATCATTCCAATCGTCCTCCTCATTGATGAACGGCCAGAGGAGGTGACCGATATGGAACGTTCTGTCGATGCGGAGGTGATCAGCTCCACCTTCGATGAACCAGCTCAGCGACATGTCCAAGTGGCCGAGATGGTGATTGAGAAGGCGAAGCGATTGGTTGAACATCAAAAAGATGTGGTTATCCTCTTAGATAGCATTACCCGTCTTGCCAGGGCTTATAATACAGTTGTCCCGCCGAGCGGGAAAGTCCTTTCTGGAGGAATCGATGCCAATGCCCTACAAAGACCAAAGCGATTTTTTGGTGCTGCCAGAAATATCGAAGAAGGGGGTAGCCTCACCATTATTGCCACCGCCATCATCGATACAGGGAGCCGGATGGATGAGGTGATCTTTGAGGAGTTCAAAGGTACAGGAAATATGGAGATCCACTTAGACCGGCGTTTACTAGACCGTAGGGTCTTTCCCACTATTGATATTCAACGTTCCGGCACAAGGAAGGAGGAGCTGCTTCTGGATCCAAATGATTTAAATCGCATCTGGCTACTGAGAAAAGTTCTACAACCGATGAACACAGTGGAAAGCATGGAATTTTTATTAGAGAAGATGCACGCCACCAAAAGCAATCGGGATTTCCTCGATTCCATGAATCAATAGCAGGGTTTAGTGATAGTGATGGTGAATTAGGAAAACTATCACTTATAACCATCACGTTTTCAAAAATAGTTGAAAATCTTTGAGAAATCAGTAAAATAGATTTGGAGGCTATGGAGATGAAGAAGGAGATCCATCCAAAAATTTATGATACCTTGATCAAGTGCGCATGTGGAGCGACCTTCGAGACAAGAAGCACACAGAAGGAGATCCATGTGGAAATCTGTTCCAACTGCCATCCTTTCTTTACAGGGAAACAGAAATTCGTGGACTCTGCGGGAAGAATTGAACGGTTTAAGAAGAAATATGGGGAAAAGATTGATAAAACGGATTGATCCCACCTCATCTATTCATCTATTTCTTTTCAGGTCGATACCCTTTGATCTATCATTGGGTAAGGCACCAAAGAGCCACCAGCCTTTTTCTATCGTCCTTCTTGCAAAAGCAAGCATTCAGCATTAGTTCGTTTGAGGATTCAAATGTTTTTTAAGAGAAAGAGTCCTGACCCGAGGCACTCTCTATGTGATTATTCTATTCCTAAAAGACATGGAGAAACGATTCGTGTCGGTGGGCAAGCCGTGATCGAAGGGGTGATGATGCGGTCGACCAGTTCAATGGCGATTGCGGTCCGTAAGCCCAATGGTGAGATTGCGGTGAAACGGGAGGGGTTGAACTTATTTTCAGAGAAAAATTTCTTCTTTAAGCTTCCCTTGATCAGGGGAATAATCGCCTTGGTTTCCGCTCTTACCTTAGGATTTCGAGCTCTCAACTATTCAGTCAATCAGGCCTTAGAAGAAGAGAAAGAGCCCAGTGCCTGGACCATTGGCCTCACCTTTACCCTGGCCATCTGTTTTGGCATCTTCCTGTTCTTCCTAATCCCTCTCTTTTTCACAAGGTGGTTACGGTTTGTCTTTCCGATGCTCTCATCAAGTGGAATGCTCTTCAATCTGTTCGACGGCATTATACGATTGGGAATCTTCCTCGCTTACCTCTGGGTCATCTCTTTTTTCAAAGAGATCCAGCACGTTTTTCAATATCATGGTGCGGAGCACAAATCGGTCTTTGCCTTCGAGGCGGGAGAGGAATTGATGATCGATCGGGTGAAGGGTTTCAGCTACCTCCATCCCAGATGTGGGACGAGCTTCCTGCTCATCGTCATGGTGATGAGCATCTTGTTCTTTGCCCTCATCCCTCATCAACTTTCATTTGGATATAAGGTGGCCTCCCGGTTGGTCTTCATCCCTTTTATTGCAGGGTTCTCCTATGAGATCATCAGATTCGCAGATCGAAAGCGAGAGAATCGAGGAGTTCGGTATTTAATCAAACCCGGTCTTTGGCTCCAGCGGCTGACTGCACGCGAACCCTCTGAGGCCCAAATCGAAGTGGCCCTACGTGCTCTTCAAGAGGTATTGGAATTGGAGAGAAGGAGATAAGGGGAATTCAGATGTTAGAGAAATTATATGAAGTAGAGCGGCGATACGAAACCCTCTCCCATCTCCTGAGCAAACCTGAAGTGATCAACAACCAGATGGAGCTTCAGAAGGTGGGCAAAGAATATGCAGAATTGGGAAAGGTAGTTGACCTTTATCGAAAGCTTAAGAAGTTAGAAGAAGAGATAAAAGAAAACCGCCAGATCCTCACCAGCGATGAAGATGAAGAGATGAAAGGGTTGGCTAAAGAGGAGCTTAACCGACTATTGAGGGAGCGGGGAAAGGTGGAGGAAGAGCTTCGAATAGCTCTTCTTCCAAAAGATCCTAACGACGAAAAGAACATCTTGCTCGAAATCCGGGCTGGAACCGGAGGAGGAGAGGCAGGGCTTTTTGCCGCAGACCTCTTTCGGATGTATGCCAAGTATGCCGAAAAGAATCATTGGCGCATAGAGGTATTGAATCGTCATTATACAGGTGTGGGGGGCTTCAAAGAGATTATCGCCCTGATTGAAGGCAAGGGGGTTTACAGCCGGCTGAAGTTTGAGAGCGGAGTCCATCGAGTTCAAAGGGTTCCTGTCACAGAGTCCCAAGGCCGGATCCATACCTCTACAGTCACAGTGGCTATCCTTCCAGAGGCTGAAGAAGTGGAGGTTGAGATCGATCCCAATGACCTCAGGATTGACATCTTCCGCTCATCCGGACCGGGTGGTCAGAGCGTGAACACCACAGATTCTGCTGTCCGGATTACCCATCTTCCCACTGGAATGGTGGTGTCCTGCCAAGATGAAAAGTCTCAGCATAAAAATAAGGCCAAAGCGCTTAAAATTTTAAGGGCCAGATTGTTAGACAAGGCGAGGCAAGAGAAACAATTGGAGATCTCGGAGAAGAGGAGAAATCAAGTCGGGACCGGCGAGCGAAGCGAGCGCATCCGGACCTATAACTTTCCTCAGGGAAGGGTGACCGACCATCGGATCGGATTGACCCTTTACCGACTGGATGGAGTCCTCGAAGGAGAACTGGACGAGATCATCAATGCATTGACCACTCACTATCAGGCAGAGGCGCTGAAAGGAGAAGGGGAGCATTCCAAATTTCAAAGCTCAAATGCTAAATAAATGAGAAATGATAAATATCAAAGTTCAAATGTCAAAGGAATGTCAAAGTCCAAAATCACAAAAGAAAAAAAATTTTTTCCATTTAGGTTTGGGTTTTGGCATTTGGGATTGTAGTTCGATTGATTTGAAATTTGAACTTTGGCATTTGAAATTATGGGTTTAATATGACGGTATTAGAAATCCTTAATTGGTCGACCCAATATTTAAAGGACAATCAGACCGAAAATCCAGGGCTAAATGCTGAGCTCCTGCTGGCCCATTCTATGAACATTTCCCGAGAAAAGCTTTATATTCACCTATATGATCAAATCAAAGACAGAGAGAGGGAGATGCTGGAGAGATTGATCAGGAGGAGGATATCAGGAGAGCCCCTGCAGTACATCTTAGGCCATCAGGAGTTTTGGTCAATCGATTTAAAAGTTGATCCTCGTGTCCTCATCCCCCGGCCGGAGACAGAACTTTTGGTTGAACAATGCCTCTTGATCCTCTCAAAAACTCTTTCAAAAAAGAAGAACGTTATTGTCTTAGAGATAGGGACAGGTAGTGGAGCGATAGCCATTTCCTTGGCTAAAGAATCGAAGGCTCTCTTTATACTGGCTACTGATATCTCAAGAGATGCCCTCCTGTTAGCAAAGAAAAATGCTGAAAATGCGGGCGTCTCGAGCCAAATCCAGTTTGTGAATGGCGACCTCTTTTACCCATTTCGTTCTCTTAGGGGGAGGGGACCTTTTGATCTTATCCTTTCCAATCCCCCCTATATTAACCGGTCTGAAATTCGGGCATTGGCCAAAGAGGTAAAGGATCATGAGCCAATCATCGCTCTCGATGGAGGGGAGGATGGGTTGGAATTTTACAGAAGTATTACTCAACAAGCCCATTTCTATTTGAAAGATGGAGGATGGCTCTTGTTGGAGGTGGGAAAGGATCAGGGGAGTAAGGTCTCGGAGATGATAAAAAAGAGTAGACATTTTAAGGCACCCGAACTGATTAAAGATCTTTCAGGTATTGAGAGAGTTATTAAAGCAAGGAAAGTGGAGAGGGGAAAGTAGAAAGTGGGAAAATAAACGACCGTCCACATGCAACTTGCAACTTTCCAAGAGCGGAGCGATAGATGGATAAGATTATCATACGAGGAGGGGAGAGGTTGATCGGAGAAGTGGAGGTGAGTGGATCAAAGAATGCAAGCCTCCCCATCTTTGCAGCTTGCCTCTTAGCAGAGGGGAGTAATCTATTACACAATGTTCCCAATTTGAATGATGTAAAGACCATCGTTAAGGTTCTTAGAAATCTGGGAGTTAAAGTTGGAGAGGAAGGGGGAATTTATAGAATCGATGCCACAGAGGTTTCAAACTATGAGACCCCTTACGATCTTGTGAAGACCATGAGGGCATCCATCCTCGTCCTTGGTCCTTTGGTCGCTCGAATGAGAAGGGCAAGGGTTTCCCTTCCAGGAGGATGTGCAATCGGCGCCCGGCCCATTAACCTTCATCTCATGGGTCTTGAGGCGATGGGAGCGAAGATCGAAATCCGTAGAGGGTATGTCGAGGCAGATGCGGATAGATTGAGAGGAGCTCATATCTCATTTGACACTCCCACAGTGACCGGAACAGAGAATCTGATGATGGCTGCAACCCTTGCAAAGGGAATGACCATTTTGCAGAACGCGGCCATGGAACCAGAGGTGGTTGACCTTGCAAATTTCCTGAATAAAATGGGTGCAAAAATTAGAGGTGCTGGGACGAAATCGATTGAGATTGAGGGGGTAGAATCACTTCGTGCCGTTGAGCATACGATCATCCCTGATCGGATCGAAGCAGGAACACTGATGGTCGCTGCTGGGTTAACCCGTGGGAATATTTATCTCCTCTCCTGCCCCCTTCATCATATGGAAACAGTCGTCCACAAATTGAGGGAGTCAGGCATGGAGATTGAGAAAGAAGGAGAAGGGGTGAGGGTGGTTGGAAATCGCAGGATTCGCAGTGTGGATGTGAAGACACAACCCCATCCTGGATTTCCAACTGATATGCAGGCTCAATTCATGGTACAGATGTCATTAGCCAGGGGATTGAGCGTCATTACTGAAACCATTTTTGAAAACCGGTTTATCCATGTGAGCGAACTCCGAAGAATGGGAGCTGATATTCGAATCCAAGGGAGCTCTGCAATCATCCAAGGGAAGGACAGCCTGAGTGGGGCGCAGGTCATGGCAACTGATTTAAGGGCGAGTGCCTCACTCATTCTGGCTGGATTGGCTGCAGACTGTGTCACAGAGGTCTCCAGGGTTTATCACTTAGATAGAGGGTATGAAGCGCTGGATAAAAAATTGGCTAAACTCGGGGCCAATATTGAAAGGGTGAAAGAAGGAGATTAAGAAATGTTTTAGATTTCGGATTGCGGAATGCAGATTGAAATACCAATGAGGGAGAAAAATTGAGGATCCTTAGAGCAGGAGAGAAAAGATTTGATCAATATCTCCGAGAGGTAGGAGGAAGGGGCAATCGGGATGAGGTAAGCCTCGAAAAGAAGGTCCGTTCAATTATAAAAGATGTTCAGAAGAGAGGCGATAAAGCCCTCATCCATTATACTAAGGTCTTTGATGGTGTACGAGTCCCGATTCATCAACTCAAGGTGAAAAGAGAGGAAGTGAAGCAATCCTATAGGAAGATCCCTCGAGATTTTTTGAAGACTTTGGAGAAAGCGGCTTACCGAATCCGAAGGTTTCATGAACTTTCAAAAAAGGGATCGACCATCATGTCATTAGAGAAGGGTGCCAGACTTGAGCAGATTGTCAGACCCCTGGAGAGGGTAGGCATTTATGTTCCAGGTGGGAAGGCCTCTTATCCTTCAACTGTCCTCATGGCTGCAATCCCTGCAAAAGTCGCAGGGGTTAAAGAGGTTATCATGGTTACCCCTCCTTTAGAAAATGGCATTAGCCCAGCTGTTCTGGTTGCATCGGATTTAGCAGGGGTGGATCAAATCTACCGAGTGGGAGGAGTGCAGGCCATTGCTGCACTTGCCTATGGAACGTCATCGATCCCGAAAGTGGATAAAATTGTCGGACCAGGAAATCAGTATGTGGCCACAGCCAAACGATTGGTTTATGGAACGGTGGATGTAGATATGGTAGCTGGGCCGAGCGAGATTGTGGTCATCTCTGATGAGAAGACTCCTCCTTCTTTTGTCGCGGCTGACTTGATCTCACAGGCAGAACATGATGAAATGGCCTTGCCTATCCTGATCACTACATCTGAAGCATTTGCAATAGAGGTGAGGAGGGAGCTGGAAAGGCAACTTCCCAGACTGAAGCGAGAGAAAATCGCCCGGGTAAGCCTCAACCGTAGAGGTGCCATTCTGATTGTCAAAGACCTAAAGCAAGCGTTGGAGTTGTCAAACCGAATTGCACCTGAGCATTTAGAACTCTGCGTGGAGCATCCTTTTTCTTTTGTGAAGGGATTAAAGCATGCTGGTGCGATCTTTCTTGGACACTATACCCCCGAGGCCATTGGAGATTATCTGGCCGGGCCAAACCATATCCTTCCCACAGCAGGTACAGCTCGTTTCTCATCTGCCTTGGGGGTGGAGGATTTTGTTAAAAAAATCAATCTGATGCGTTTTAATGAAAGCGCTTTGAGACGATTTGAAAAGGATGTGAAGCGATTTACAGAGTGGGAAGGATTGGAGGGTCACTATCAGTCGGTTCAAATAAGAATGAAGAGATCTTGAGATGGTTTTAAGGTTACGAAGCCCGTTTAGTACAATGAACAAAAAGGACAATGCACTGTTCATCGTTTATAGTTTAACGTTTATCGTTGTAACGAAACGGGCATCTTTACCTTTACCGTTAGATGGAGCCTATATTTTCTATTAGGGGAGAAAAGATGAATAGAAATCGAAAGGCAGAAATCAGGAGAAGGACGAAGGAGACAGAGGTCATCTTAAAACTTGATCTGGACGGGTCCGGGAAAAATTCCATCACCTCCGGCATTGCTTTCTTTGATCATATGCTCAGTCTACTGGCCTATCATAGCAGTATTGATCTTTCCCTCAAGGCGAAAGGGGATATCGGCGTGGATGCCCACCACACCGTAGAAGATGTGGGTATCTGCTTAGGAGATGGCATCCGGAAAGCATTGGGAGAAGCCAAGGGAATCCAAAGATATGGGATGGCCATGATCCCAATGGATGAGACATTGGCCTCTGTTTCCTTAGACCTTTCGATGAGACCCTATCTTGTCTTTCATATGAAGCCGAAGAGGTTGAAGATCGGAACTTTTGATCTTGAACTGGTGGAAGAGTTCTTCAAGGCACTCTGTCATCATGCAGGAATCACCCTTCATATCAATCTCCTTTACGGAAGGAACAGTCATCATATGGTAGAAGCTGTTTTCAAGGCTTTTGGAAGGGCTTTAAGAGAGGCTGTCTCTCTTGACGAGCGATCATCAGGAGTTCCTTCAACGAAAGGCTTTTTGTAATTCCGAATTCGGCCCCTCACCCTATCCCTCTCCCCTCGGGGAGAGGGGAAAGGGGAAAGGTGAGGGGGGTGAGTAGAAAGATGAAACCAAAGATTGTCATCATCGATTATGGAATGGGAAATCTCAGAAACGTTCAAAAGGGTTTTGAGTGGGTTGGCTTTGAAGCTAAAGTCACCCGGGAAAAAAGGGAGATTGAAAAGGCTTCAGCCCTCGTCCTCCCAGGTGTCGGTGCCTTTAAAGACTGCATGATGAATTTAGAGAAGTACGGATTGATTGAAATCGTCATTCGATCTATTGAGAAAGGGAAGCCCTACCTTGGTATCTGTCTCGGCCTTCAAATCCTTTTTTCAGAAAGCGAGGAGTTTGGTTCCCAAAAAGGACTGGATTTGATCAAAGGGAAGGTAGTGAGATTCAGATCTGACTCAGAGCATAAGGTTCCCCATATGGGTTGGAATACTATAGAGAAGGAGAGGGAGACCCCACTGTTTCAGGGAATAGAGAGTGGCGATTACTTCTACTTTGTCCACTCCTATTATGTGGCTCCAGAGGAGACAAAGTGGATTTCAACTTTCACTCACTATGGGATCCCTTTTGTTTCGAGCATCTGGAAAGAGAACCTATTTGCAACACAATTCCACCCGGAGAAGAGTCAAAAAAAGGGATTGAGGATATTGGAGAACTTTGCAAAATCGGTTTAATAAAAAACTTTGGAAAAGGTCCTGTGATTCATTCTGAATTCATGTCAGAGCCTAATAGACCAGAAACTGCCCTGAAGAGATTCTGAATCAAGTTCAGAATGACTCTTTCAGGGTTCGGCATGACACTTTCGGGGTTCAATATTTTAATCTTTCACGATTCACGTGACACGGACACGGATCACGTTATTTAGAAGGAGCAATCGATGAATGAGGTCAGAGTAGGAGAGATATGTATCGGAAAAGGAAAACCCTTGGTATTAATCGCAGGTCCTTGTGTTTTAGAAGGTGAATCCCTTGCCTTGGAGATTGCAAAGGAGTTGAAGGAACTCTGCAGGGCATTGAATATTCCGTTGATCTTCAAGGCCTCTTATGAAAAAGATAATCGGGGTTCGGAGGAATCTTACAGAGGCCCGGGACTTGAAGAAGGCCTAAGGATACTTGCCAGGGTAAAAGAGAAGGTGGGCACCCCTGTACTTTCTGATGTACATCGGATGGAGGATGTGGATCAGGCTAAGGAGGTTCTCGATATCATCCAAATCCCTGCCTTCCTCTGCCAACAGACGAGCCTTCTTCTCAAGGTCGGAGAAGCAGGTAAGGTGGTGAATATCAAAAAAGGACAGTTTGTCGCACCAGAAAACATGGCAGGGGCTGTTAAGAAGATCTATAGCACTGGTAACGATCAAGTTCTTTTGACAGAAAGAGGAACCTGTTTCGGTTATAATAAATTGGTTTCAGACTTCTGTTCTATTCCCATCATGCAAGAAATTGGTTGTCCGGTGATCTTCGATGCAACACATGTGGTCAGAAATTACGGTATCCCGAGCGAAGATCCGAGGGGAGGAAGCCCTCAATATGTTCCTCATCTTTCAAGGGCAGCAGTGGCTGTAGGTTGTAACGGTCTTTTCATCGAGACCCATCCCATGCCAAGCCAGGCACTTTGTGATGCCTCCAGTATGATCCCTCTTAAAGAGATGGAAGGTCTCCTCCGGCAGACCAAAGCGATTCACGATATGGTCAGAGGATGGGGCATCGTTTAAGAAAGGCAATGTCAAATTTCAAAGCTCAAATGTCAAATCAAATCCAAAGTTCAAATTTTTGGATTCCTACATGTTTAATTTTAAGAATTTTCTTCTAACATTTTGTCCCCTTCACCCCCTCCGTTCGGCTGAGCTCACGACGAAGCCCTCTCCCCCCGTTGGGGAGAGGGGAAGGGTGAGGGGAAATTTCAAATATTTTTGGCTAGACTTTTACATTCATTTGGCATTTGGATTTTGTCATTTGGAATTTCATTAGGGGGAGGGTGAAGCGTGAAAATTTTTATCGATACGGCGAATATCAATGAGATCAAAAAGGCGAAGGCGCTTGGTTTGGTCGATGGGGTGACGACCAATCCCACACTTCTTGCAAAGGAAGGGGGGGATGCTGAAACATTAATCAGGAAGATCTCGGAGGAGGTGAATGGACCTGTGAATGTGGAAGTGACAGGCGATACCTGTGAAGAGATCATCAAGGAATCAAAAACACTATCAACCTGGGGGGATGAGATTGTGATCAAAATTCCCATCACCCAGGATGGATTGAAGGCGGTGAATGCCCTCTCTTCAGAAAGGATCATGACAAACGTGACTCTCATATTTTCTGCTAACCAGGCCATTCTGGCTGCAAAGGCTGGAGCTACCTATGTCTGTCCATTTTTAGGGAGGCTCGATGATATCGGTTTCAACGGTCTTGAACTCATTCGACAGATCAGGGGAATTTATGATAACTATGATGATATTCAGACCCGGATCATCGTTGCCAGTGTGCGACACCCCATTCATGTGATCGAGGCGGGATTGATTGGCGCAGAGATTGTGACCATCCCCCCTGCCATTTTGGAGCAGATGGTGAGACATCCTCTCACGGATAAAGGGATCGCACAATTTTTAGAAGACGCCAAAAAGATTGGCATCAAAAAGTGAGGGAAAGATGAAGAAGATAATGAGAAGTTTGTGGATGGGAAGCTTTTTGTTATTGACCTTAATGTGGGGTTTGACCCTTCCATGGGTATTCGAAATTAAAGCAGAGGAGAAACCCAGCTTGGCCATTCTCTCATTTTTTATTGAGAGAGAGGCGGTCTGCCCCATTTGTAGGACTGTCTTTCGAAAAGGCGAGATTTTACCTAACTCTCCAAATACACTCACCCGACTTTTATACCAGAAGATGGAAGCAAAGGGAATGTTTAAAGTCATTCCTTTAGAAAAAGTGGAGGAGGCCCTTTCAAATTTGGATAGAAAACAATTTCACGAGAAGCCGATGTCCTCCTCCATCCAATTGGGTAAGGAGTTGAACACCGATTTTGTTTTAGTTGGATTTCTTTTCCGTTTTGAAGAAAGGATCGGATCTTCTATAGGTGTGGAGAAACCAGCCTCTGTGGGCTTTGATCTTCATCTCCTTCGCTTGAAGGATGGAGGTGAGGTATGGAAAGGAAAGATGGATGAGACACAGAGACCCCTCAGTGAGAATATACTCAAGATAGGTTCTTTCTTAAGAAGAAAAGCGCACTGGCTGACAGCGGAGGAACTGGCCAGTGTGGGGATGGATGAGATATTGGAGAGATTACCTGGTGTGAAGGAACTGGAGGAAAAATAAAAAGAATTTTCTTTATTATGGTTCATTACGAATTGTAAATATACTGACATTAATAACCATACAACAGGTCATTCCCGCCCCGTATCAAGTACGGGGTAAACTCCAGCGGGAATACAGAAAAGGACTGGATTCCGGGTCAAGCCCGGAATGACAAATCATACAGAACCTTTGTCGTTGCATATAATATGATCGTCATCCCGGCCATAGACCTTAAGGATGGGAGATGTGTGAGGCTCTCTCAAGGGAGGATGGATCAGGAATCCATCTATTCAGAAGATCCCGTCCAGATGGCCATGCATTGGGAGTCAAAGGGAGCCGAGAGGCTTCATGTAGTAGATCTCAATGGTGCAGTCGCGGGGAGACCTGTTCACCGATCTCTGGTCGAGGAGATTACGAAATCTCTTCATATCCCGATTGAGATAGGGGGAGGGATTCGGGATTTGGAGACAATCGAGCATTACATCCATTCTGGTGTGGGATGGGTCATCCTCGGTACGGCGGCCCTCCGGAATCGCCCCTTGGTCGAGGAGGCCTGCAATCGATTTCCTAAGAAGGTGATCCTCGGAATCGATGCAAGAGAAGGAAGGGTGGCGGTCGAGGGTTGGAGAGAGGTCATCTCTATGGAGGCCATTGAACTGGTCAGGGAGTTCGAGGGAGTCGATCTCTCAGCGCTCATCTTTACAGACATCGAGAGGGATGGGATGGGAGCAGGTTTAAACTGGGAGGCCACCAAAGTTCTCACACGATCTACCTCAATCCCAGTGATTGCTTCAGGAGGGGTTTCTCGAATAGAGGAGATTGTGAATCTCATGAAATTAGAATCTGAAGGTGTAATCGGAGTCATTGTTGGCCGCGCCCTCTATACAGGTCAAATCGATTTAGAAGAAGCCATTCGAATTACAAAATCCCCATTTTGTAGGGAACGGTTTTAAACCGTTCCCTACGGGAGTTGGGAAGATTAAAGATAGGTAATTATATCAGATGCTGGCCAAACGAATTATACCTTGCCTTGATGTGAAGGATGGAAGAGTGGTGAAAGGAACTCAGTTTGTAAACTTGAAGGATGCGGGTGATCCCGTTGAGAATGCAAAGCTCTATGATGAGCAGGGCGCAGATGAGGTCGCCTTTTTAGATATCACTGCTTCGCATGAGAAGAGGGATATCCTCATCGATATCGTTCGGCGAACCGCAGAGGAAATCTTCATTCCCCTCACCGTAGGAGGGGGGATTAGACGTTTAGAAGATATTCGAAGGCTCTTGAAAGCTGGGGCGGATAAGGTCTCAATCAACACTGCTGCTGTGAAGGATCCTTTTTTTGTAGAGAAGGCCTCGAATCGTTTTGGTAGTCAATGCATCGTTATTGCCATCGATGCCAAAAGGAAAGGAGAGGGATGGGAGGTTTATACCCATGGTGGAAGAATCCCCACAGGGATCGATGCGGTCCTTTGGGCAAAGAAGATGGAGGAGATGGGAGCGGGTGAGGTCTTACTCACAAGCATGGATCGGGATGGGACAAAGGATGGATATGACATTGAATTGACTCGAACCATTTCAGAGGAGGTAGGCATCCCCATCATCGCTTCAGGAGGTGTAGGGACACTCGAGCATCTTTACGAAGGGCTCATTTTAGGGAAGGCTGATGCAGTGCTTGCAGCTTCTATTTTTCATTATCGGGAGTTTACCATTTCTCAAGTCAAGTCATACCTAAAAGAAAGGGGAGTCATTGTTCGCATTTAGCCCCCTCACCCCACCCTCTCCCCTTGGGGGAGAGGGCAAGGGTGAGGGGAAGATAATCCGTTTCCTCATCCTCTTTGCCACCGGATTTGGGGTTGGTTATTCTCCAATCGCTCCAGGGACGATAGGGACCTTCTTAGCTATCCCCATCTATCTCTATCTTTCCGAGATCCCTTTTCCTCTTTACGAACTCACCCTTCTCACCCTTTTCTTTCTATCGAGCTGGATTTCGGGACATGCTGAGAGATATTTTGGAACCAAGGACGATCCAAGGATCGTCATCGATGAAGTCATGGGCTTCTTCATTACCATGCTCTGGGTGCCCAAGAAAACTCCTTTCATTCTCATTGGGTTTTTACTTTTTCGGTTTTTTGATATTCTCAAGCCATTTCCCATTCGTCGCTTGGAGAAAAAATGGAAGGGTGGATTTGGGATTGTATTGGATGATGTTATGGCAGGTGTCTATGGAAATGTTATTCTCCATATCATTTCCTTCTACCTTCCTCTCCCCTGGTGTCTGCCTGACGGTAGGCAGGGGGTGAGAGGGGGTAGGATCTGATCATGAAGTTAGAGAAAGTGATTGGAGACTGTTTGAGAGCAAGGGGATGGACGCTCTCAATTTCGGAGTCCTGTACGGGAGGGCTTCTCTGCGATCGAATCACAAATGTATCTGGAAGCTCTCAATACTTCCAAGGAGGGATGGTCAATTATAGCAATGAATCTAAAGAGAGGCATTTGGGAATTCCCCTTGACTATATTAAAAGGTATGGGGCGGTGAGTCCACAGGTGGCGAGGAAGATGGCCCAAGGCGTTCGAAAAGCTTTTCAAACGACTTTCGGATTATCCACCACAGGCATAGCCGGACCCACAGGCTGGACCAAAGAAAAACCGGTTGGGCTCGTCTTCATTGGATTGGCCAAAGGCAAAAGGACATGGGTGATGAAGTTAAATTTAAAGGGAAGCCGCAGAGAGATAAAAGAAAATGCCACCGAGAAGGCCCTTCAATTTTTTTATGAAATAATAATACAAGCGAAATAAACTTTTGCTTTTGGGGTCACCCATTATTGAGATTTTTTCTGTGAATGCCAAAAACCTCCCCAACTCCTCTTGCAATCTCTCTTAAGGAAACCATATTTAAGTCTGACCCCAAACATAACCAAACACTATCATATCTCATGTCAAGATCATGCACCAATTTGTTGGGAATAGCGTTGAAGCCTCATCTCCCATCTTGCAAAGTGTTCCTTTTAGGATTGAAAAAGAAAATCATAATTTCATGGACGTCCCCGATGATCCTGCATTCACTTTCTCAATCTGGCCTTCAAAACGGCCCCATAAGGGCGCCACTCACCCTCTGTCGGCTCGTACCATTGAATACTTTTGGTAAAGCGATTTACTCGAAAGCGATCTACGATCGGCCAGGTATTAGGATCCCCCGGGCACATGCCTCCATGCTTTTCGTGTATGGCAATATCGAAATAATCCGTTGTCTTTTCCTCGGTGAAGAAAGAGAGACAGGATAATGTGGTCCAGCTGTCATAAAGTTTATCTTTTTGAATTTGTGCAACCAAAATATCCAAAGTCTGCTGTTCAGTAAGCTGGCTTTCTGCGAGTAAATTCGAATGAGGGAATACGATAAGCACTGATAGGAACAATATGGGGCCCGGCAAGTCCATTCTCATTGTATACTTCCTTCTTGGCTTAACGACTGAAATCAGCGGTGGCTGTAAGCCATCCGCTGGAGTGATTTGTTAGGCGGTTTTTCTCTTTGGTTCTTTTGTATGGAGAATTCCAAGCAATCCATCTATTGAAATATCTTCATCAATCAAAGGCCAGTGGATGCCATAACCAGAAGGAGAAATCTCATATACATTCCTTTCATCTTGAGATGCCCTTTCAAGGGCAGGAGATATCTCCTTGATTCTAAATTTCTTCTCATCCTCATCAATGGTCAATATCATGTACTCGCCACTGAAATGTAGATTCTTGATATCATGATATGCTTTCATTGTTCTTTTCTCCTTTGAAATTCATCCCATTGCTGCTCAATGTAGTCAAAATGTTCATAGATGATTTGCCTTATCTCACGCCTATCTTTCGGAGAGAGGTTGAAACTAAAGGCCTCCTCAACGTCAAAATTATCCCTGTCGAGCCAATATTTGCATTCTGCATCGCCCTTCCGACAATGAACATGAATAGGTTCATTCCGTTCATTTGCATAGAAGAAAAGTCTCCATCCCATTATAAGCAATATGGTTGGCATATGTTTCCTCAATAACATTTTAACGTTATAAAGTGATTATGGTCAAGGATCGTGATTTCTTCGCCTGATGACTGAAATCAGAGATGCCTTTTATCCGTTATCTGGAGGAATTTAGGCTATATACTTGAATAACCGAGTTGTTTGAGCTTATCTTTCGCCTTGTTTACAACTTCCTCCGGAAATAATTCACTATAAGGTTCTCGTATAATTATAGCCTCTACCGTAAGGTCTAATCTTTTCAGTTCCCAAAGTCTTGTAAGGCCTTCGTGATAGGTTGGGGCCATAATTAATTTTATTGAGGTCTTCACTGCTCCTTCAGCCTTCATCATTTGCAGAAATCTAGAGGGATTGTACTTGTATTTCGTTCGGCATAAATTAGAAGCTTCCAGGAGTTCCTGCTCAAGTCTTTTCTCTAAGTCGGTATCTTTCATAGTGATCCATTGTTCGCCTAAACCGAATGATGAAGTTAAGGGGCGGTCTTTTGCCGCGTCCTTGAGCGCCTTGTTAGGCGTTCAATGCACAAAGCCGAAATACCCGAACAAGAGCCCGACGAAGGCTGCAACATATGGGAAAAACTGCAAGCCCTTGCCTTGGCAGGCGGGGCAGGCGGGGTCGGGCCAAGATAAGGTCTTGATTATTCAGCTTTAATGTCCCACAAATAGGTGTTTTCGGGGCCTATATCGTCGTTTTCAGCCTCGAAAAGAGCCTGATAGGGAGCAGTTCCCTCCCGCAACTGATACCCCTCACAGCCTTCTATGACTTCTCTCCCTTTGGCCCTGAAGCCCAAG
>Ga0194112_10002785_pt1 | contig 24799 bp, 12 predicted proteins | sample TA2MahC400mmetaG_FD_146191 | JGI IMG/M metagenome (GOLD analysis project Ga0194112, IMG submission 146191) | Freshwater microbial communities from Lake Tanganyika, Tanzania - TA2015016 Mahale Deep Cast 400m | ecosystem: Environmental > Aquatic > Freshwater > Lake | place: Tanzania: Lake... | reverse complement strand
TGGAGATAAGGCGCCGCCGCCTGAAGGCGGGACTCCAAACGAGCGCGTAACCCGTTGGGAGTCCCGCCTTTAGGCGGTCCTCTCCTCTCGCTCCCGGGGTATCTGGCGCCTTATCTCCACGCCATTCGACCCTGAGACGGGCCTGCCACACATCTGGAGCCACGGGACGACCGAGCAAGACGTGATCCAGGTTCTCCACGGACCCGGCGAGGACCTGCCCGCGGCCACTCATCTTTGCCCACATCTCGGGCTCCCCAGCCCGCCCCCGGCGGGCGGCAGGTGGTAGCCCACGGCGTAAGCCGTGGGTCCAGGTGGCGACAAGGTTCACAGCCCCGCAGGGGCGGCAGAAGCCCTGAGGGCGTGGCTTCTGCCGCCCCTATGGGGCTGGTCCGTGGGGCGCGGTGATCCCACGGCTTACGCCGTGGGCTACCCTCTGACGCCCCTGACGGGGCTGGCAGCGCCCGTCCTCGGAGATGTGGGCAAAGATCAGGTGCGCAATGGGGGGTGAGCGCCTAGGAAACTGTCTCGGAACCCACGCGGGACCGCGACGCGGGCGATCCTGGCCACAGGCTAGGAGCACGGAGGAAGTGATGCAACGGAGAGCATCATAGACGACGTGCGACAACGCCTGCGGCCAGAACTCGCCGCGTCCCTTCGGGTTGCGGCGTCGGCGGGGCGTCTGCGGTGTTGCGGCTCCTCGACGATGCGCTCCGTTGCATCGCCTCGTCGCCGCGCCTTGCATCCGCCCCGCTGACGCCCGCAACGCAGCCCACGTGGGTTCTGAGATAGTCCCCAGGGGGGCGGCCAGGGCGAGTCGGTGCTCCCGAGGCGTCCATGAAGTTCCGGGGCGTCTTCGAGCACGACGCTTTCCGCGTCCTCCGCGTCGAGCCTCAGGCAGCCGACGGGAAGCCCCGTCGCTGGCTTCGCGCTGAGCGACTGCCCGGAGATCATCCTCGTCGTTGCGGGCCTACTCCTTGCGTGTGCCCCGTCACTTCCCGCCCGCCTTCCCTCGAGTTGCGAAGTACGCGGGGACGCCGAAGTCCATGGCGTTGAGCTTGGACTGAGCCTCCTTGGTCCTGGCCAGTGCCTCGGGGGTGCCGACCATGAAGACAGCGGCACGCCAGGGCTCGACCTTGAGGGTGAACCGGCCATCAGTGGGGGCCTCGAGCGTCTGCTCGCGGAGCATGTCCCACGCCTCGGCGTTCTTCAGCCCAGGCTTCGCCATGTGCTCAGGGGCGATCGCCACATCGTAGGCCGCATCCGTAGCGTCGTGGTTGACGACCACGGCCATGAGCGTGTCGTTCGCGTCCACCCGTGGCAGCACCTCGAGGTTGCACGGGAGCTTGCCATTGCGGGTGAGGGTGACGAGGCGCTTGACACCCGCCTTGTCGGCGGCGCGGGTGAGGACCCCGCCGTAGGGCCGGAACTGCTCGTAGTCGTCGGAGCCGCGGGTGAGGAAGGGGTTGACGGGCTCGCAGCCGCGGGAGAGGTCCAGGCGCGGGAAGATGGCGTGGATGGAAACGCCTGGGTGGTCGCCGAGCCAGACGGTCCGCTCGGTCTCGATGCCGCAGGCCTTGTCGCCGTACCAGGCGACCGGCTTGCCGCGTACGGCCTCGGCGGTGCAAACCTCACCGTATGAGGTTGTCGTGCCGCCGCCCAGTTCGTCGGCATAGCGGATGACGGGTGGCTTGCGCATGTCGAGCACGCTCTGCGGGATGCCGCCGCGCGCCTCCTTCGGCATTCCGGCGAGCGAAGCGTCGAGCTTAGCCCAGGCATCCCCGTCCGGCACCCACTTCTCGCCCTCGCGCTTCCAGAGCTTCGATTCGGTCTCGTGCACGTTGGTCGCCTGGAATTGCGACAGGGCGACCTGGGCGGCCCAGGCGCGCTCCTCGGGCGTCTGCATCGAGGGCTTGAAGGGCGACTTGTGCTTGTGCGTGAGCCTGACGCCGCAGACCTTCTCGAGGAAGTCGGTGCGCCTGCCGGTCGTGATGTCGAGCGAGAGGGAATCCACGTTGGCGCACAGCGTGCCGCCGCCCGCCGCGTAGTCAGCAAAGCGCTGCCGGAGCGTGGGCGTGCTCCACTCCGAGCCGATGGCATACACGGCCTTGAACGGCTTGAGCGCGTCCGGCGGGCATCGCGGACCCGCTGGACGATGGTCTCGACGTCGCGCTCGGTCAGTTTCCGAGGGCGAAGGCGGTCAACGTGCCCGGCACGTCTGCCCCGCAGCCTCCTTCCCACCAGGGTCAATCGGCGCGGGAGAGTTCGATGCAGTCAATGTAGAGAGCCCGAATGGCGGAAGCCGCGCCCGCCTTGACGTCGAAGCGTCCTGGCCCGACCCAGAAGTAGTGGTCGGGCTCGGGCACCCATTCGGCCACGTCGTACCAGGCATAGCCGTCCCCGACTTCGGCCGTCTTGCGGGTGATGCCCCCGTGGCTCTTCTTGTTCTTCGGGTCGTAGACGCCGGCCCAAAACGCCTCGCCTTCGCGGCCGGGCTGGGCCTCGACGCGCGCCCGCATCCGCAGGCGATAGGTGGCGCCGGGGTCGAAGGCCACGCGGCTGAAGGGAAGGGTGGTGCACCACTCGTAGTGGGTGTTGGAGAGCTTCAGCGCCGAGCCGTCCCCCGCCAGCGGGTCGGCCGCGGTGTCGCCCCAGGTGCCGCGGCGGGCCAGGGTGAGGAGCCCGTCCTCGACGGTCGCGCGGTTTTGAGGAGGTGGCAGCGGCGGCGGGCTGGCCAGCGCGCGCCAGAGGGCCGCCGTGTGCTCGTGATGCTCGTGGTTCTCGGAGATGCGGATGTTCTTCGCCTCGTCGAACCGTGCGACAAGTGCGGCGGCCTGGGCCTGCTGCTCGGAGGGGACGGCGTAGCGGCGCGGGTCGCGCGTGACCCAGACCTTGATGGCGCCTGGGCATTCTCCGTAAGTGACCCGCGCGCCAGCGCTTACCGAGAAGCCAGCCGGCGAACCGTTCTAGTCGGCGAAGAACCATTGCCTGAGCGTTTCGCCGCCCACGGGCAGGAGCGTGGCGCCGGCTCCGTTCGGCGCCAGGCCGCAGGCGTCGATCTCCTGCCGCCAGGCCTGGTGCCAGGCGGCGAGATGCAGGTTGCTGTTGCCCGAGGCATCGGGCGAGCGGCGGTCGAGGACGACCATTCCCTTGCCCACCTTGATGACCCGCAGGTGGGGCTTTCCGGAGACAGCCAGGACTTCGGCGCCCCTGAGCCCGGCGAGCTGATGGAGCGCACCGAGGATGCGCGGCCGGCGGCCGGGCGTGGTCGTGACGCCCGAGGCGGCGTCGTAACCCAGGTCTTCGCAAACCAGGTAGAGCCGCTCGCCGCCGGCCAGGAAGCTGGCCAGAGCGTTCACGCGAGTGGTCCAGTCCACACAGGCCAGGAGCTGCATCGCGCGTTGGCGGCTGTCGCCCAGCTCGTGCGAGTAGTAGCTGTAGCGGCGCTTGTCCACCGGCTCAGGGTCGAGGTGGCGCTCGCGCAGCCGCACGAGCAGGCCGAGGAACTCCGCATCGGTGACCTCCGGGCCGCGTCGGGCCAGTTGGCGGGCGAGACTCTCGCCTTCCGCTGGCAGGGCCGCCTTGGCTAGGGCGGTCGCATCCCTCGATGAGCGCACATCGAGCTTCAGTTCGGCCGCCTGTCCACTGATGGCGTCCGCATAGCGCAGCGTCCACGGCGCCACCTTGCCCGCCGCGTCCGCCAGCAGCTCGTCCAGCCGAAGGCGAAGGGTCAGCGGCTCGTCCGGCTTGAGGGCGACGCTGCAGTTGTGATGGCCGAGCAGTTGGCCGTCAGGGCCGAAGACCTCGATCCGGCCGTAGCGCGTGGACTTCGGGGCAGGGCCGACCGTGAGGGCAACAGACTCGCCCAGTTGTGCGGTCCTCGGCCCGGCCAGCGTTGGCGGCTGCACCGGCGCCGTGGTCAGCGCCAGCACCCGCCAATGGCCCGGCTCGACCACGACGACCGTTTCGGGCGCCTGCTGCGCCGGGTTCGGGATGCTCACCAGCCTCTTCCCGGCCAGCACGTCGTAGGCGTAGGTGAAGGGGGGCCGCAGGCGCAGGCGGGCGTCGGCGCGGCGGCCGCGATAGTCGCCGAACAGCGTGAGGATCCGCGTCGTTGTTCCCCGCAGGTCGTACTGCATGGCGACGAAGTCGTTGATTCCCTCGCCGTAGGCTCGCGTGTTCTCGAACTCGAACTCGGGCGTCACGCCGCAGCGGCGGACGAGTTGGTCAATGGCCTGGCGAAATGTCTCGGTGGCCTCCGTGACGGGCTGGGCCAGGCCGCTCTCGCCGGTCAGGAGCACGTTGAAGCAGATGGCCGCGCCTTTGCCCACCTTGCGGTAGGTCAGGAGCGGGTTCCCGTCCTCGTGCCGGCCGATGACCGCCACATCCTTCTCCAGGTTGGCCAAACGTTGGCGGCCTTCGGGCATGTAGTGGCAGGGGTGGCCGCCGATGCGCATGGTCAGGTCGAAGTAGAGGGGCGGCTTCTCCTGCTGCACGGCGGCGGGCGAGGTGGTGCCTTGCCCGCCGAGTTGCCAAGCCTCGGCGAATGCCTTCTTCGCGGCGTTCTCGCCGGGGAACTCCACCTGGTAGCGGCCCATCAGCCAGTTGGGGTCGGCGGTGAAGCCGAGCAACTTGTCGAAGCCTGCTCCGGGGTAGGCGGGGTAGGGCTTGCCGCCTTCATCGTACTGGGCGATGGTGGGGAAGACCACGAGCGTGCCGCCGCCCTCAACGTACTGTCGCACGGCGTCGGCCGTCTTCTGGTCAATCGCCTCGACGTAGGGCATGAACAGCACCTTGCACTCCTTGAACTCGTTGGGCAGCACGTACTTCGGCGCGTAACCGGAGGCGGCGAGCGCGGAGTAAAGCGGCAGCTCGGGCGGCTTGAGGTAGGATGCGCCTGGGGCCTGGTATGGCCCCTTGCCAAGGGTGAGGTCGTGCGGGCCGTGGCGGTGCAGGAAGAAGCCGTAGCGCCCGCGAACCAGCGCCCAGCGGCTGTCGAAGGTGTAGATGCCCACGCGCGGGTCGGTGTGCGGGCGCATGGTGCGCAGGATGGCCTCGGGGCGCTCGGCCTGCTTCATCGTCTTGGCCACCGCGAGGGTCGAGCGGCTCGGCGTCAGGTCGCCGTTGAACATCGGCCCCCAGTTGCACAGATAGGTGCAGCCCGACGCCAGGCCCAGTTGCAGGAACTGGTTGTTCATCCGCTCGTCCTCGAAGAACATCCAGTCCAGGTGGAACGGGTTGGCGGGGCCGGGGCCGGGGGTGCGGGAGCGGATGTAGCTGTGCCAAAGCGCCACGCCCTCGGGCGGCAGGGCATGCCAGAAGTTGGTCATCGGCACGGGCGAGAACTGGAGGAAGGTGAAGTCGTAGCTCATCGTCCACGTAGTCACCGGGTTGGCCGTGGCGTACCCTTTCATGTAGTTCTCGCAGTACTCTCGGACGTACCACTCGTGGAACGCGTGGGTGTCTACGTAGGGGGTCAGGTTGGGCTCGAGGTCCTTGGGCGGCGGGACGAACAGCCAGCCGAACGGCTCCGCGTACCTGCGCCAGACCCTCAGCTCGCTCCAGTCCTTGAACTGCTTACCCCAGGCCTGGTTCAGCTTGCTCAGGTCGCCCCCGTAGAGTTGTTGGAGGTAGTGGCGGAACCACTTGTTGCATTCCTCGGGCGCCTCCTCCTTGTCGCGCCAGGGGTAGGATTCGGACCAGGGGCCGAAGCCGGTTTCCTCGCCCATTGAAAAGAGATTCAGCGCCGCCGATGGCCACGTCCCGCGGTAGCCGGGCTCGCCGAAGCCCTTGCCGGCGCCGGCCCGGCCCCGGCCCTCGGCCTGATAGCGCGCGGCGTAGTCCTCGGTCTTCCCGCTGAACGGCGCGGCATGGCCGATGCCCACGCGCGTTGTGCCCTGGTGCTCCATGTACTGCCGGAAGTTGTGCCGCTCGAACACCTCGCGGTCGGCGTAGTTGAACACGGCGTTGAACCCGCACTCGCGCAGATACGCAGCGAACAAGTCGGAGAGGCCAGGGCGGGCCGACACGGTGTCGGTGTGCCAGGTGCCGACCAGCAGTTGCTCCGTGGTGTCGTAGGGGCGGTAGCGGTAGAGCGGCGTCTCGCGGCGGGCCAGCACGCGCCCGGCCGCGTCGGTCACGCAGGCCTGGAGCCAGCTTACATAGGCACGCGGATCGGGATCGGCGAGCACGTGGTCGAATGTCTTCTCGATCTTGCCCCCGGCCTTCAGTTCGAGCGGCTCCGCGCGATAGGCTACGGCCTTGCGTGCCCAGTCCAGCACAGTCCAGTGAAGCGTCGCATGGCCCAGGTCGGCCAGTGGCTCCAGTTCCAGCTTCGACTGTGTATCGAACGCGGGCACACTGCCTTGCCGGGTCACGAAGAGGTCCAGCTTCAACACCTCGGGGACGGTGACAAAGGTCAGCCCGTGGTCAACGGGGCCGGCGGTGGGGATGGCTTCGAGCATCAGCAGGCGTGCAGGGGCCGCGCTCAGCGTCACTTCGACCGCCATCGGCTCGCCGGTGAGTTTGACCCCCTTGGCCAGGTCGCGCGTGTTGCCGCGCATGTCCGACTGCCGCAGTGCGACGGTCGTGCCCGCCGGGCCGGTAAGCGTGACGCGGTACTTCCTCTCGACGGCGGGCGGGGCCTTTGCCTCGGCCGGCTGCGCCGCGATGACAACTGCCGGCGCCACGGCGCCGGTGATGGCAAACCGCAGCAGCCGCTCGAACGCCTGCGCCCACAGCCAGTCGCCATCCACGTCCGCTGCCAACCCGACAGGGAAGAGCGCCGGCAGGGCCAGCACGCGGCCGCGCCCGACCGTGGCGTAGGTGGCCAGCGGCACCGGGGCCTTACCGCTGGGCATGGCGCGGACCACGGTCATGCCCCTGGTCAGAAGCTTGTCCCTGCTCACCAGCTTCATCCCGGCGGCATCAAGGCCGAGCCCGGCAAGCGGGCCTGGGTCCGGCGCGGGCGCGGCATCCTTACCCTCCAGTGCTTTGGCCAGCCAGTCGGGCGCCTTGTCGCCGGCAAGCCAGACCAGCGTCCCGCCGCCCGTCACATAGCGGGCCAATGCCTGATGAATCTCGGCATCATCCACGCCGGCTGCGAGGATCACGGCGTCGAAGGGCCGCTCCAGTTGCCGCAGAATCTCCGCCTTCCGGATGGCGACCCACCGCGCGTCTTTCCCGAAGTGCCCATCAACGTCGGCCATATGGTCGCCGGCGTCGTGCGGCACCTGGGCGGCCGTGAAGCGGATACTGCACAGGCTCTCCAACAGCAGGCACTCCGCTGCTGCCCGGCCGTCGTAGCCATGCGGCGGGGCGATGAACAACGCATTCACCCTGCCTTTCGCCGGGAACGCCACCGCGGCTTGGGCGGCGAACGCTGGGACGGCTCCCCACGTCACGGCTGCTATGGCAAAGCACAGGCCCGTCATCTGGCATCTCATGTGTGTCGCTCCTCGTGATCAGTACCGCCGGATCGCCACGATCCGGCCACCCTTCGGAGGGATTGCCTTGAGCGTGAGCTTGCCCACGTAGTAGTCGAGCATCGCCCCAGGCGCCTTCTCGTCCTTCTGAATGTCCCGCACGCCCAGGAACTCCTGCCACGGCAGCTTGGGCGTCAGGTTCAGCGCGTCGAGGTCGAGCGTGAGCACGGCGTCCTTCGCCACCTTCTCGTCGGAGTTGTGGACGAGGAGCAGGACACGATCGGACAGTTGCCACATCGCGGCCTGGATGGCAGTTTCCTCGCACGCCACCCCTGGCGTCTGGCCTGGTGCGAAGCGTTTTGTCTCCTTGCGGACGAAGCCCTGATCGCTGGTAGCGGAAAGGGCTTCCCTCGTCGCCCAAGCGGGAAGCTCTGGGGCGGGCCCGGCAGCGCCGATGCCGATGTAGCGGCCGCGATGGGCGCCCAATCCCTTGATGCGCAGAACGCCCTTGCCGGCATCGAACTCAGCCGCCGAGCCCAGTTGAGTATTGGTCAGTTCCAGAGCGGCCATGACGTTCTTGTCGCCGGCATAGCCCAGCAGGAAGTCGCGCCAGAAGTCGCGCAACTCGAGCGGCTTGCCGGCTAGTCCGAGCTTGGCCAGGTCGAGCTTCACCTCGACATCTCTCGTTTCCCGGCGGTTGTAGTTGAAGACGCCCACGAGGACGCGGCCGTCGGCCTCGCCGGGGATTCGCCACAGCGACACGAGCAGGTCGGGTTCGCTCGCGGCAGCAAAGGGGTTGCGCCAGTAGGGCACATAGACAACGTCAGCGCCGTTCATACCCCAGTCAAGGATCGGCTGGGGCATGCGTGCGACATGAGAGTAGTCCAGGTAGGGGTTGATCCACGAATCGTGCAGCCACACGTACTCGGCGTGCGCGGTCTTGGCGGCGATTCTCTTCTTCACGTCGGCGCTGGCGAAGTTGCTCATCCAGCAGATGCCCACGCCCCAGGTGTGGGGGCACGACATCGCACGCATCCGCTCCTTCGGGTAGTAGTCCACCCAGTCCATGTCGGAGACGTCGAGGTTCCAGTCGCGCTCGCCGTCAAGGACTGCGTCAATCCACGGCAGGGCGGGGAAGATGTACGCCTGGGTCGAATGACAGCCCACGGAGCCGGGATTCAGGCCGTGCTTGCCCTGCACGGCCCACAGGCGCTGGAAGAAGCGGCGGCAGTTGAGGGTGTTGTAGCCCGGCTGCCAGCGGCCATCAGGCAGCCGGTAGCTCAGGCCCGAGAGCGGGCTATGGTACAGGATGGGGAAAGAGAGATCCCAGTAGGTGGAAACCACGCCACCCTCGCCGAACGCACGGTCGAACAGGTACATCGCGTAGTCCGTGTAGCTCGGGTTCCAGGTGTCCAGGCCGCCGTCCTGCCATTCATCGCCGAAGTAGTCAAACACCTCGTTCTCCATGGACTTCCGGCCCCAGCCGATGAGCTGGAAGGACATGTGCTGCCAGGAGACGCCGGTGCGCGAGCCATAGAGGTCGAACGGGCGACGGGCGCGGACGATGGCGTCAGCCTTCTCCTTCTGCTCGGCCCAGAGCTTGCCCCAGTCGGCGGGGTCGTAGGCCTCGGGGTTGATCCAGTTCGCGATCCCGCCCTCGAGATACTTCTTGCCGGTCTTCGGGTTGATGCGGGTGCCGCGGTGCGGGACGCTGAAGGTGCCGTCGTCGGTGGCGGCGATCATGCGCCAGCCCTTGGGCAGGGGCTTGAAGGGCGAGGCGTTCCAGGTGAAGCCGAGCGTGCGTGGCGCGGCCAGGACGATGGGCTTGCCGATGATGTGGTTCTTCAGCACCACCGCGCCGCCCTCGCGGGCGACCTCGTGCGCGGGAACATCGTCGTCCGGGAACCAACCCTTATCGCTGTCGGCCCACCACTGGAAGCCGCGTTGCTCGTTGCCGAGCCAGACGTGGGGGTAGAACGAGCCGACCGTCATCTGGGCGCCAGGGCGGCCGGTGTCGAAGGTCGTCCACAGCCGCCCCTGCTTGTCGGCGGGGAGCACGGTAGCGGTCATGGCGGCGAAGTTAGCGCCCGGCCCCACGCTGGCCAGGCACTCGGCCACAGTGCCGGCGACGGGGTACTCAATCCGCATGGCGTCAACCTTCACCGGCTTGCCGGACGGGCCGTAGGTCAGCTCCACGAAGACCAGGCCGTCCTGCTCCATCCACCCCGTGGCGGCGAAGGCCAGCCCAGCGCCCTCGGCTTTCCCCTCGAATCGCACGCGCCAGCCCTTGGCATCGGTGACTGTCGGCCTGCCCATTCGGATGGCGGTCTCCTTGCCACCCACGGTGGCCACGATGCGCGCGGGCGCGGCCAGCACGGCGCCGCCCTGCGACTCGATGGCCGCCGGCAGCCCAAGGGCGCTCAGAGCATACTCGCGGCCCCAGCAACGCAGCGCTCCGCCCGTGTGGACGATTGGCGTGAAGGGCGGGACGACCCGCTCGCTGCTGCCGGGGTCCTTGCCCCACCAGTGGGCGAATGCCTTTGCCTCGTCCTTTTTCCCGAACGAGCCGGACCGCGGACCGAAGGCCTTGCCGTCCTTGAGCACGAGCCGAGCGACCGCCTCGTAGTCGCCGGGCGCCGCGTCGGCGAGCGTCAGCACGTCCTCGAAGCGCCAGACGTGCGCCTTCGTAACGTCGCCCGAGGCGACGACCTTGCCGGTGTCCTTGTGCCTGACCTCGTAGTGCAGGCCCTTGGCCGCATCGGGATCAGGCAGGAAGTAGCTGTCGCCCGAGATCTGGAGCAGGCCGCGAACCGGGTTGAACTTGGCAGAGAAGGGGAACTCGTTGGGGTCGGGGTCAGGGACGGGCTGGAGCCGGTGGTTGTACTTGCCGACCTCAAAGGGGAGGATGTAGGATAGCAGCGTCGTGTCGCCGCTCGTGGCCTTGAGCGTCAGGCGCCCGGCCTTGACCTGGGCGGGGAGCTTTTCGTTGATGGCCAAGGTCTTCTCGCCGCCCGCCGCCACCTCCAGCGTGTCGTTCCTGGTGATCTTCCCAGCCACGTCGAGCGCCAGCTTTACCTGTGCGGCAGCCTTCGCGGGGTTGAACGCCTTCACCGTGAGGGCCACAGTGCCATCGGAGGCGACATTCGACGGCGAGTCCATTGCCATCTGGATCGCTGGTGTGTTCTCGACGAGAGTGGCCACGGGCTTGCCATCGGGGGTGAAGTAGCCGCCGACGCAGGGGATGCGCTCCTGCATCCAGCCAGCCGCCGGCAGGTGGTTGATGCCGGGCATGAGCTTCCACTGGTCGCCGGCCTGGTTGTCGCCCCTCAGCTCGAAGTCGGCGAGCGAGAAGGCGGTTTCGAGTTCCCACCACTTGCCGCCCTCGGGCGCGGAGCCGGGCTCGGTGAGGCGCGCGGCCGTGCGGAACTTCGGCTCCCAGTTCGACATGATCTGCCCGACGACCAGCCGCGTGTAGGTGCCACCGTGGCCGAGGCTGCTGATGTTGAACTTGAACTCCGTGGCGTGGTTCTGGTTGCTCACGTTCCTGCCCAGGGGCTTGAAGAGGCACTCCAGCCCGTCGTCGAAGGCGTTGGCCCCGCCCGGCACGCGGCCGCCGTGGTTGCGCGGCTTGTAGCCGCCGCGCAGGTACACGCGGCAGGCCATGTAGAGGTGCTTCGCGTCCCACGCCAGGTAGAACGTGGCCGGCCGCGAGTCGAGCAGATCGTTGCCCACGTCCGTAACGCCGCTGAAGGCCACGGCCTCCCGCCACTCGGTGGGGGCGATCGTGCCGTCAATCTTCGGCGGCGCGCTCATCCGCGGCACGGCGAAGCTGGCCTCCTCGCCGGCCTGCAACCTGTCCTGGGCCGCAGCAGCCATGGCACTCGGCCAGGCCCCCAACACCACCGCCAACCCGATCGCGTGCTTGACACCGAGGCTCATGATGACGGCTCCTTCCGTGTCCTCAGCCTAGGGCTTAGGCGCGTCCGAGATGCCGTCCGCGGTGCCGATGAGGACCAGGCGGAAATCGTGTCGCGGAACGGTCAGCGTGAACTCCCCCGGCGCCGGCTGAGCGAGGCGCTCGCCGGTCTCAGCGTTCACGGCAACCAGTTCGTTGGCCAGGCCCAGCATCTTGCGGTCCAGGCCCAGCCTCAGCTCGCCTGCGGGGCCGAAGCTGCTGACCACGATAATCGCCCTGCCCCCCCGCGCCAGCGTGAGCGTCTTGACGGCCGGCCCCGTAGCCCGCACGGGCTGCGGAGCGTCCCAGTAACGCCAGACGCGGCAGTCACCCAGGCCGTAGCCGAAGTCGTTCAGCTTCCCGCCGACCTCCTGCGCGAGCCGGGAGGTGTTGACGTCGAGCTTCATCTCGTGGACGAGAGCGACGCCGAAGGCTCCGCGGACGCTCTGCTCGCCGCGGAGAAGGTTGTGGACGACGCTGACGCAGCCGCTCTGGAGACCCGTGCTCTGGGCCAGCAGGAGGCTCGCATCATCGTCGAGGTAGAGCCGCTCCTGGAAGTCCTTGTCGCGGAAATCCCCCTGGTCGCGCCACTCGTGGTCCAGCAGCAGTGTGCCGAAGGACAGCATCGGCACGATATTCGTGTTGGTCATGTGGAGAAAGACCTGTGGGCGCCGGCCCATCTGGTGCTGCATCACGGCAACCCGCTTCGTCAGGTCGTGGAACCCGAACAGGCTGACACCAGGCCGCAGATTGCCATCGTCGTCCACGTAGCCCGGTCCCAGCGGATTGTAGTTCGGCACGAGGAAGTAGTTGTCGAAATAGATCCCGTCGGCGAAGGTCTCGAGCATGCGTTTGTGGTAGTGCAGAACCATGTCTTGCCAGCTCGGCACGGGGTCCACGGCGTAAGCCACGCCCGAGGGGTCGGTTGGGACATGGACCTTTCCGTAGGCGGCCAGGCGGTAGCCGCCGCGCGGGTCGCGCACGAACCGCTCCTCGCCCGGCCAGCGCGGGTCAGCTATATCTATCGTGCTCCACTCATCCAGGAAGGTCCGGGCCTCCTCGCCCCAGTTGATCGCCCGTCCATTGGTGTAGGGGATGACGTAGCGGCTGTGTCCGGCGGGGGCGGGCCGCCGCCAGGCAGTGCTGCTGAAGAAGCCGACCGACCAGTTGACGTGAGCGCGATAGGTCTTGAGGTGCGGCTCAAACTCCGAGGCGGCGAACTGCGCGAGCCAGTTGTCGGTGAAGCCAGGGTCGGCCCGGCCGCCGTTCCGAAGCCGCGCGAACTCGTCGAAGATGCTGAAGTTCCTGAACGCCGGATAGAAGGCGTAGCATGGGCCTGCGGCGCCCCAGTAGTAGCACGCCCCCATGAAGCCCAAGCCCACCACGTCGCGGCTCTTCTCGTTCGGCACGCCGGTCCACCAGCGCCGGAACGAAACCGGCTCGGATGGCATCGGTTTGGCGGGCGTTGCCATAAGGCCGAAGACGATAGTGCGCGGCCGCTTCAGGACGACCGGCTTGGTCACCAGGCGCACGACCAAGGCGGTCACCACTCCGTCCTTGCGGATCTCCAGGCACGGCTTGGCCGGGTCGAGGCTCCAGTCGCGGTCGTTCTCGGCAAACCAGCAGATGCCGCGCTCCGGACCTCCCAGCCAGATGTAGGGCACGAAGGGGCCGGGCAACTGCCAACGGCCTGCATGGCGCGAGTCCCACACCTTGCCGTCCGCGGCCGGCCCGCCGGTCTCAGTGTATTGCACCTCCTTCAGCTTGCCCCCGTAGTCCCAGAGGCGTCCCTTGCCATCGGGAATGCGGCCGGCGTAGTGGAACCGCAGGAGGTCGGTGACTGGGTGCATCAGCCAGGCCTCGTCGGTTTTCATGGGGATGACCAGTTGCATGCGGTCCACCTGCACCTCGGCGGGCGCGAGGTGTAGCGCGATCTTCGCCATTCCGTCGTAGTCGAAGTCGAACTCGGTTTGCCCTTGTATCGGCCCGGCGGCCCATGCGGCACTGCCCTTTACCCGGTCGGCAGCCTTGTCCGTGAGGGAGACCTTGCCGCCCGCCGCGACGTGCGTCTTGCCCGCCACCTCGGCCTCCAGCCGCATGGGCGCGGCCAGGAGAGGGCGATCCTGGCTCCACACCTGGTCCCACAGCCCAGTGCCGGCCAACTCGTGGCGGCGGAGCACACAGCTCACCGTGCGGCGCGCCTCGTCGGCCTCCAGCGGCGTGAAGGGCGGGATGACCACCCGCTCGCGGCCCGCGGGATTGTTCTCCCAGGCGAAACGGCGCCGCTCGAGCGTGTGTTGGAGTTCCCTCCGCGTGCCGTCCTTCGAGACCAGCGTCACCGCAAGGGCATAGACACCATCGTCCAGCGCGGGGGCATCCAGGGTTACGCCTGCCTTGGGAAACGGCAGTGGACCGTCCCATTGGCGCAGCGGGGCGTCGGCCGGCGGCTTGGAGAGCCGGGCCTCCCAGCGCGTGAATGCCTCCGGGACACGCAGGGCCAGCAGGCGGAGCTTGCTGGCAGAAGGGAAGTAGCCGAATCGCAGCTCCGCCCCGTCCGCTTCTTTGAGCAGATCGCCGGGCTTGATGGCTTCGCCCGCGGGCGCACCGCCTGAGCCGAGCCAGACGGCGAGGCAAACCGCACGAGGTGCAAGGGCAGGGCTCACATCTGCTCCTTTCCTTTGGCTAGCCGCTGCCGTTAGAGAAGGGGTCGAGAGGTGGCATCCCCTTGCTCGCACTCGCCATTCTACAGTTGTTGAGTGTCGGAGGCCAACTGCGTACAGGGAGTAGTCTCAGACGCTCACCCTCGCGGAAGCGCGATAGCGGACCGTTGCATGGGAGAGTCAGCGCTTACCCGCTGCGGTGCTTCGTTCGGCGGATGATGTGGTCCTGCATGTCGGGGTCGAGGAGGCAGAAGCGATAGGAGTAGCCGGAGACACGAACGGCGAGGTTCTGGTACTGTTCGGGATGCTGGCGGGCCTTCTCGAGGGTCTCAGCGGTGACAACGTTGAACTGGAGTTGTCCGACGCCACTGTCGAGAGCCGTGCGGATGGCCTCGACGAAGCGCTCACGGCCTTCGCCCTCAAGGAGCTTGGGGTCCACTTCGATGATGGCGGAGCTTGACGCGGCAGCGAGGTGGTGGGGAATGCGCGCAAGGGAGTTGAGGACCGCGCTGAGGCCATGGAAGTCGCGCCCCTGCATGGGCGAGAGACTGTAGGCGAGGGGCTCGCCGGCCCTGCGGCCATCGGGGAGAGCGCCTGTGCCCTTCCCGCACGGGCTCACGTGCCAGATGAACGAGAACAGGTGGGCGTGGAAGCGCCCGCCGCGCACGGTGCGCAGCTCGTGCATGGTCTCGCAGTAGTGGCGGGCGACCTCCGCGGCCAACTCGTCCACGTAAGTTTGGTCGTTGCCGTACTTCGGCGCTCGGTGAAGGAGCATCTGGCGGAGGGGCTCGTGTCCCTCGAAGTTGGCTCGCAGAGCCTGGATCACTTCGGTCATTGAGATGGCCTGCTGCTCGAAGACGAGCTTACGGATGGCGGCGAGCGAGTCGGCGACGTTGGGGATGCCGATGGCGCAGGTGGAGTGGTAGTTGTAGCGGGCGCCGCCCCAGGCGATGTCGAGTCCCCGCTCGATGCAGTCGCTCGTCAGAATGGAGAGATACGGGAGAGGATCGAGGTCCTCCTGGGCCAGTTCCCCGCAGTTGGACCAGTAGGCGGCTCGCTCGGCCCAGTACGCCAGTTGGAGCTTGTATGCATCCCAAAGTTGCCCGAAGGAGGTGAAGTCGGCGGGGTCGCCGGTGCGAGGGCAGATCTGCTTGCCCGTGTGGGGGTCGAAGCCGTCGTGGAGCGCCAGCTCGAAGCACTTTGCGACGTTCATCATGTGGCTCACGGCGTGCGGGAAGGCGCGCCCTGGGATGGTGATCTCCACGCAGCCGATGATCGCATAGTCGCGTGCGTCCTCGATGGGGATGCCCTTGCCCACGAGGGCGGGCACGATGGCGTCGTCGTTGAAGAAGAAGGGGATGCCGCCGCCCTCGGCGATGAGGTCGGCTGCTAGGCGGAGAAGGGGCATTGGCGTGGTCTTGCATACGCGCACTGACTGGCAGCGGATGAGGCCAAGGGAGCGGATGGCCTCCAAGACGAGGTAGCTCAGGTCGTTGGTCGCGTCGGAGCCGTCGGGCCGCTGGCCGCCGACCGTGGCCTGTTGCACGTCATAGGTCTGGTACAGCTTCAGGTGGAAGCAGTGGAGGAGTTCAATGGCCTGCTCGCGGGCGAGGCCATTCTCGCGGACGTCTCGTTCGTAGCACGGCCAAAGAATCTGGTCAATGCGGCCGATGGAGTTGGCATTGAGGTGGTCCTCCCAGAAGGCGAGCATGTGGGCGAACCAGAGGGCCTGGAGCGCCTCGCGGAAGCTGCGGGCGGGTCGGGCGGGCACCTGGTCGCACACCCCAGCGATGTGGAGCAACTCGGCGCGGCGGACGCGGTCCTCGGCCTTCTCGGCGAGGCCGCGAGCGGCATCGGCATAGCGGCGCCCCATCTCGCAGGCGGCCTCGGCCACCTTCAGGGCGCTCTGGAGGAAGAGGCGGCGGCGAATGTCCTCAGGCTGCTTCCAATCGAGACGAGCCATCGCGTCCTCGACCCCGCGGCGGATGCCCTCGAAGCCGACGCGGAGCACCTTGGCGTAGTCCCGAACGGAGTGGTTGAGGCTGTAGCCCCAGCCGAAGAAGATGTGGTTATCCGTCGCGAAGTCGGGCGTGGGGATGCTGCGGGCGTCGCGGCCGAACACGTCGCGCCACTTGTCAGCAATGCCGCAGAGGTGTGCTCGCTCCTCATTCGTGAGGCGGGCATCTTCGGCAACGCGGCGACGGAACTTCGCCTTTGCCTCGTCGCTGTTCAGGTTCCACCACTCAGGGAAGCCGAGCCAGGAGCCTGCGCTGGAGCCGTGGCGATCATCGGGGAAGCGGCGACCGACGATCAACTCGTCGTCGTTGATCTCCACGCGGTGGCTCAGGACCATCTCGGCGAGGGCGCAGGCCTTTCGCCAGACCATGTTGGCGCCGCGCGTGGCCGAGAAAGCCCGATGGTAGGCAAACGCCCGGTCCACAAGCGCGTCGCCCGATGGGGCAAGAGTGGGTTCCCTGAGTCGGAGCACCCGCTCTGTGACCCCGGTGGATGCCGGTCTTGCGTCCGCGGTTAGCGTCACTGCCGATGGTGGTACCGTGTCAGGATCTCCTGCTGGAGTTCGCGGCTGGCCCTGCCGCAGTCTTCGCCCTCTCTTCGAGCGCGGCCACGTGGCGATCGTTCCAACGCAGGACGCTTCCCCAGAGAATGAGGGCGGCACGATACAGGCGCTTCGCCTTGGCGTCCGGCGCCTTCTGCAGGCGCTCCCGAATCCCTGCCATCAGGCCCGAAACGCCGAGTTTCAGAATCCTGTCCCATCGCCAACCCACGTGTCCCGGCGCGTAGGATACGCCGATGAAGGGGCCAATGTTGGCCGAGCGCCTGACAGCGTGCTCCCAATGGGAGAAGGGCTTGAACTGCTCGCGGAAGATCGAGTGCTCGGGCCGGTCCTCGTGGCCCTGGTATATCAGGCCGACGAGCTGTTCGTCGTCGAAGATGTAGACCGGCTCGCGCTCCAGGGCGTGGGCCAGGGACCGCGCATAGCGTTCCCAGTGTGGCCTGCGGGCGTACAGGTCGAAGAAGGCATGGGCGAAGTGCCGCGACTTGGGGCTGAGCGGGGGTGATGCGCCGCGCGCCCGGCTTGCCGCGCGGAAGCGCTCGACCCGATCGGACAGGTGAGTGAAAGCCTGAACGGCGTCCAGGGCAGGAACAGACATAGAGCCTCGCGACGCGATGGGAGAGACCAGCATCTCCGCGCCTACTCTAGCGCGACAACCGTGTAGATGCCGAGGTCCCTGACGGTAAGCACGTCGCGTTCGATGGCGGCCTGCGTGGCGAACTCGGGGAATGTGTGGACTTGCACGCTCTTGGGGCACCAACCTAGACCGCGACGCTTCGTTCGTGTGCACGTCTTGCACGGTGTGGGTTCCGCAAGTTCGGACCGGGTTTTCCCAGATATTCTCACCGGTCTGGTGTATGGTGTGCAAGGATAGCGCACAGGGGCGAAGTGTTCAAGGGGTTGGGTCTCCTTTGGGTTGGGCAGCGTCGCCGAGGTGGCGCGTGCGGTAGGAGCCGCCGCGGAGTTCGATGAGGCGTTCTCGCTCGAGGATGCAGTCGGTGATGGCCTCGGCGAGGTCGGGGGCGTGGGGGACGCTGCCCCACTCGACGAGGGGCTTGTTGGTGGCGAAGAGCATGGGCCGGCGGTGGAGGTAGCGGTGGCCCACGACTTGGAAGAGGACGTTGGCAGCAGTGGGCGAGGCCGGCCCCTGCGGTCGGCCACCATCAATGGCGTTGAGGCCACCGTGCTCGACCGCGACACCATTCGGTTGCCGCGCGCCTCAACGAGCCACCACCGCATCGTCGGCCGGTTCCAGCGAGATGCCCCTTCGCGGGTTGGCGCGCCTCAGTCACCTGCTCTCCACGTCCGTGTGCTTGGGGACACTCTCCCTTCCACTATCGAGGAGACCCGTAGCTTAGCCCTTCCTCCTGCGGCAGGCCGTACTCGTCGCCCAGGCGGAAGTAGAAACTCCAGCCCTCCCAGCGATGGCAGAGCTTGACGAGGACCGTGTTCTCTCCTTTCCTCAGCCGAATCTCGACCCTGTCCTGGTCGGGCGCGGCGGCGCGGTAGAGGTCCCTTGCCAGCACCTTCTCGCCGTTGACCCACACGGTCATCCGCTGATCGCTGCCCGCGTAGAGGAAGACCGTGCGGTCGCGGTCGGAGGCGATCTTCGTGAAGGCGTAGCCGCACACGCAGGTGTTCGGCTTGAAGTGAGGGAGGAGGTCCACGGCGTTCGGGCCTAAGGCCGCCCCGTCAGGCGGCAGGATGCGCTTCCAGGCCACGTCGGCCCTCTCGATGCCCTTGTAGGTGGCCTTCAGGTCAACTCCCTTCTCGGGCGGGTAGGCGATCTCATGGCCCTTGCCGTCAGGGTCGGGGAACGGCCCGATGGCATACCAGTCCTGGACGAATCGCCTCGTGGCATTGGGGTCCTGGCCGAGGACCGAGAGGACCTTGCGGACAGCGGGCACGCGCTTTACAGCGTTCCTGATTGCCGAGGAAGAGGTCTCATCGGAGAGCGGGATGACGTAGGCGGGCCGCCCGTCCAGCTCGACCTTCCTGAATCGCTCCTCGCACGGCCTGCCGTTTCGCTCAACGGCTGGGGCCTTCGCAAGCCCAAAGACGACCAGGGCATTCGCCATGTCCGACGTCGTCTGCTCGGCCTTGGTCGCATAGTCGAACCACAGCTTGTTCTCCTTCGGGCGGACGACGAGGCGAAGGATGCTCACCCGTCCATCCGCGATGACGCTGACCCCTCCTGGCGTCGCAAGCGACCACAGCGTGGGGTCGGGCAGCGGGTTGAAGCCCGCGTAGGTGCCCGAAATCGGCTCCGTCTGGAGGTAGGCCATGCGGCCCGGCTCGCAGGTGAGGACGGCTCCGCTCTTCTCCAGCCGCCCGAGCGTGCCCTGCTGGGTGAGGGTGCTGTCGCGGTCAATCCGCTCTGGCAAGTATGGCCACTTGCCGTTCACGCGGCGATAGGTGAAGCACTCGGGCGTGGGACGGCCCCGCTTGTAGTCGGTGCGGCAGCCGGCCTCGATGGTCTCGGCGCTCGCGCAGCTCACGTGGACCGTCTGCTTCTCGGGCTCCCAGCGGGCGTCGAGCTTCGCGTCCTGGATGTGCCGCTGGAAGGCGGCGAAATCCCTGTGCTCGGTCGCGTCGCTCAGTTCGACGACGAATCCGCCGTAGGCCCGGTCAATGGCCGCCCAGTCGGCGGCCTTCGGGTCGAGCGGGGCGTCACGCTTGAGGTTGAATGATTCGATGATGAGGGCGGGCTTGATTTTCTCCCCGCCGCCCGGCGGGACGGGGAGCTCGACGCCCTCGGCGAGCACCACCTCGTCGCTGCGCCCAAGGTCGGTCGCGGGTAAGGGGATGATGCCGAGATAGGTAACGCCGTCGCGGATGGTGATGCGCTGGTTGAGCTTCGCCTTGGCCGGGAGGCCGGGCACCCGCTGCCCGTCAATGCAGATTTCCCAGGCCGGCGGGGACTGGAAGTTGAAGAGGGCGAGGGTGGTCTGAAGGCTCTTGACGCCCTCCTTGCCCGCCATGTCGTAGGGGCTGGTGACGGCGATGAGCCTGTTCTTCGATTGCACGACCGCCACGTTGCCCTCCGAATCCATGCCGGGCATAGTGTTGATGAAGGGGTTGTTGACGTTGTAGCGCATCATCAGGAGGCCGATGTCCTGGAGAGTGGCGGCCTGCTGCTCGGAGCGGCGCCACTGCCCGAGCACCTGGATGACGCCCACTGGGAGGTCGGTGCTCGCGAGGCCGTAGTGGCGGCCGAGCCAGGTTTTACGCCACAGGGGGTGCGCGGCGTAGTTGCCCCACATCTTGTAGCCCGTTGTCATCTCGTATGGGATGGGCTTCTCGTCCACCATGTTCGCCACCCATTCGGGCGCCCAGGGGCCGTTGAGCGCCATGTGCGCGATGCGGCCCGGCGGACCTTCGTGGCTGATGACCGGCATCCCGAGAGTCTGCTTGTTCCCCAGGTCGTGGAGGGCGCCGCTACGCGAGAGGGTGTGGACGATGTGCTGGACGCCCGCCTGGGAGAGCAGGATGTGCGGGATGGTCGTGCGGCTCGACGAGGCGACGAAGCGGCGAAGGCCAGGATGGTAGGAAGAGGTTAACTCCTCCACCGACTTCGCGAGCATGCTCTGGCCCATCATCCGGTCGAGGTGGGTCGGGCCGAAATCGGCGAACATCTTCTGGTCGCTCAGCGTGATGGCGAAGTAGTAGTGGTCAATGGACTCCTGGGTGCTGCCGTCGTACCAGGACCAGAGGCGCAGGGGGAAGCACTCGAGGCCGTGGCGGCCGTCGGCGATGGCGTAGTCCGAGCGGATGATGTTGCCGCCCAGGAGTGCGCCCATCGCCGCGGTGTGGTTGAAGTTCATCGTGCTGATGGTGTAGCAGTAGCCGTCGCGGTAGTAGCTCGCGTTGCCGCGCCAGTCGCCCGTCCTTTCGTAGTAGGCGTTCTTGCCGCCGTGCTGGAGCTCCACGGCCTGGGGGTGCTCGAGATCGCGGGTCGGGCGGTCGGGCATGAGCCAGGCGGCCCAGTAGTTCGCCAGGTGCTCGCGAACGGGCGCGGGCAAGGCGTCGGCGTGGACGTACCACACAAGCAGCCGGTCCGCCGCGTCGAAGCCGTTCCAGTAGCGGGGCGGGTCGGCGAGCATGTCGTCAATCCACTTCCCATACTCCTCGGGTGTGCTGGGAAAGCGGTAGCCACCACCCAGGGCGAGAAGCTCCTGCACGCGCTTCCACTGCCAATCCTGCATCCACGCCGGCTGCCTGGGCGAGAAGCGGGTGAGGATCGCGGCGAGTTCCGTGGCGGAGGGCATGACCGCAGTGGGCTTGCCGCCGCCTCTGCGCTTGAGCTTCGCGGCCAGCGCCGGGATGTCGGTCGCCGTTTGTAGTGCGGGCTTCAGCCCGTGTCCTTGAACAAGTGTGACGGCCAATTGCGGCGGGTTGATCTTGATGCCGCGGTTGCCACAGGAGACCTGCCACTCGTAGGCGCCCTGGCCGGCGACGCGGAAGCGCCAGTCGTAGGTCTCCCACTTCCGCACCAGCAGGCCGCAGTCCTCCAGCGCCCGCAGGCGGCTCGCCAGCGTCCTCCCGTAGCGTGGGTCGGCAAGAAGGGGCGTCACGTCCATCCGCCCCTCGGTCTGCTTGTAGGACACCTCGGTCGGGCCGAACTGTTCGGGGAAGCGGTCGCCGGCGGCGTCTGCGGCGCCGTACTTCCCCCAGTAGCCTGCGCCGTTTATGTAGGCGTTATAGGTCGGGCCGAGGGCCTTGTCGGCGGCCCATGGCCTCCGCAGCGGCCAGGCCACCGCGTGCCACTGAGGCTGGAGCTTCTTGAACAACTCGTCCCCGCCGAAGCTCCTGCGGTCGTGATAGCCCGTGTCCCACACCTCCGTCTCCTTGAAGGGCAGGAGCAGCTCGGCCTTCTCGATGGTGAAGCCCTTGGCCAATTCGGCGGCCAGCTTCTCCGCAACGCCGGGGAAGCGGACGAGCAGGCTGCGATGTATCGCATCGAAAACCAGCGCCCCAGGCTGCGGAGTGTCCCATGCCTTCCGGAAGCCGCTGATGCCGGCAGTCTCGCCCGGCCCGATCTGGAGCACAAGCGGCCGCATCGCCTCGCCCGAGGACACGGAATCAACGAAGAGCAGCAAAGCAGCAACGGAAACAAGCACCGGCGCTCTGCCCACAAGACGTCTCTTCATCCAACAGTCTCCTGAGCATGCCGCACGACGGCTGGCACTCCCTATGGCACCTGGCCCTTGGAGCGCAAGGCAGGGAAGCCCTGCTGCCACACGCAGACGGCACGGGGCCTTGCTGACATACGTATATACGGTCGAAACCGCTGCCATGTCAAGTGTTATCCGGTACTGCGCACCGCCACCGTCGCGGACCCCAAGGCCGACCCCCACGCCACCGGCAAGACCAACCTCCAGCACTACCTCGACCAGACCGGCCCCACGCTGCCGCCGTTGACCGAGCGGAAGGCTGTGGAGTGAGCCCCGAGTCGAACTATGATCGCTCGGCAGATAATTGACATTTGAAGATTTGACACCCTGCCCACCTCGTCGGGCAGTGCAATGGAACGGTCTCACCTTGGCGCAGAACCTATCGACGGTATGTCGTGCTACGCTCCGGCTCCCTATAGTCCTCCACAAGCTTCGCAGCGGCCTCCAGCGCAAGCTTCCGCTGAAGGTTCGGCGGCATCACGCCCACAGGCTTGTCCGCCCTATAGTCCTTCTCCATCTGTTGCTCGGCGCCTGTCAGTTTGGACGCTGCTCGCTCAAGCTCCGCATTCAGGAGTGCCGCTGTGACAAGCTTGCCTTCCGTTCCGAGTAGGACTGCCAGGTAGTACTCCTGAAACCAGTGCTTGAGCATCTCCTCGATCACCTCTGAGGCCGGGACGCGTATGGCGATCAAGGCGGCCACACATGGGCACGTCTTTGACATCACGCCAGGGTCCACTGTCGCTGGCGCGGGGATTCGGGTGACCGGCCTAGACGGATCGGGCATGCCCCACTGGCTGTCGAATCGGATGAGAGCCAAGAGCCCCGGGGCGGCCTCCCTGGCTCGGAGATCTCCTAGCAATCGAATAGCATTCACCACAGCCGGCACTCTCTCGGCCTGCATCCTCTTGTTCGCCAGGATGCCGCACAACTCGGTCACCAGTTCCTTCCTCTCCAGAAGGGCTTTGCTTGTGGCTTTCTCAAGAGTCCTCTCGTCGTCCGAGCGCAATTGTTCCCTAGTGGCGGCGTCGAGCCCCCAACACAAGGAAGAGGAGTGGGCTGCTAAGAGTACCACAGGAAGCCAAGAGCCGTGCTGTAGGGCGCATGCCATGGGCGGGTCTCCTCGGCGCACAATTGGGTTAGTTCATGTCCCAAGTCAGCATGTCCAACTGTCCTTCGTCGGCCCGGTTGTCGCCGGGAACATCATCTATAGCCCGGTAGCCCGGGGGTCAGATCTACATTCTACACTTTGGCTCGGCCGACCAGCGGCTTCGCCGATGGAGAGCGGCCATCGTAGCCCGGGGGTCAGATCTACATTCTACACTTTGGCTTAGCCCCAGGGTCACTACACTTTGGCTTAGCCCCAGGGTCAGATCTACATTCTACACTTTGGCTCGGCCGACCAGCGGCTTCGCCGATGGAGAGCGGCCATCGAGCGCGGGATTACTTGAGCACCTCAAAGCCTTGCTCCTCGAAGTGGGGGTCGAAGCAGAAGACCCTGTTCAGACCAATGCGCCGCATGACCTCGAAGCTCACGCAGTCCACCACGCTCAACTGCCGGCGCCCCGCGGCCAGGACGGCGCTGACCCCAGCTTCGTGCTCCGATTGGGTAACCCAGTGCAGGTCGAGCAAGGGGAGGATGTCCTGTTGCAGCGTCCGCACTGCATCCAGGCCAAACCGGCGTTGTGCCAACGCGAACGTCTCCACTACCACGTAGTTAGTGGATATCAGGGTCTCGTCTTCGGCCACGAGCCCCCGCAGTATTCGCCCCGCTACGGGGTGGTTGATGTCCGCGGAAGAAAGGACGGCGAGAAGCGCCGAGGTGTCAGCGAATACGCTCATTCCTCGCAGGCCTCCGCGAAATAGTCATCGTGTCGCACCGATAGATCGCTCGGTCCTGTGAATCTGCCGATTGCTTGAAGAGCGCGGCGCTTGACCTCGGGGTCGCGGCGGGCATGAGCCGAGCGAAGCACCTCCTCGATCCCCTTCCTGACAAGGTCGGCCACGGGAACGTTGCGGATTCTCGCCAGCTCTTCGAGAGCCGCCCTCTGGTCGTCGGCCAAGGAAACCTCGATCTGGGTCATCGCAGCGGCCTCCGGTGACAGCCCCTCCCCATGGCCTATCATGCCCCTGTGCGGGGCGGAAGTCAAACTCGAAAGAGGGAGTTCGGACACGGTCCTTCCGCTTGGCTACTTGACGGTCAGGGGCGGGTCCCGTATCCTGGCGGCATGGCAAGGCCGCTGCGGATCGAGCTGCCGGGTGCTGCCTACTACGTGACCAGCCGCGGGCTGGAAGGGCAGGGGATCGTGCGCGATGAGGAGGACTGCGGGAGGTGGCTCGCGCGGCTGGATGCGGTGGCTACGCGGCGGCGCTGGCGGGTGGTGGCCTTCGCGGTGATGCAGAGCCACCATCATCTGCTCGTGGAGACGCCCGAGGCCAATCTGTCGGCGGGGATGCACGATCTGAATGCGGGCTACGCGATGGCGTTCAACTGGCGTCACGGGCGGCACGGGCCGCTGTTCGCGGGGCGGTTCAAGGCGATTCTCATCGAGCCGGGGTATCGCTACTGGGAGATCAGCCGCCACATTCATCTGAATCCCGTGCGGCTGGGGCATGCGAAGCGTGCGCAGGACTGGCCGTTCGGGAGCTGTGCGGCGTATGTGGACGGGACGGTTCTCGCCCCGGCGTGGCTTCGGTGGCGGGAGGTTCTTGTGGGGCACGGGGCGACGATGGCGGAGGCGCGCGATGCCTACTCCCGGTCCCTGGCGGAGGGGGTGGAGAGGCCGGGCGTGTCGCCGCTGTGGGCGGCGACGCCGGGGGTGGGGCTCGGCTCACCGCAGTTCGTGAGGCGGCTGGGTGCGTGGCTGGAGGGCCGGCGGCGGAGGGCGGGGCAGGCATCGGCAGGCGGGACGCCTGCCCCACCCTTGCTGGCAGGCGGGACGCCTGCCCCACGGGTGGAGGCAATCGAGAGGGCGGTGTGCGCGGTCTTCGGGGTCGAGGAGGGGCGGCTGCGGGAG
>Ga0194112_10002783_pt1 | contig 24810 bp, 18 predicted proteins | sample TA2MahC400mmetaG_FD_146191 | JGI IMG/M metagenome (GOLD analysis project Ga0194112, IMG submission 146191) | Freshwater microbial communities from Lake Tanganyika, Tanzania - TA2015016 Mahale Deep Cast 400m | ecosystem: Environmental > Aquatic > Freshwater > Lake | place: Tanzania: Lake... | reverse complement strand
CCCACCACTGCAGCTTCGGCCACAGAGGGATGGCTGACCAAAGCGCTTTCCACTTCGGCGGTGCCAATGCGGTGGCCGGAGACGTTGATGACATCATCCAGCCGCCCCATCAACCAGAAATCGCCATCTTCATCCACCCGGGCACCATCACCGGTGTTATACATCCCCGGGAAACGCACAAAATAAGTTTCCTTAAACCTTTCGTGCTGACCATATACCGTGCGCATCATGCCCGGCCAGGGCTTCTTGATCACTAAATACCCACCTTCATTGACATCCGCCGGCGAGCCGTCCTCACGGATAACCGCAGCCTCCACCCCAAAGAAAGGTTTAGTGGCTGCGCCGGGCTTGATGGCCACGGCTCCCGGGAGGGGAGTAATCAGGATTCCGCCAGTTTCCGTCTGCCACCAGGTATCCACGATAGGGCATTTTTCTTTTCCGATGACCTTGTAGTACCACATCCAAGCTTCGGGGTTGATTGGTTCTCCCACGGATCCCAGGAGCCGGAGGCTGGATAGATCGTGCCCCAAGGGCCAGCGGTCGCCGTCGCGCATCATGGCGCGGAGCGCGGTGGGCGCCGTGTAGAAAATGTTTACCCGATACTTTGCCACCGTGGCCCAGAAGCGGTCGGGTTGGGGATAGTTGGGGACTCCTTCAAACATCAGGCTGGTGGCTCCCGCGGCCAGGGGGCCGTAGACGATGTAGCTGTGTCCGGTGACCCAACCGATGTCCGCAGTACACCAAAAGACATCCTCATCTCTGTAATCGAAAACCCATTTAAATGTGGCCATCACGTAGAGCAAGTACCCTGCCGTGGTATGTAGGACTCCCTTGGGCTTTCCGGTTGAACCGCTGGTATAGAGGATGAACAGGGGATCTTCCGCATCCATTTCTTCCGGCGGACAAATGGGTTTAATATCTGCAGCCGCCATTTCTTCGTGCCACCAAAAATCTCTTTCCGGTTTCATGTCCACTTTGGCGTTGGCCCGGTTGTAGACAATCACCGTTTTGACCATCGGGCAACTTTCCAGAGCGGCATCAGCGTTATTCTTAAGGCCGATGACTTTGCCGCTGCGGTAGCCGGCGTCGGCGGTGATCAATGCTGAGGCGTTGGCATCCAGGAAGCGATCCTTTAGGGAATCGGCGCTGAACCCTCCAAAGACTATGCTATGGATCGCGCCGATCCGCGCGCAGGCCAGCATGGCCACGGGCAGCTCCGGGATCATGGGCATATAGAGGGTTACCCGGTCACCTTTTTTCACGCCTTTCTTTCTTAAGACGTTCGCAAACTTACAGACCTCGTCGTGGAGCTGCTGATAAGTGTAGGTTCGGCTTTCCCCGGGCTCACCCTCCCAAATGAGGGCCACTTTATTTTTCCGCGAAGTTTGTAAGTGCCGGTCCAGGCAATTGACCGAGGCGTTGATTTTTCCTCCCTGGAACCATCGGATGTAGAGGCTGTCTTTAAAACTGTAATCCAAAACCTTGTCCCATTTCTTGAACCACTCTAAATTTTGGGCTTGCTCCGCCCAAAATCCCTCAGGGTCCTTGATGGACCTCTCATGTAGCTTCTTGTATTCTTCGAGGCTCTTTATATGAGCCTTTTTGCTGAATTCTTTGGGGGGCGGGAACTTTCTAGTTTCTTCCATCATGCTGGTGATGGTCTTTTTATCTTCTGCCATACATAACCTCCACGCTGATATAGTTATCTAACTTTCTTTAATTATACTAAAAAATTTTCCCCAAGGGATGAAAGATTCCAGGTCATTGGTCCCATCTCCCTGAGAAGGGGGAGAAGAGCTGGGTACCCAAACCAGATTGGGGGATGTTTCTGCAGGTTGAGAATGATGGGCCCTAAATCTTTATGAATTTGGCGTTGCGCCGGGCCCTCGAGGTCCCCGGCACAAAAGAAATTTGCAGATCTAAGCCCGCAGCCATCATTCCGGGGTAAGAAATTCAATGGGCGGAATTGGCTCCCATCGTCCGGGGATATTCCAGCCGGCTCACGGCCGGCTCCCCGATTAAGTCCATGATTTCCGCGATCAACTCCCGCATCCGTTCTTTGAGAAGTCTGATTTCCGCGGCCATGGCCTGTTTCTCCAATGCCTGTTTAACGGTTTTGCAAAGAGCCAATTTGGTAAAGGGTTTCTGGATGAAATCGAAGGCCCCCTCTTTTAGGGCTTCCAACCCCATTTCTGTCTTCCCGTGGCCGGTCATCAGGATAATTTCTACATCGGGCTGTATTGACTTGGCCTGCTTGAGCAATTTATTTCCATCCATCCTGGGCATGCAAACGTCGGAGATGATCAGATTGATCTTCCGATCTCGAATGGCACCCATGGCGGCTTGTCCATCTTCGGCCGTTAGCACGTTATGCCCTTCCCGCTCCAGTACTTTCAGTATTGTCTGGCGAATCGCCTCCCCGTTGTCTACCACTAAAATCGTCTTCTTTTCCACATTTCCTCCCGATTTTAGCCCCCTTAAAAATGGATTCCAAATGGTGAGGTATCTAAGATGAAGAGGCTCGATCTGGATGAGGAGGGTTGTTTTTTGGGTGGCCAGTCACAGTGATCAGGGGAGTTCTCTTGTTCGTAGCCTATGAAGATCGAGCCTCTTCGAGGCCTTTCAATTTTCTAGTAAATTCTTAGCAAAAGGTGTGCCAAAAATTTAAGGAAATGGCAAAACGCCCTAATTCATAAGTATCTAAAATAAAAAGCTCTTTAATATGAATGAGGCCACCATGCGCTTGCTTATTTATCCGGCTGGAAAATCTATGACATTATGTCATTTGGTATCAAAATGCCTGAAAAAATGACAATTAAGGATGTAAAATGAAAAGTTTTTGCCATTTTGTCTAAGGAGATTTTTTTTCTTTGGCCGTTTCCTTTGTCTCTTCCTCTATCTCCTCCTCAATTTTCCGGTAGATTGTGCGGGCCGAAATGCCGAGGATCTTCGAAGCAACGTTTTTATCGCCCCGAGAATGTCTAAGGGTTTCTTCAATAACGCGTTTCTCAATGGTCTCGAGAGAAGTCCCCAGAGGAATGGAGATGGTTTTTTCATCCATTAAAGCCACCTCTCTGGCCAGGGGTGCCTCCACGGTTTTCAAAATCTCGGGAGGCAGGTCTCCGGGCACGATCATTTCCCCTTTGGACAAGACAACCGCCCGCTCGATGGCGTTCTCCAGCTGGCGGACATTCCGCGGCCAAGGGTAGCGGAGCATTATTTCTAAGGTTTCCTGGGTAATGCCCTTCACCTCTTTATTGTTTTTCCTTTTAAAAATTTCCAAGAAATGGTGGGCCAGAAGAGGAATATCTCCCTCTCTTTCCCGAAGAGAGGGGAGGGTAAGGGAGATGACGTTGAGCCGAGAGAAGAGATCCTCCCGGAAGGCCTTCCGCTCCACAGCTTCCAGAAGGTTCACGTTGGTGGCGGCGACCAATCGCACGTCCGCGCGAATGGTTTTGGTGCCCCCCAAACGTTCGAATTCACCCACTTGGAGGACACGCAGAAGTTTTATCTGCACGGTTGGACTGACTTCACCAATTTCGTCCAGGAAGAGAGTCCCCCCATTGGCCAGCTCGAACCGACCTTCCTTGCGAGCCATGGCCCCTGTAAAGGCCCCCCGCTCATATCCAAAAAGCTCGGCCTCAAGCAGAGTTTCCGGTAGGGCCGCGCAACTCACCTTGATGAACGGCTTATTCGCTCGAGGGCTCAAGTCGTGAATAGCTTGGGCGATCACCTCCTTTCCAGTGCCGCTCTCTCCTTGGATGAGAACAGTGGCTGAGCTGGGAGCTACTTGGGCAACGATTTCTAAGATTTTCTTCATCGCCGGGCTACGGCCGACGATTTTCTCAAACTTTTGAAAGTCCTTAATCCGTTCCTGGAGGAGACGGTTTTCTAAAACCAAAGATTGCTTTTCAAGGGCCTTGCGAACCAGTTTAAGGATTTCCCGTGGCTTGAAAGGTTTTTGGATGTAATCGAAGGCGCCGTCTTTCATCGCCGTTACGGCCGTGTCTACGGTCCCGTAGCCGGTGATCAGAATTACTTCCACTTCCGGCCGGATAGTCTTGGCCACCTTAAGCAGTTCTACCCCGTCCATTCTGGGCATTTTCAAATCCGTGAGCACCAGATGGATAAATTCATCGCGCAAGATATCTAGGGCTTCTTCCCCGTCGTTGGCCGGGAAGACTCGAAACCCTTCCCCTTCCAAAATCTTGGCCAAAGAATCCCTAAAAGGCCTGTGGTCATCCACTAGCAATATACTTTTGACAGCTGAAGTTTCCACCATCTTATCTCCCACTTATCTCCCGATTTTTTCTATCTCAGTCATTTCCATGGCGGCCTGCTATAAGCCTTTTTTTATCGCCCTTCTCCTGGCTTGGGTCGGATGCGCCGAGAGGCAGAGCAGGCAGGCGGATGGTAAAGACTGTGCCCAGACTCAAGTAGCTTTTTAGGCTGACGGTCCCCCGATGCTCCTTCACGATGTGGGAGGTGATGGGCAGGCCAAGACCCGTCCCTCCATGTTTCGTGCTGAAGAAGGGGGTAAAGACATGTTCCAAGTTTTCTTCTGGAATGCCCCTTCCCGTATCGGCAATAACGATCTCCACTTGCCCGCCCTTCAGGGCGGTGGAGATGGTCATCTTCCCCCCGTCTGGCATAGCCTCGAAGGAATTTTTGAAAATATTCAATAAGGCCTGGCGAAACTGCTTGGCATCAACCTGCACCGGGGGCAGGCCGTTCCCCAGGTCTTCTTCAAAGATCACTTGGCGCTCGGAGGCCTCTTCTTTCAGAAAAAGGAGTAGGTCGCTGATGACTTCGTTCATGCTTCCTTTTTCCAATTTTACCTTGGGCAGACGGGCGAACTGCAGATACTCCTCGACGACTTCGATCAGATGGTCGAGTTCAGACTTGATGGTTCCTAAAAGGCTCCGGGCTTCCGCCACATTCTCCTTGGTAAATCGCCCGAGCTCCTCCTCTAAAAGCTCGGCATTCAGCACGATCGTTGCCAAAGGGTTCTTGATTTCGTGGGCCACGTTGGCGGACATCCTTCCCACCACGGCCAGCCGCTCCGACTGGATAATCTGCTGCTGGAGCATCTTCTCCCCGGTGATGTCTTTGGTGTACTCCACCACTTCCACTACTTCCCCGCTCCGATCACGCAGGGGGAAAGTGAAGAGCTGCAAATAATGTTTAGTCGCCTCAGCTACCAGGCTGGCTTTTTCCCGAAAAGCTGGCCGCCCCGTGCGGAAAGATTCTTCAGCCGGGCAGTTGGGGCAGAGGTCCGAGCGACCCTGGAATTCCTGGTAACAAGGCCGGCCGGTAAACTCTTCTAAAGACCTTTTATACCAGGCCAACCCGGTTTTATTCACCATGGAGATGCGGTAGTTCCGGTCCACGATGGCGATGGCCTCCGGGGCTCCGTCGAAGAGGGCTTGCAGGCGGTTCTGGCTCTTTAGGATCTCTTCCCCCCACCTCACCTTTTCCTCCGCCCGAATCCGACCCTGGTTTATCTTATGGCCCACATAGGTTCCCGCCAGGAGGGTGCAAATCATGATGATTAAAAGCAAGATGGAATTCTTAAAGCTATGCCATACCACCCGGGTCACATCCGAATAGGGAGCGACCACGGCGACAGACCATATCTGGTCCTCCATGCGGATGGGCGCATAAGCAATCAATTTCTTGATCTGACCACGCTCTCCCCTATGCCAGCCGGAAGTATATTCATCCACTCCGGATTTTCCCCGGAGCATTTCCTCCCTCATGATCCGTTCGATGCGTTCATAGGAAATTTTCGGGTCCCGTTCCTTACGGGCCACAAAGGCGTTCTTCCCCATAAACTCCGGATCGTAGTGGGCTATGAAGTCCCCCTCTTGGTTGATCATCCAGGCTCCGCCCGTGGCTCCCGAGCGGATGGGGTGGACGTACCGTTCATTGATTTGGGCGATGTTCAGCCCGCAACCCAAAACGCCCAAAAATTTTCCTTGGTAGAAGATAGGGACGGCGATTAAGATCGACCCGATATCCTGAGACTTGCTCCCCGCCCCTTCTTCGCTGGTGAGCATTCCAGGGCTCACCACTGATCGCCCCGTGCGTCGCGCCTTCTGAAAATAAGGGTGGGAGCTGAAATCCCGGCCAATCATCCCACTCAGTGTCCCGGGGGGGTAGGCCGAAGTCATGACTCCCTTGTGATTCCCTAGGAAAAGGAAATTGACCTTGCCCCCGAATTTTTCAAAGAGAATTTGTAAGGTTTCCCGCCCTTTTCCCATCTGAGGGTTTTGCACCCCGGGAATCTGGGTGAGCAGGGTGGCCGTTTCCCGCAGGTCCAAGATGTAATTCTCTATCCCCTGCGCCGCTTGCTGGGCAAGGACCAGCTGCTGGGCGTTAAATTTCTTGGCCATTTCTTTTTCGGCAGCATAATAACCATAAAGACCTATGGCCACTAAACCGCCAATGATCAGGCAGGTGATGGACCAGATCACGGGCATTAAGGGGAGATGGTACCGCTTCACCCATGCTTCTAAAAGATGAAGGAAAGACTCTTTTTCCATAAAAGGTATTATAATAAACAGAATTATCCAAGTCAAAGACGGTTAAGCACTGGATTACATCCATTTTCTTTGTTTTGCTTCTTTGGCGACTCCTCCCCCCCGGGCCTGCGAGCCGGGATAAAAACTGGGGGATGGCGAGAATTTAAAGACTCTTTTTCCTTGCCTCTCTTTGCGGTTTCACCCTATAATTTTAAAAGGTTCTATCAAAAAAGCTAATCGTTAGAAGCTTGTAAAAACGATGCGCATCGGCACCAAACTCATCATGGGTTTTATACCTTTGGCCATTCTCACGGCCATGGTGGCCGAAGTGTTGTATATCAATTCTAAATGGATCAGCGATAGTTCCCAGATGGTCAAAGAAGTTTATCAAAATTACAGCAGCATCTTGGAGATACGCAAGCATGAGAAGAACTACCTCTTCTACCGGGAAAAGTTCTACCTTTACCGAATCAAAGACATTTGTGGACGGTTGGACGAATTGCTTTCTCTCCGGAAAAACTGGAATAGCGATGGGGATATGGCCCGGGAGTTTGCTAAAGCCCAAGATCTCCTCCGGCGCTACCAGCGTTTAGTCGATCAGCTCTTTCTCTTCGAGGAAGGGCCACAAGCAGAGAAAAACCTTTCCGAGTTGGCGACCCTCAGCCACCAGCTGGAACGCTTGGGTGAGCAGATGGTCAGCATAGCCTGGATTCCCATCCAAATGGGTACTCGCAAAGCTCAAGCCTACTCCACGGTTTTTGCCATTCAGGCGGCCTTAATCGGGGCCGTTTTAGCTTTCTACCTTTCCCAGCTTTTGGTCAAGCCGATCCAGCAGCTGGTCCGGGGAACGAAAAAAGTAACCGAGGGGGACTTCTCCCAGCGTGTGCAGGTACGGTCCCGGGATGAAATTGGAGAACTTGCTGATTCCTTCAATCAGATGGTCATTTCCTTGGAACAGGGCCAAACCCGGCTGCAGCAATCGAGCCAGGAGCTGCGGGAGACTAAAGAAACTCTGGAGAACATCGTACAAAGTTCTGTAGATGCCATTGTGGCCACTGATCCCAGGGGGCGGATTACCTTTGTAAATCGCAGCATGCAGGAAATGCTTTTTGGGCAGGCCGGGCAGGAGGGAAAGCTTCTGGGTCTGCCCATGGCCGAGCTTTATTCCGGGGGTTTGCCCGAGGCCAAAAGAATCATGACCATCCTGCAGGAGAAGGGAAGGTTGCTGAATTATGAGACCACCCTGGCCATGAATGGCCGTCTTTTCCCCATCCTTAGCTCTGCCTCGCTCCTCAAGGACGAACGGGGAAAAATAGTCGGCACCCTGGGGGTGATCAAGGACCTAACGGAAAAGAAAAAGCTCGAAGAAGATCTGAAGAAAGCCCAGGACGAGCTGGTGCAGAAGGAAAAGCTGGCGGCCATCGGCCGGCTGGCTTCCGGCGTGGCCCACGAGATGAATGACCCGCTGACTTCCGTGTTGACCTTCTCGAATCTCCTGCGGGAAGAAACCAAGGAAGGAGATCCCAGCCGGGAGAGCCTGGACATCATCCTCAAGGAGGCCACCCGCGCGCAAAAGATTATCTCTGATCTTCTTTCCTTCTCGCGAGAGCCGAAACCGGCGCTGGAGTGGGTCGATCTCAATGACGTGCTCAACATCAGCCTTCTCCTTCTGGAAAAACAGGGGATGCTGGAAAAGGTCGAGGTGCAAATGGATTTGGCCAAGGAGCTGCCATTGATCCGGGCCGATTCTGGCCAATTGCAGCAGGTCTTCACGAACATCCTTCTCAATGCCCTCCAGGCTATGGATGCTCCAGCTTATGGAGAGGGAGATGCCAGCTTCTCGAAGCGGCAAAGGAAGCTGGTCTTGGGTACGCATTTCTGCACTAGCCCAGAGGAATCTTTCTCCGCCCAGCAAGCCTTTAATGGGCCTTTCATCCGCGTGATCGTTGAAGATAGCGGTTGCGGCATTCAACCGGAAAACCTGGACAAAGTCTTTGACCCGTTCTTCACCACCAAGCGCACCGGTGAGGGTACAGGGTTGGGCCTGTACATCGTCTCCGGTATTCTAAAAATTTATGGCGCTCGGTACCGACTGGAAAGTGCTGCCGAGAGAGGAACGATTTTCACCATCGATTTTCCCCTATCCAGAAGTGGAAAATTGTAAGATGGATAACCCGAGCAAGATTCTCATCGTCGACGACCAAGTCAATACCTGCAAATCACTTCAGGCTATTTTACGGAAGGGTGGCTATTACTCCGAATACACTCTCAAGGCCGAGGAAGCCTTAAAAAGAGTGCAGGAGGAGCATTTCGACATCGTCATCACCGATATTCGTATGCCCGGGATGGATGGAATGCAACTCCTGGAAGAACTGAAAAAAATCCAGCCCCAGCTTATCGTCATCATGATTACCGGGTATGCCACCATCAAGAGTGCCGTCGAGGCCATCCAGAAGGGAGCCTATGATTATCTGCCCAAACCCTTCACTCCGGATGAGGTGCGCGTGATCCTCGAGCGGGCTGTAGAGCTCAGCCACCTGCAGGCGGAAAACGTCCTGCTCCGCCGCCAGCTGCAATCTCAAAGGTCCTTCGAGAACATCGTCGGAAACAGTCCTGCTCTGCAGCGGGTCTTCGAAATGATCCAGAAGGTGGCTGCCGGGGATAGCAACATTATTCTGACGGGAGAAACCGGCACGGGCAAAGAGCTGGTAGCCCGGGCCATCCATGAGCGCAGCCGGCGGCGGGAGAAACTTTTCCAGCCCATCAACTGCGGTTCCCTCGCCGAAGGGGTCCTGGAAAGCGAGCTTTTTGGCCATGTCAAAGGAGCTTTCACCGGGGCCGTAGCCACGCGTAAAGGATTGATTGAGGTCGCCGATGGGGGGACGATCTTCTTGGATGAAATTGGCGAAACCAGCCCCAACTTCCAAGTGAAATTGCTGCGGGTCATCCAAGAAGGGGAATTTCTGCGCGTGGGGGATACCCATCCCCTCCGCGTGGACATCCGGGTCATCGCGGCCACCAACCGCAACCTGGAAGAAGCTGTAGAGCACCGGGAGTTCCGCCAAGATCTGTACTACCGACTTAAGGGGATCGCCATTCATCTCCCTCCGCTGCGGGAACGCCTTGATGACATCCCTCTCCTGGCCTATCATTTCCTGGAAAAGTACCGGCATGACCGGAAAATAGACCGCCTCGACCCCTCGGCCCTCAAGGCCCTACAAGCTTACAAATGGCCGGGAAACGTGCGCGAATTGGAACATGTCCTCGAATACGCCCTTTCCATGGCCGAAGGGGATACGATTCGGCTCACCGATCTTCCCGAGGAATTTCTAAACCGGGTAGCCGACCGCTTGGCGGCCCCGGAGAGCTGGATAAATTCTCCTTTTGGCCAGGCCAAAGACGAATTCGAAAAATTCTACATCACCCGCCTGCTCAAGGAAAGCAACTGGAACATCTCCGAGGCTTCGCGCAAAGCGCAAATGTTCCGCCAAAACCTGCAGCAAAAAATACGCAAATACGGGATCAAAACCGAAGAGGAAAGAAAAGCGGAGTGAAGAATAAAATGGAAGACCCCGGTTAGCTAGTCAATCGCTTGATTCCAGCGTTCTTTTTTTCCCGAATCTCTCTTCAAAGACGGGCGCAATCAGATTATCTACCGGCGCATAGTCGTCCGTAATAATAATCGCCGGCCTGGTGCGCATCGTTTGGTGCAATTTTGTTGGCGCCAGCACGAAATACCGGCCGGCGGATTCCTTTTCCACGTTCTCCCAGGCATGATCCCCGGGGCTGGTCGCTACGATGATCGTGTTGATCCCCATCTGAGAGAAATGGCTGTCGGCGACCAGGCAGACTTTTTCCGCCCCGAAGACTTCCTGCAACGTGCGCACGTAAGAAGGTAAGAAGAGCCCGGTCTCGAAGTTGTCGATGATATTTGCAATCAACAGACCATCGGGCTTGAGAAGGGAATGAAGCAGACGGGAAAACTCTTTGGTGGTCAGGTGATAAGGAATAGTTAGGTCGTTAAAAGCATCGCCGAAGATGAAGTCGTATACCTTCCGCTCGGGGAAATTCATAAGCACCCAGCGGGCGTCATGGTTGAAGGAACGGATCCGCGTCTGAGAAGAAAGGGCCAGATGCTGGTAGGCGATTTCGGTCAGGCGGGGGTCAATCTCGATAACATCGATGCGGGCCCGGGGATATTTAGCTTCCAGATAGCGGGGAAACGTATACCCTCCGCCCCCGATGATCAGGGCCCGGAATTCTGGGTTGGTCGCGGCTTTCCAGGCTACCAGCTCGGAATAGACCCTCTCGTAACCATATTGTAAATGAAGCGGATCTTTCAGGTCCACGTAGGAATGGATCAAGTTATCTAAAACTACGGCTTCCAAGGTTTTCCCGTTCTTGACGACCTTCTTCAGTTCGATGGTGTAATAATCGGTTTCCTCGTAAAGATAGGAATTCTGGTCCTGCTGTTTCTTGAAAGCCTGGCCATGGATGGCCCAAAGGAACACGAAGAGGACCGGGAATAAAATCAAAAATACCCCCCGGCGCAGGAAGGCTCCGCCGAAGAAGGGTGACGAGATGATAAGGATCAAAGCCATCAGCAGGAGGATATTACGCGTCCCCATCCAGGAGACGAGGAAAAATCCCGTGGCGAAGGTCCCCAAGATGGAGCCCAAAGTGGAAAAGGCATAGATCTTCCCCACTACGTTTCCCGACCGCTCCAGACGATCCAGAGACAAGCGCACCACTACCGGAGAGATCATCCCCAAAAGGCAAGCAGGAAGGAAGAAGATCACCGTGGTGACGAACAGAATGCGTAGCATAAGGCTCGTTTGCAGGGGCCAGCGGGCCACGGCATCCGTGAGCGGCGCAATCGTTAGGGCCGCTAATCCCGACACAAAAAGGAGCCAGCCCAAGGTGCGCGGGGTGGGGAAGCGATCTGCCAAAATTCCGCCCAGGTAAGCCCCGATGCTGATCCCGGCCAGAACCACCCCGATGATCGAAGTCCAGGTATACAGCGAGACTCCCACATAGGGGGCCATGATTCTTCCAGCCACCAGCTCGATGACCATGATGCAGAAGCTGGAGATAAAAACAACGATGACGGCTTTAAGGACTTCCTTGCGCATTTGTTTTTCTTCTCCTTTTTTCCCTTTCCAGCGACGGCAGAGCCCTAATTTACCACAAAAGCTTTCTTTTGGGCAAAACCTTTTCCGGGCCTTAACCCCTGAAAGCATGGCCTCTCAGGGATACCCAAAGAAGGCCTCCCGGGGGTTTCGGCGGCCGAGGGAAAAAATGAATTGAGTCCCTGGGGGAACCTGGTTAAAATGGAAGCCAATGGAAAGAACAGCCGAGATCATCATCATCGGTGGAGGAATTATCGGCGCCTCCATCGCCTTCCACCTGGCCCAGAAAGGCACGAAAGGGGTAGTGCTTTTGGAAAAAGGAATGCTGGGAGAAGGTTCGACAGCCAAGTGCGCCGGGGGAATTCGGGCGCAGTTCTCCACAGAGATTAACATCCGCTTTTCTTTGGCGAGTTTAAAAACCTGGGACCATTTCCAAGAAATCACCGGCGTGGATTTGGAATTCAAAAAAGTGGGGTACTTATTCCTGGCCACGACCAATGAGGAATGGAAAATCTTCCAGACCAACGTCCAACTGCAGAAAACTTTTCACATCCCCGTTGAACTCCTGTCCCCGGAAGAGATCCAGCGTCGTTGGCCTTACCTACGGGTGGATGATCTGCAGGGAGGAACGTTTTGCCCTCGGGATGGATACGCTGGGCCTCACGAGGCTTTGAGCGGGTTTATCAAAGTGGCCAGAAAAGGCGGGGTGAGAATTTATGAAGGGACGGAGGTACACCAGATCCGGCAGGAGCGGGGGAAGGTTACGGGGGTGCGCACGGCTCGAGGGGATATCGCCGCCCCCGTCGTGATTAACGCGGCCGGTCCCTATGCCGGAGTGGTGGGAAAAATGGCCAGGGTGGAGGTGCCGGTCAAACCCTATCGCCGGCAGCTCTTTTTTACTGCTCCCTTTCCCGGAATTTCCGGCCCTATCCCTTTGGTAATCGATTTTCACCGAGGCTGGTATTTTCGCCGGGAAGGAGCAGGTTTGCTGATCTCCGGACCCAAGGATGAATTCCCTTCTTTCAACACCAATGTGGATTACGATGCTATGGTAGAAGTGGCCGAGAGCTCCCTCTACCGCGTTCCGCTCCTGGAACAAGCCGCGATCACCCGTGGCTGGGCAGGCTCTTATGAGATTTCTCCCGACCATCATGCCATTTTGGGAAAAGTTCCCGGAGTAAAGGGTTTCTTCCTGGCCAATGGTTTCAGCGGCCACGGGTTCCAGCACAGCCCAGCTGTAGGCCAAGTCATGGCGGAATTGATCCTCGGCGAACAACCTTCAATTGATATTTCCTGCCTCTCTTTTGAACGTTTCCGCAAAGGCCAATTGATCAGAGAGCCTTTGACGGCCTTTAAAGATTGATCCCGATCACTTCTACGATAACCGCGAGCAAGATGGATATCAAGATTGGCCTATCGAAGGGACATTAAAATAAGCAGTTTTTTCTCAAAAAATAAATAATTTACCCTATTTTATCCCCATCCGTTTTTTCGTATAAATATTAAAAAGAAATGAACTCTTCTTATCTTCGATCTTCTCGGAGGGGAAAGAATGGAGAAGACATTAAATATTCTCATCGGAGGAGAAGCAGGGCAGGGGCTGGTGACCGTTGGCGAAATCCTGGCCAAAAGCTTCGTGCGCAGCGGCTATTTCCTCGTGGTCACCCAAAGCTATCAGTCCAGGATTCGCGGCGGACACAATACCTTTGCCCTCCGGGTGAGCCCGGAAGAAATTTATGCTCCCCAAGAGCCGGTCGACCTGCTGGTCGCCCTGAATGATGAAACTCTAACGCTTTATCAGAATGAATTGTCCCCCCAAGGGCGCATTGTGGCCGATCAAGGGTGTACACTCCCCGAAGAAAATTGCCTCAAAGTTCCCTACGGCCATCTGGCTTCCGACAAATTCTCTAACATCGCGGCCTTGGGAGTAGTCTGCGCCCTACTCGGCCTGGATGAGGGTTTAGTGGGAGGAACCCTGGAGCATTTTTTCGGAAAGAAGACTCCGGGATTGGCCGAAGAAAACCGGCGGGTATTGGAGAAAGCCTTTCGCTGGGCCTCTGCCCAGTCCGTTTCCTTCGAAAAACTGCCCCCCTCACCTAATCCCGTTTCCCGCTTGATGATCCAGGGGAATGAAGCCATCGTTCTGGGGGCCATATCCGCGGGCCTAAAATTTTATTCCTTCTATCCCATGACCCCCTCCACTTCCATTGGCCTGACCCTCGCCCGCTTCGCTGAAAAAATGGGGCTGGTGGTGGAGCAGGCCGAGGACGAGATTGCGGCCATTAACCTGGCCCTAGGTGCCTCTTTTGCTGGGGCTCCCAGTATGGTAGCCACGTCAGGAGGAGGTTTTGCCCTGATGGGCGAAGGGGTAAGCCTGGCCGGGATGACCGAAACCCCTATCGTCATCGTGATCGCCCAACGTCCGGGTCCGGCCACTGGCCTGCCAACGCGCACAGAACAGGGGGACCTCAACTTCGTTTTATATTCTGGCCATGGCGAATTTCCGCGGGCTGTCTTCGCCCCCGGAACCGTCAGGGAAGGCTTCACCCTCACCCGCCAAGCCTTTGCCTTGGCCGAAAAATATCAGGGCCCAGTGTTCATCCTCACCGACCAGTTTCTTTCCGATTCCTATCGGGCCGCGGAGCTGCCCGAGCTGGAGACGCTCCCCCCGGTGGGCTTGCCTATCCAGACAGCTCCTTCCAACCAGCCCTACCAAAGATTCGCCTTAACTGAAAACGGCGTCTCCACCCGCCTTCTTCCAGGATGGAGCGAAAACCTGGTGGTGGCTGGAAGCGATGAGCATACAGAGGATGGTCATCTTACCGAAGATCTTTCCGTTCGCCAGCTCATGGTGAAAAAGAGGCTGAAAAAAATGGAGGAAATTCGCCGGGAAGTTGTGCCTCCGGAGTTCCAAGGAGAGCGAGAACCCGACCTCCTTTTAGTTTCCTGGGGCTCGAGCAAGGGAGCGGTTTGGGAAGCGGCGGCCAAAATGAAGTCTGCCGGAAAACGGGTAGCCACTCTTCATTTTTCCCAGGTTTGGCCCATAATCCAGGAGCAATTTTTGGGCATCCTCCAAGAAGCCGGCCAGACTGTTTGTGTGGAAGGGAACGCCACCGGGCAATTGGCAGGTCTTATCCGCCTGGAGACCGGGTTTGAAATTAAAAAGCGCATAAATCGATATGATGGTTTGCCGATCACCCCAGAATTTATCCTGAGAGAATTGCCGGGAACTAAGTAGGAGGAAAACCATGGTGACCGTCAAAGATTACGGAAGCTATGCGACTGCCTGGTGTCCGGGCTGCGGAAATTTTTCCATTCTGGAGGCCGTGAAGCAGGCTCTAGTGGCCAGCCAACTTAAACCCCACCAAGTCCTTTTTGTTTCTGGGATTGGACAAGCAGCCAAAGCGCCCCACTACATGAACGTGAATCTTTTCGATGGGCTGCACGGCCGGTCGCTTCCGGTGGCTACTGGGGCCAAGCTGGCCAACCCTGGGTTAACCGTTATCGTGGAAAGCGGGGATGGATGCAACTACGGGGAAGGGGGAAACCATTTTCTGGCGGCCATCCGCCGCAACATAGACCTCACCCTTCTGGTTCATAACAATCAGGGTTACGGGTTGACGAAAGGTCAGGCCAGCCCCACCTCGGCCACTGGCTTCATCACCAAGGCCCAGCCAAAAGGCGCGGCCCAGGCTCCTTTCAACCCGGTGGCCGTGGCCGTGGCCATGCAAGCTAGCTTCGTGGCCCGGGGTTTTTCGGGAAACGAGGTGCACCTGGCTGGTTTAGTCCAGCAAGCCATCGCCCACAGGGGCCTTTCCCTGGTGGACATTCTCCAGCCCTGCGTTTCTTTTAACAAAGTCAACACGTTCAGCTGGTATAAGAAACGCTGCCAGGAAATCCCGGCGGATTACGACCCCACAGACTGGGAAGCGGCCATGAAAGTGGCAGAGAAGTGGGGAGAAACCATTCCGCTGGGTGTCATTTACCGCAACCACCGGCCGGCCTTCGAAGATTATTTTACGGCGCTGAAGCAAGGTCCTTTAGCTGGGCAGAAGGTTGACATGAAGATGTTGCGGGAGATATTGGAAGAATACCGGTAGATAAATTTACCTTTCCCTACCGGACCAGTAAATTCGAAAAGAAAAAGGCGAAAAAAACCGACCAAGGAGGAACTCATGAAACCCTTCGAGATTGCCAGCGGAATCTACTGGGTGGGTGCCGTGGATTGGCCCATCAGGGATTTTCACGGCTACACCACCGACGCCGGCACCACCTACAATGCCTATCTGGTCCTTGATGAAAAAGTCGTTCTGATCGATAACGTTAAAAGGCATTTTTTCCCCGCCTGGCTTGATAATATCCGCAAGGTCATCGACCCAAAAAAGATCGATTACGTGATCAGCAACCACACTGAGATGGACCACTCCGGGAGTTTACTCCCACTGATGCACGTCATCGGAGAAGACAAGCCAGTGTACTGCTCTCCCATGGGATTGAAAAACCTTCCCCAGCATTTCCCCGGAAAATTGAATTTCCAGCCGGTAGGAAGCGGGGAAGAATTGCAGATCGGGGAGAGGACGCTTATTTTCCTGGAAACCCGCATGCTCCATTGGCCAGACAGCATGTTTACCTACGTCAAAGAAGATAAAATCCTCTTTTCCAGCGATGCTTTCGGGCAGCATTATGCAGGGCTGGAGAGGTTTGACGATCAGATCGGGCAAGCCATTATGCCCCACGCCCGGAAATATTTCGCCAACATCCTCTTGCTCTATGCTCCGCTGATTCGGAAACTGGTGGAGAAGGTTACCCAAATGGGCCTGGAGATCAAAATGATCTGTCCCGATCACGGGGTGATGTGGCGGAAAGATCCTGGCCAAATCATCAAGGCTTACGTGGAATGGAGCCAGCAGACACCGCAAAGAAAAGCAGTGGTCGTTTACGACACCATGTGGCACAGCACGCAGAAGATGGCCGAGGCCATCGTTGCTGCCCTCGGGGAGGAGGGGGTGGAAGCCCGTCCGCTGCACCTGCGCACCGTGCACCGGAGCCATATTATGAACGAGGTCCTGGATGCGGGGGCGATCCTCGTGGGTTCCCCCACTCTAAACAACGGACTCTTCCCAACGGTGGCGGACTTTTTGTGCTACATGAAAGGCCTGAAGCCGCAGAATAAAATCGCCGCGGCTTTCGGGTCTTATGGATGGAGCGGCGAGGCGGTGAAGTTGATTACTCAAGAACTGGAGGCGATGAAATTTAAGATCATCGATTCCGGCCTGAAAATCCAGTATGTCCCCGACCAAAAAGGGATGGAAGCCTGCTCCGTTCTGGGCCAGAAGATCGCGCAAGCTCTGGGTAAATAACATTATTTTCTTTGAGGCCAGAAGCCCGTTATTAAAATTCTGGGTCTTCTCCCCATCGAGTGGGTGATTTTGACAGATCTGCCGAGCGTTGCGGAATTATCCGCAAGGACGGAGGCTGTACGCCCGGGCTAAGGGGTGCGCTTGCATAATGAGGCGCAAAGTCTTTCATTGGTTCGGGTCTGAAATTGCCTTTGCGCACCGGATTTGAGAAGGAATCGATTTTTCGAAAAGGGGTCGCGGACCAGGTTCTTTGCGGAACAAAGGCACTCTCTTCGCCAGCCATTTTTTTCCCGCCGATTCTGCGGCGCGCACCCCTTGGCCCGGGCGAGGCTGTATTTTTCGCTCATTTTACCCACTCGCTGGGGAGAAGATCTAAAATTCTTAAGGGGGGAATCGCATGGGAGAATGGGAGCCAATGGTGGAACAGGCCGCGCAGGAAGCCTATGACCTCTTAAACACGGACAAGCGGCGGGCCTGATCACAGACCGTCCTGCAGGTCATGCAGGAACGGCTGGGCCAGCGGAATGAATTGATGATCAAAGCAGTGGGGCCGATGGCCGGTGGCAGCCGGGTTGGTTCCCTCTGCGGGGCGCTGCAGGCAGGTATTCTGACCCTGGGAATGCTTTACGGAGCGGAGGGGGAAAAGATGAGCAGCCAGGAGGCCTTGGTGGAGTCCTTTAAACCGGTGCAGCAACTCTATCGGAAATTCGAGGAAGCTTTTGGTAGTAGGTTCTGTCCAGAAATTATCCAGGCCAACCTGGACATACCCGAAGAAAGAAAGAAGTGGATTGAACGCGGCGGGAAGCAGGAATGCGCCCGGCTGTGCGCCCGGACCGTCAAGCTCCTTTTTGAGATCATTAGCCCCACCATTTTAATGCCGGGGAAAGAATAACCAGATCATCTTTGCCGTGAATATCAATTTTTTCGAGGAAGCCCTTTACCAAAATTCAGGTCTCTTAGGAAGTTTCCTGGTATACCTGGCGCAGGACTTTGAGCAGGATGTTATTTTCCTTGCGGCTACGCACGGCGATGCGGAAGAAATAAGGACCTAGATGATGGAAGGAGCGACAGTCGCGGATGAGAATTCCATGGAGAATCAGTCTTTCCCGCAGGTCGGCGGCGGTAAGGTTGAGGGAGGGATGTAACTGGACTAAGAGGTAATTGGCCACGCTGGGATAAGGGATAAAACCGGGAATGGAGCGCAGGCCGTGAATTAAGCGGTCCCGTTCTTGGCCGATGAATTCTTTCGTTTGGGAGATATACCGGATATCTTTCAGGCTTTCTGCGGCGGCGATCTGCGCCAGGGCATTGACGGTCCAAGGCGCACACTGCTGCCGGAATTGATGGATGACTTCGGGATGGGAAATCATGTAGCCCACCCGCAGTCCCGGTAAGGCAAAGAACTTGGTTAGGGACCTAAGAATGATAAGCCGCCGGGCCGCTCCGGCCTCTTTTTTCAAAGATTCTTCCTCGACTAAATCGATGGAGGCTTCGTCCAGGATGAACCAGATTTTCTCCCGCTCGGCCTGAGCCAGGATTTTTTGCAGATCCTTCTTATCCGTCATAATGCCTGTGGGGCTGTTCGGGTTGCAGAGGTAGAGGGCATCGTAACCTTGGGTGAGGGCGAAGAGCAGCCCCTCCACGTCGAGCTCAAAGCCGTCTTCCTCGCGGGATTCGAAGTAATGGATATGGGGGCCGGCTTGGTCTGAAATACATTCCAGGGCGTTCTCATATTCGCTGAAGGCCGGGGTCACGATAAGAGGCCGTTCCACCCTTAACACCCGCGGAAGGGCATAAATAAAGTCGGTAGAACCAGCGCCAGCCAGGATTTGTTCCTCCGGAAGCCCGTGGAAATGGGCCAGGGCTTGGATCAGGCCGGAACACTGGGGGTCCGGATAGTGGAGCACGGCCGATAGTCCCGCTTTGAGCTTCTTTTCGGCTTTTTTCGAAAGCCCCAAGGGGTTGATCGAAGCGCTGAAATCGATGATCTCCTTCACTTTTAGGCCGAATTGCTGCGCAATCTCGTAAATATTGCCGCCGTGGATTTTGTTCACAAAAGCCCCCAAATATACCCAGCCTTTAGCTGTCGACAGGCAGCTATCAGTGAATTTCTCTATTTTAAATCTTAGCCTGAAAACTGATCACTGCCTGCTGAACGCTATTAGAAATTTAAGCACAAAGAATTGATTATCTCCAATAAAAAATTTTTCGCCGTCTATGTTTCGAAATTCGCGAAATTTCCTCAAAAGCTGGGTGGTGCTCGTTTGGGAGAATCTTGTCTTTTAAACTGAAACACCGATTCTACCAGAATCGCCTTAAGCCTTGCCTGAAAGATGTGGCCCGTCTTGGCGCCTAAACGAGGGGATTAATTTAAACATTTATCAACCGGTGCTGAAAAGAACATAATAAAATCTTATCAAATGATAAATTTATCTTGGCAAATTTTTTATATGGTATTAAAAATAAATTTGTGAATTTTTGCTTTTTTAGCAGGAGTATGGCTATTTGGACCAGGATAAAAAGGGGAAGATCGCGCAGGTTTTCCCTTTAAGACTGGAGAAGGGGGTGATAAAAAATGAAAGGGATTTGTCCGCATTGTGAAAAGGAGACCAATCTTGAATTGGTTCGTTCACAAGAGGAAATTAAAGTCCGGGGCGAGTACATCAGAGTCGATGTAAAATATTACAAGTGTAAGTCCTGCGGCAAAGAGTTTGATGATCCTCGTTCCGATGACGACCCGCTGGATAAGGCATACCGGGAATATAGACGCCGCCATGGTATGATGCAGCCGGAGCAGATTCGTGATCTGCGAAGAAGAAGGTATGGTCTTACCCAGAACGAAATGAGCCGCCTTTTAGGATGGGGAGGTGCTACTCTGAGCCGCTATGAAAACGGAGCCCTGCAGGATGAGACCCACGAAAAAACCCTACGCTTAGCCGCAGATCCCCGCAACCTTTTGAAGTTAATCGAAGATACCCCCGAGGCCCTTTCAGAAGAAAAGAGGGCGCGCCTTATGAAAGAATTGAAGGAGGTGGAAGAGGAAGCATACTCATTTCAGAGGATCTATGAGGAGCGTTTTGGGAAATACGAGGAGGATGAATACAGCGGCTTCAAAAAACTCGACCTGGCTAAGCTTTTCAATGCCATAATTTATTTCTGCAAAGGGGGTGTTCTCAAAACTAAACTGAATAAGCTCCTTTTTTATGCCGATTTTAAACACTTCAAGGATTATGCCCTATCGATCACTGGAGCCCGATACGCACATATCCCCTTTGGTCCAGCGCCTGACCAGTATGCCTACTATCTTGCCACCCTCCTCGAAGATGGCGCTATAAAGGCCGAAGAGGTCGTTTACACCGAAGAGGCCATGGGAAAAGTTTATTTCGGGAAAAGAGCCAGATCTATCATTATTCTCCGATAGTGAGCTTAAAATTCTCGCTTCTGTGAAGGATTATTTCAAGAAGTTCACGGCGAAAAAAATAACGGAGTTCTCCCATCAAGAAAAGGGTTACAGGGAAACTCAAACGGGACATCTAATCACGTACGCTTACGCCGACGACTTGAAGTTCTGATACTCTAGCCTCTCTGCTGTCGCCCGGAGAGGATAGAGGTGAGGAGGGAAATTCGGTATTGCGGGGTTTCCCACCACTTAGGTAATGACCAATAGGGCTGGTTTCTTGAGAAGAAGTCTCCGTTAGAAGTGGCGCGGAATCCAGTTAAGATCCTTTGGAAAATTGACATTTTCTGTGCCTATATGATAATTTTTGCTTGTCCCATTGAAGGAAGGAAGCCCATGCCAGAGGCTAACTCCGCACCATTTTTTTCCAATCCAAAAAGCCGATACCCACGAATCGCGCCTGAGTTTCCTCGAAAACTGAAACTCTTGGCCCATAGCGACGTGAAAAAGACGATGATCTATACCCATGTCCTTAACCGTTGCCCGGCCGGAGTTCGCAGCCCGGTCGGCGGACTTCGAAATGGAACAAGAGGGTTTTATGCTGATCCACATAAGACGCCACGATAAAAGGCAACAAGGGACGTAAGCGTCTGATATTGAAGGGATTATCGTAGTAGTATTTACCATATCAACGGCGTGTTATACGGATGGGAAAATAATTTTCCGCATATTATGCGGATACAATCATAATCGTTGGGCACAGTGGAATCTCAATCAATCTCTCGAAATCACAATTGAAGAGGGCCTAAGCCTGCCTCTTTCTTGTGTTAACCTATATAGACCAAATTAACTTATGTTAATTCTTTCATTTTATATTAACTTATGTTAATTTATTGGCGTTGAGTTAACTTCATCACTGCAGGGAAAAACCATGGCCGACGAAAAATACATCACTATTCCTGAACTGGCCAAACTTCTCGGGGTCAGCCGCATCGCAATCTACAATCGGGTCAAGAAAGGACAGATCCCTGCCACAAGGATAGGCAGGACCTATGTTATTAAAGACCAGACTATCACAAACATCCTTGGCAAGGGGGTAACAAGAAGGGGAAAGGAACGAATAGACGCCGCTGTTCGCAGAACAGTGCGAGAATATGGAGAAGTCCTGAAGCGGTTGGCTAAGGAATAGTGAGAATCATCACCATAGCGGACGTAGAATATCTTGCTTTCCGACTCGCGAAAGAACATCTCTCTTTCGACGAGCCAATACCGGATTTCTCTACCCGGTTGCCAAATGTGCTTGAAAGCTGTGTATTGACCCCGTTTCAGAGATTCTCAGGCAAGGCCTTATACCCAACGCTGGTTGCCAAGGCTAGTATTCTCTTCTACCTTATGATCAAAAACCATCCTTTTCAGAATGGTAACAAAAGAATTGCCATAACCACCTTGCTCACGTTCTTGTTTAGTAACGGCAAATGGCTGAAGGCTGATACCCAGGAATTGTACAATTTCACAGTGTGGGTAGCACAGAGCCCATCGGAGTTCAAAGAGCAGGTCGTCGCGGCTATACAGAAGTTTATTCGAAATCATCTAGCAGGTGCGGACTAGCCTGCCCAACACTTATAAGGCCATCCAGGCGACCGCTGATAACGGCTCCTGATGGCAGTCGTTCGACTGAGCTCAGCCGAAGTCAAGTCCTCGCACCAGGTGAGTTTATCCCGAGTGAAACCGAAGGACGGAGCGGAAAGTTAGGAGAAGGGCAAGTCGAAGATCCCGAGCTCGCCGCGGGGGGCGTCATCGTGAGGTGCGGGCTGCTGGAATTTTGGCTTAGGAAGGTTAGCTCAAATTACTGTTTTATGGTATTATCATCCTGGAGGTGATTCGGGGATGGAAATTCGTCATTTCAAATTTAATCGGATCACGTTGGATCCGGAGAAATGCTTCGGGAAACCCTGTATTAGAGGCATCAGGATGCCCGTGACTTCAATCCTTAGCTTTTTAAGCTCAGGGATGACAGTGGACGAGATCTTAAAGGAATGGCCCGAATTGGAGCGGGAAGATATCTACCAAGCTCTGGGTTATGCCGCTTGGGCGATGGAAGAGAGAGTTATCCCTTTAGAAGAAGCGGCTGTGAAATGAGGTTTCTGCTCAATATGAATATGCCACGGGAGCTGGGCAGAAAATTGGAGACCCAAGGCCATTCATGGCGCCATGTTGGAAATATAGGAATGTCTCTGGCAAATGATGTGGCAATTATCCAAGAGGCGAGAGCCAATCGGGAGATTATCGTTACTCATGATCTCGACTACGGCCATCTGTTAGCTTTTTCGGGTGAATCGGCGCCTTCAGTCATCATTTTACGGTTGCGGAATACGCACCCGAATCATCTTTTTATCCGGATGAAGGATCTCTGGCCGGATCTCGAAAGGCCTTTGCTTGGAGGGGCAATCGTGGTTATTGAGGATGATGCGGTCCGTATTCGTAGATTGCCAATAGATCGGGAGGAGTAAGAGAAGATATTTTTTCAATTGGCGAATGGTTTTTAAGTGCTGATTGTCGATGGCTAAATGCTGATCGCTATATTGGGAGCAAAGATGCCCGAAATTCAAACCCCATTTCTCGGATCGAGGGATGGGGTTTTTTGGCTTTAAAGGAGAAAAAATCCTGATTTCGCGATATTGGGGTCGGGCCCAGTGAACTATTTTGCCATGCATTTGCTGGAAAGCGGTTACGATATTCGAACCGTCCAGGAACTTCTGGACCATAGCGACATGAAGACGACGATGATCTATACCCATGTCCTTAACCGTGGCCCCGCCGGAGTTCGCAGCCCGGTCGACGGACTTTGAAATGGAACAAGAGGGTTTTATGCTAATCCGTATAAGACGCCACGATAAAAAGCAACAAGGGACATAACCATCTGATATTGAAGGGATTATCGTAGTAGTATTCACCGTATCAACGGCGTGTTATACGGATCGGAAGCCAATGTTCCGCATATTATGCGGATCCATCTAATCGTTAGCCCTCTCATCACCATCGCTGGAACCAAGCAGTACACGAAGCCGTGGGAAGTATTCCGATGGAATTCGTGAATACCTTATTGCTCCTGCTTCTTTTGCTTATTACTGCTACCACTGTCGCTGCTTATGTCGTGATTTACAATCGCAGGAGGCGTCAGAAGCAGATCGCTTCAAATGAGGGACGGCGCAAAGCAGCAGAAGAAGAACAGCGCCGCGAGGTGGAACAAGAGGCCGCGCGGAGATCTGAGGAAGGAGAACGACAGCGGGCTGAGGCAGAACGCCGCGGGTTTGAAGAAGAATTGCAGAGAGCGGAGGATGAACTTCGTAGGACTGAGGAAGAGCGTAAGCGTCTCGAAGAGGAAGCAAACCACGAAGCAGACCAAGCGGGATGGAAAACACAAGAGAAACATCGCAAATCGGAGGAATTACACGAAGTCGAAGAAGAGCCTCGCCGCAAGAAGGAAGCACAGCAGAAAGCACATCAGAAAAAGCGCCTCAAAGCAGAGACCAAAAGCAAACGGGTAGAACCTGGCAAGAGGGGAGGTAGGCCCCGCGATTCGATCCCAGACCTTCAGAAACAACTAGTGCAAGAAACCAAATCCCGCCGCCCGAAGACCGAGATCGTTTGCTGGAAAAGAGGGCGGCAGTGGATACTGGCAGTAGAGGTTCCAGAGGATCTTCTTGCAAAATCCGGTTTGGCGGTCCTTCAAGATAGATCACCACTCCCACAAGACGAATCAAGAGAAGCCTATTGGCGTCTAGAACGGGCTTTTGGCGAAGTGGTAGTCCGGTGGAATGAAGGTGAGGATGTCCAAGAGACTAAGGTCGCACTTGGCCAGGAAGGTTACCTTCTGTTCAAACTGAGTGGTCAAGACCAGAACCAGGGGCGCCGCGTCAAATCACCCTCCTCTGGGTCGTATCTTGTGATGGTTCTAGACAACTGGAAGCGTGATGATATGTTGTCGGGTCCTCCGCCAGTGACCCCGGAGTCTATTTTCCTCACCGGGTATCAAGCCCACTTCTTCGAACTTGGGAAAGACGGTGATGGAAAGATTGCTTTCCGAAACCCTGCAGGTGAGCCATTCGTAATCGAGTCAAAAACACCACTGTTCGAACTCGTTGGGAATCGACTTAATGACGCCAGTGAAAACATAGGGCCTCTGTTTGGCGAACGACCTCCTCAAATCCGTGCCCTGGATGATCATGCATGGAGAGATATCAAGACAGTTGTGGTTGGTGAAGAAAGCAGCGGGAAAGGTAGATGGCGTACGGCTTTTAGTCCAGCGCAAGAGTTAATTGAACAAGACCTACCCTCTGAAGTTGCGGCCAGAAAAGGTGGATGGTATTTTCTCAGATTTTACGAAACGAACGATGAGC
>Ga0194112_10002779_pt1 | contig 24814 bp, 15 predicted proteins | sample TA2MahC400mmetaG_FD_146191 | JGI IMG/M metagenome (GOLD analysis project Ga0194112, IMG submission 146191) | Freshwater microbial communities from Lake Tanganyika, Tanzania - TA2015016 Mahale Deep Cast 400m | ecosystem: Environmental > Aquatic > Freshwater > Lake | place: Tanzania: Lake... | reverse complement strand
ACGGCGGCACGCTCACACCCTCCAACCTGAACCGCCAGATTCTGATGCGTGGCGACGGCGTCGGCAAGCCGCGAGCGCCTCAGGCCGACGAGACGCTCCGCCGCTTCAACCCCGACCTCGAACTGAAAGCCTACGGGGAAGATGCCAAGCCCCACAACGTGGCGGAACTCGTGGGCCAGGTGGACCTCGTGTGCGACTGCTCGCCGGACTTCGGCGAGCGACTGCTGCTCAACGCTGAGTGCTGGCGTCAGGGCAAGCCGATGGTTGAGGCGGGCATGAACGGCATGGAGGCGCACCTGACGACGATCCTCCCGCCTCACACCCCCTGCCTGCAGTGCACGGTGCCCGAGGTGCCCGACTGGTGGGACCCACTGGGTTTCGGCGTGCTCGGCGCCGTACCCGGAACGCTGGGCGCCTTGACGGCCCTGGAAGCGATCAAGGTGCTGACCGGCTTCGGGGAGATACTGGCGGGCACGCTGCTGGTCTTCGATGGCGAGGACATGACCTTCAGCAAGTTCGCGATCAGCAAGCGCCCCGACTGCCCCGTGTGCGGGTGAAAAACGGGACGGAGGCGTTTTCCGATTCGTCTCGGAAGATGCCTCCGTCCCATTTCTCGCACTCCTCGACTCGTCCTACGTCGTCCCTGCATCCCCCTTCGCCGGCTCGGCCGGTTGCTGCTCCTTGCCCTCGCCTGAGGGCGCCGCGGGCTCGGTCTTCTCGCCACCCGTTGCCGGTGTTACGCCGCCGGCGGGGCGCGCCTCCAGCACCATCCCCCCGCACTTCTCGCACACGCCGGGCTCCGACGCCACCACATCGGCGTGCATCGGGCAGAAGTACTCCACCGGCTCGGTCGTGTCGGCCTTCATCGGCTTGTCGCAGGTCGGGCACTTCGCGGGCTTGTCGGACTTCTGGTCGGGGTGATCCGGGCAGACGTAGGTGAACGCACTCGTCGTCGCCGCTCCGCTGGGAGCATCGGACGGCGGGGGTCCAGTGACCGGGCTCGTCACGGGCGGCGGCTGAGTCTTCCGCGGGCAACCTGTCGCGTACAGCCCGGCCCCGACGATCACCACCAGCAACACGACAACCATCACTGCTCTCTTCATCCTTCGAGTCCTCCGTGAGGTGAGATGGGCGCTAAGTAGGAAACCGCGATTCTCGTCCGAGCCGTTCCCATGTAGGGGCGCGATTCATCGCGCCCGAATGTAGGGGCGTCATTCATGACGCCCGCCGTGTAGGGGCGACATTCATGGCGCCCAAGAACCGATATCGCGGATTCCCATATCGACCTCACGCCCTTACAAACGTGAGTCGAGACAGAGCCAACGAATCCTACAACGACCGCGGGCACGTCACGGCCCTTGCAGCTTCACCGGCACGGGGAGAGAGACGGTGAGGTCGAGGTGGAACCGATCGTCGGCGCTCACATCCCGGCCCCCGTCCTCCATGATGGCGGGGAAGCGGACCTCGAAGACCGGGTGCTCCCACTGGCGCAGGTCCTGGACCACGACGTCGGTCGGCGCACGCAGCTCGATGGTGATGGCGTCCTCGGCGCCCTTCGCGATCTCGATCTTGGCCCCTTCTCCGTTCCAGATCTGGAAGTTGTTCTCGCGCTGCTGCAGCGGCAGGCCCACGATCTCCGGATCGCCCTCGACCTGCGCGATCGTCAGGTCCTTGCCGCCGTACTGCGCCACCGGCAGGTTCACGGAGAGCTGCAGTCCGTTGAGCTTGAGGGCGCCGGTCATGCTGAGGTCGTACTCGAGCCGGAGGCTCTGGGGCAGGGCCTTCACGCTCTCAATGAACCGGATGCCGGCGCCGGCGGCGGTCGGGATGGGCAGCGTGCCCTCGAACCGCTTCCCGGTTCGGTCCGGGAGGTCGCTGATCTGGGCGGTGGCGCTCTCCTGCGGGGCGTGCGTCCAGTCGGTGCCGTGCGCGTTCAGCTCGATCATGGCCAGCTGCACGTCGCCCCGGTAGAGCCGAACCATGCCGGAGGGATCGAGCTTCGCGGAAACCGTCTCCTGCGCCCACACCCCGTTCGCCGCGGCGGAAGCCGCAGCCACCAGGACACTCACGAGGACCGTTCCAGCCTGTAGCCTGCTCATGCAATCGCCTCCCTCGCTGGATATGCTGACACCCGGAACCCGCGACTTGTTCCGACGCCGAACCTCCGCCTCTGGGAGGCGTTTATATTGGCAGGTGCTCGTGACCCTCTCGCCGTGGCGGATTCCGCACCGGCGCCGGAGTGACTCGCCTGATGAAGCCCTGGCTGATCGCGGCGCTCCTCTCGTTCTGCGGCGCGCACACTGTGGCCGCGCAGACGGTGCGCCCGTTCGAGAGCGACTCCTGGTCCGTGCCCGCGAACGGGGTGGACACGCGGGTGCTGGCCGGGCTGCAGAAGAAGGGCCTCCAGCCCGCGCACCCGTGCTCCGATGAGGTCTTCATCCGGCGCGTCTACCTGGACCTGATCGGCACGCTCCCTGAGCCCTCCGCAGTTCGGGAGTTCCTCGCGGACGCCAGCCCCGACAAGCGCGCCGCCCTGATTGGGGCCCTGCTGCAGCGGGACGAGTTCGCCGACTACTGGGCGCTCAAGTGGGGCGACCTGCTGCGGGTGAAGGCCGAGTTCCCCGTGAACCTGTGGCCCAATGCCGTGCAGGCGTATCACCACTGGATTCGAGAAGCGGTCAAGGAGAACCGCCCCTACGACCAGTTCGCGCGCGAGCTGCTGACCTCCAGCGGGAGCAACTTCCGCGTGCCGCCGGTCAACTTCTACCGCGCGGTGCAGGGGCGCGAGCCGGCGGCGCTGGCGGAGGTCGTCGCCCTGACCTTCATGGGCACGCGCCTGGCGAGTTGGCCGGCCGGCAAGCGCGCCGACCTGGCCACCTTCTTCTCGCGGGTGGCCTACAAGAAGACCGGCGAGTGGAAAGAGGAGATCGTCTACCTCGACCTCGCCCCGACCGAGCCGCTCGCGGTCGTCTTTCCCGACGGGACCAAGGCCTCGATCCCGGCCGGCGATGACCCACGGGTCGCGTTCGCCGACTGGCTGATCCGTCCCGACAATCCCTGGTTCACGCGCAACATCGCCAACCGCGTCTGGGCGTGGCTCTTCGGGCGCGGAATCGTCCACGAGCCCGACGACATCCGCCCTGACAACCCGCCCTCCAACCCGGACTTGCTGTCCTACCTCCAGCAGGAGCTGGTGAACGCGAAGTACGACCTCCGTCATCTCTACCGGCTCATCCTCAACTCCCGCACCTATCAGCAGTCCGCGATCCCGCAGAGCACCGGCCCGGACGCCGAGGCCTTGTTCGCCTGTTACCCGGTCCGGCGACTGGACGCCGAAGTGCTCATCGACGCCCTCAACTGGGTCGGCGGAACCCACGAGAGCTACACCAGCCCGATCCCCGAACCGTTCACCTACATCCCCGAGGATCAGCGGTCCATCGGGCTGCCGGACGGCAGCATCACGAGCCTGTTCCTGGAGATGTTCGGACGCCCGCCGCGGGATACGGGTCTCGAATCTGAACGCAACAACCAGCCGACCGATGCGCAGCGCCTGTACCTGCTGAACTCGACGGACGTGTACCGACGCATCACGCGCAGCCCGCGTCTGCACGCCGTCGCGAGGGCGGCCGAGGGCGATCGGGCTGCGCTGGTCCAGGGCGTGTACATGACCCTCCTCTCACGCGAGCCAACCGCCGAGGAATTGAGTGCCGCGGAGCAGTACTTCGACACGCCCGAACTGGGAGCCGAGCAGGCTGCGATCGACTTGGCCTGGGCACTCATCAACACCATGGAGTTCCTGTACCGACACTGAGGGCGGTCCGAGAGCCCTTATGAGAAGGGTGGCCGGGCGCCATGAAGACTGTGTTGACAAACGGTACTGGCGGCTCTGGTGAGCCGCCCCACGAGCTCTACAAGACTCGTGGCGCGGCTCACCAGAGCCGCGATACGCCTTGCTCAACAGAATCTGAATGGTGCCCCTACGTCACAAACGACCGCATATCGCCCTCATGTAGGGGCGCGATTCATCGCGCCTGCGTGTAGGGGCGTGATTCATCACGCCCCATACCGTGCTTCTCATACACGCTCTCAGAGGGAAGCGAGGGAAGGACGATGGACGAGCGAGAGATGATCGGGCGCGTAGGTCGGCGCGAGGCGCTGAAGCGGGCGCTGTTCGGAGCGGCTGGGGCGGCGCTCATGGGCCGCGGGCTGGCCGATGCACAGACGGCCGGGCGGCCCAAGCCGGCGGTCGCTCCCACGGCGAAGGCCAAGGCGGTCATCCAGATCTGGCTCTGGGGCGGGCCGCCGCACCTGGACACCTTCGACCCCAAGCCGGAGGCGGGACGCGACTACTGCGGGCCGCTGAACCAGCCGATCAACACCAACGTGCCGGGCATCCGGATCAGCCAGCTGCTGCCGCTGCTCGCCCAGCAGGCCGACAAGTACTCCCTCATCCGCAGCCTGACCCACGGCAACAACGGCCACGAGACCGCCGCGTACATCCTCCAGACGGGCCGCCAGCCCAACGACCGACTCGTCTACCCGTGCATCGGGGCCATCGTCTCCAAGTTCAGGGGCTACGAGGGCGGCTATGTCGGCCTCGTCCCGCCCTACGTGGTGCTGACCCAGCCCCAGGGGCGCTTCGACGAGGCGGGCTTCTTGGGGCCGCGGTACAAGCCCTTCGCCACCGGGGGCGACCCGAACGGGCAGCGTTTCGTCGTCGAGGGGGTCGTCTCGGGCGACATCACTGACGACCGCCAGCGCTCCCGACGCGAGCTGCTGCATTCCCTCGACACGCTCAAGCAACTCCTGCCGCAGAACCCCCAGGCCGCGAAGCTCGACACGACCGAGACCAAGGCCTACGACATGATCCTCGGCGACGCCGGCAAGCTCTTCGACCTCTCACAGGAGACGAACCAGCTGCGTACCCAGTACGGCCGCAACACCTTCGGTCAGTCCTGCCTCGTGGCGCGCCGGCTGGTGGCCGCGGGCGTGCCCTACGTCACGATCAACAACGGGGGCTGGGACACGCACAAAGAGCATTTCCAGACCATGAACTGGAAGCTGCCTCAGCTGGATCAGGGGTTGGCGACGCTCCTGCAGGACCTGGCCGACCACAACCTGCTCGACAGCACGATCGTCTGGTGTTCCGGCGAGTTCGGCCGCACTCCGCGGGTCTCGTGGGAGGCGCCCTGGAACGGCGGCCGCCATCACTATGGCGACTGCTTCTCGGTCCTGGTGGCCGGCGGGGGCTTCAAGGGCGGGCAGGTCGTTGGCGCCTCGGATGCAAAGGGGGAGCACCCGGCAGAGCGCCCGGTGTCTCCGCAGGACCTGCTCGGGAGCATGTGCGAGCTGCTGGGCGCCGACCCGGACGGTCCGCTACCCAACCCCCGAGGACTGGACGTGAAGCTGATGCCGCCGGACCAGGACCCGGCCAAGGGAGCCGGTCGCCTCAATGAGATCATGTAAGAAGACGAAATTAGGGACAGGCACCAATTTCGGACATGACGTCCGTCCGAAATTGGTGCCTGTCCCTAATTTCGTCCTCGCCCTCCTCCTCGCCGCCTCGGCGCAGCCCCAGGCCGTGCCGCGCATCGGCTACGTCTACCCCGCCGGCGGCCGGCAGGGCACGACCGTCCGCGTCACAGTCGGCGGCCAGTTCCTGCGGGGCGCGGACGAGGCGTACGTCTCCAGCCCGGGAGTACTCGCCTCGGTCGTGGAGTACATCCGACCCCTGGATGCCGGCGAGCTGGGCGACACGGCGTGGTTCCTGCGCGAGTTGGTCAGGAGGCGCTGGAGCGCGCGGGTCATGGACGCGGCCGCCAGGCAGGACGCGCCGGACCTGCCCGACCATCCCTGGCTGCGGGACCTGGATGAGAAGAGCCCCGGAGAGGTCACGCGGCTGTGGACGAGCCTGTTTGACCCCAAGAAGCAACCGAACGCCCAGATCGCCGAGCAGGTAACGATCGAGGTCACCATCGACCCGAACGCTCCCCCCGGCGACCGCGAGCTGCGGGTGGCGACCGCCGGCGGCCTGACCAACCCCGTGCGGTTCCAGGTGGGCGTGCTGCCGGAGGTCTCCGAGGAGGACCTGGGCGCCACGGAAGCGGTCGATCTGCCCGCGCTGCTGAACGGTCAGATCATGCCGGGTGAGGTGGACCACTTCCGCCTGCGCGCGCGCAAGGGCCTGCGCCTCGTCGTCCGCCTGCAGGCGCGCCGCCTGATCCCCTACCTCGCAGACGCCGTGCCGGGATGGTTCCAGGCGACGATGTCGCTCCGCGATCCACACGGCAACGACGTGGCCTACGGCGATGACTGGCGCTTCGACCCCGACCCCGTGCTCCTCTGCACCCTCCCCGAGGACGGCGTCTACGAGCTTGAGGTCCGCGATGCTCTCTACCGCGGGCGCGACGACTTCGTGTACCGGATCGCGGCGGGTGAGCTGCCCTTCGTCACGCAGGTCTTCCCACTCGGCGCGCAGGAGGGCACGCCGACGATCGCCTCGATCGCGGGCTGGAGTCTGCTGACCGACAAGCTCACGCTGGACACCGCACCGGGGGGAGGCGAGACCCGAACCGCGGAAGTCGGCCAGGACCAGGGGCTGTGCAGCGAGATCCCCTACGCCGTGAGCGCGCTTCCCGAGTGCCTCGAGGGCGAGCCCAACGATACCATTGACAAGGCGCAGCAGGTCACGCTCCCGATCATCGTCAATGGCCGCCTCGGCCAGGCCGGCGACGTGGACACCTTCCGCTTCGATGGCCGGGCCGACGAGGAAGTGGTGGCCGAGGTGTACGCCCGCCGGCTGAACTCCCCGCTCGATCCCGCGCTGCGATTGGTGGACTCGACCGGGGCCGTCGTGGCGGCGAATGACGACCACGATGACCCCGAGATGGGCCTCATCACGCACCAGGCCGATCCCTACCTCCGGGCGCGTCTCCCGCAAAACGGGACGTACTCGATCCGCCTCTGCGACGCACAGCAGCAGGGGGGCGACGCGTACGCCTACCGCCTGCGGATCGGGCCGCCCCAGCCCGACTTCGCCGTGCGCCTGACGCCCAGCACGGTGAACGTGCCCCCCGGCGGCTCGGCCACGCTGACCGCCCACGCGGTGCGCAAGGACGGCTTCGATGGCGACATCGACGTGGTGGTGATCGACACCCCTCCGGGCTTCGCCGCGGGCACCGCGCGAATCCCCACCGGGAAGGACTCGGCCGAGCTCAAGGTAAGCGCCCTGCGCGGTGCAGCCCGGCAGCTCGTCCCCTTGCAGTTCGAGGCGCGCGCCCAGATCGCCGGCCTCCTGGTCAGCCACCCGGCCGTGCCTGCCGAAGACATGATGCAGGCCTTCGCCTATCGGCAGCTCGTGCCGCAGCAGGTCCTCCTGGTCGCCGTTCCGGGGCCTCGACCCGTGCCGGCGGTCTGGCGTCCCCTCGTGGCGGGCATCCGCCGGGCCGCCGAGGCTCCCGTTCGGATTCCCCTCGGCGGCATGGCGGAGGTGCAGGTCCAGGCTCTCCCGGACCGTCAGGGCCCCGCGCTGGAGACGCTCCGGTTCGCACTCAGCGCCCCGCCGAGAGGGGTCACGCTTCGGGGGACGACCTTCACGGGGGGGCACGTGATCTTCACGGTGAAGGCCGACGCGAACATCTCGCAGGCGGGCGAGTCCGGCAACCTGATCCTCGAGGCGTTCACCGAGGGAATTCGGGGACATGACCCGATTCAGGCCTCACCGAATCGGGATCGTGTCCCCGGATTCCCGGTCTCAGGCAAGCAGCGCCTCTCCCTCGGCGTCCTGCCCCCCATCCCCATCGAGGTCGTGAAGCCTTGATGAGGCCGGCCCCGGTTGCCCTCGCTCTGGCGCTCCTCGGAGGCACGCAGACGATGACCGCCGCCGATCCGCGCTTCTTCGCTCCCCCAACCGACACCGACCGCCCCGTGTGGGGCCTGCGCAATGGCCTCCGCTTCGGCATCTGGCCCGGCGCCATCGGCGGACGGGGACCGGGCGGGCCGCGCGGCCTGATCCGGGTAGGCTACCCCGCCCTGCCTGGCGGGGCCTACCTCCTGGTGAACTTCATCGCCATCGAGCCGGTCGTCGAGGGGCAGCGGGCGCGCGGCTTCAGTGAGCTGGAGGTCAGCACGAGCGACGGTCGCCCCGGGAAGACCATCGACGCCGGCCCGCCACCGGGGGTCGAGTGGCGCCCGACCGAGGCCGAGCCCATCTACCCAGGGCGAATCGAGGCGCTCGACGGCGGCGCGGCCCGACTGACGGTCTGCCTGCGCATGGAGCGGTTCGCCTCGGGGGCACACGTCTACCTACTCGCCTCCGTCCGCACCGACCGGCCCGACGAGCTGGAGCTCCGGACCTTCACCGAGGCCGATTCGGCGCCCCTCGCGGCCTGCGTCCTGACCGCGACGATGGGCAACTTCGAGCGCCTGCGCCAGCTCCACCTGAGGGACCGCGTCGTGACGACCCAGGAGCTGTACCCCGACTTCACCGGCAACGACTTCGCGCCACACAGGCGGTTCGCCCTCGACCAGCTCTCCCGGGCCGCCGACGGCAGCCTCCTCGTCGCCGCCACCACCGACGAGCCCGACCCGGCCGCCACCCTTCCCGACCCGAACCGCCCCTGGTTCTGGCACTACAGCGGGCAGAAGCTCACGCAGTTCTGGCGCAAGTACCCGGACGCCGTGCAGCCACTGCTCGCCGTCGCGGTGAACGCCCGGCGGGTCTACTGGGCCTCGACGTGGCCGATCCCCAACGGCGCCGCCTTCGAGAACTTCGAGCTGAACGAGCCCTTCCTGCAGGGCCAGACGACCGCCTTCGGCCTCACCCCCCTTTCCCCCACCCAACTCCTCGCCTCCCCCTAAGCCGTCGCCGCTGTGCCTGCGAGACTCCCGTCTCGCAGCCGTCCCGTCGCCGTTGTGCCTGCGAGACTCCCGTCTCGCAGCCGTCCCGTCGCCGTTGTGCCTGCGAGACTCCCGTCTCGCAGCCGTCCCTGCCGTTCCCCTTTCGTGTCTTTCGTGTGTTTCGTGGTTCCTCGCCGTGCCGTTCCCCCGCAGGACTCCGCTCCTCTTCCGTCGAATACCGGTTCGGGGTGTGATCGACATGGCCGAGTACACGCTTTCGACGTTCCAGCAAGACCCCTCCCACGTCCAGGTCCGCTTCGCCGCGGGAACCGCCTCTCCGTCCGTCCACGAACTCTCCCTCGATGCCGTTCAGGCCTTCGCCGCCGACGTGGAGGCGAAGCTCCAGCTCATCGGCAACCACGCCGGCTGGCTCCAGCCGCAGCTCGACCTCGGCCGCGCGCTGTACCGTTGGCTGCACGAGGTCACCGAGGGGCGCATCGACGAGGCCGTCGCCTCGCCCGGGACGTTGACCTTGCGCTTCGCCCTCCTCCCGGAGCTACAGGTCCTGCCTTGGGAGCTGCTCGCCCGCGGTACCTTCCTCGCCCATGACGCCACGCGCCCCTTCTCGCCGGTGCGCGTGTGCAACGCGACACATGAGTGGCCGCCGCAGGCCAACCGTCCACTGCGCGTGCTCTTCATGGCCTGTTCGCCGCAGAACCTGCCGGAGGAGGAGGTGCTCCGCTTCGAGGAGGAGGAGAACCTCATCCTCGATGCAGCACGGGGCCCTTCCATCGAGCTGCAGGTCGAGGAGAGCGGCAGCCTCGCGGGGCTGAAGCAGCGCCTCGCGGACTTCGGCGATGGGCACTTCGACGTCGTGCACCTCACCGGCCACGCGAACATCGTGGATGGCAATCCGTACTTCGCCGCCGAGGATGACTTCGGCCAGGCGAAGCCCGCCTTTGCCGATGACTTCGGCGAGGCCTTCGGCACGATCTGGCCGCGCGTGGTGGTGGTGTCCGGCTGCAAGACGGGCCAGGCCGGCGCGGGCGGCGCCTTCCCCTCGCTCAGCGAGAAGCTCGTCGAGTCCGGCGCGGCGGCGGTAGTCGGCTGGAGCGCCAGCGTCGCCGACGCGACCGGCAACGTCTGCGCCCAGCATCTCTACGGAGAACTCTGCGGCGCCCGCCCGCTGTGCGAGTCGGTCGCCGAGGCCCGCCGCGAGCTGCTCAATGCCAACCGCTCGGACTGGCACCTCCTCCGCCTCTACACCGGTCATGGGCCACTCGGCCCGCTCGTCACCCCGCTCAACACGAAGCGCCGCGCGCGCGTTCATCTGCGCCCCGCGCAGACCCAGATGCTCGGGCAGGGCTGCAAGACCGAGGTGGCCAAGCGCGAGAGCTTCGTCGGCCGCCGCCGTCCGCTGCAGGCCTGCCTCCGCGCCCTCTCCACCGTGCCCGGCACGCCCGACCACGTCCACGGCGTACTCATCCACGGCATGGGCGGCCTGGGGAAGAGCAGCCTCGCCGCGCGCCTCATGGATCGCCTGTCCAGCCACCGTCGCGTCGTCATCCCCGGCGCCTTCGACGAGACCGAGTTCATCCGTCGCGCCGCCGACCAGCTTCCCGCCGAAGCCGGCAAGCTCCTCAACGAGCCCGACCTCAGCCTCCGCCACCGCCTCCAGGCCGTCTTCGAAGGTCCCTTGGCCGCCGAGTCAGCCATCTTCCTCTTCGATGACTTCGAGCACAACATCGACCTCTCCCTGGATGCGCATCCGCCCTCCCCGCCTACGGACCCCACGTGTCTCGTAGGTCGGGATACCAATCCCGACATCGCCTTTGTCAACACAACCCGTGCTCTGCCCCCGCCTTCGCTCAACCCCGACGCCCGCGACGTCCTCGCCGCCCTCTTCCACGCGCTGGAGGACACCGGCTCCGATACCCGCGTGATCGTGACGAGCCGCTACCAGTTCCCCGTCCCCGCGCCTGGCCGCCTCTCCGACCAGGGCCTCCTCTCCATGCACGGGGCCGAGCTGCAGAAGAAGTGCGACCTGCTCCCGGCATGGCAGGCGGGCAGCAAGGTCGAGGCAAAGGCACGGCAGGACGCCGTGCACGTGTCGGGCGGGAATCCGCGCCTGTTGGAGTGGCTGGACAAGGTGCTGGCTGGCTATACGGGTGCGGAGGCGCAGGGCATCATGGCGTCAATGCAGGCGAAGGCCGCCGAGTTCCGCGAGGACGTCCTCGCCGAGCAGCTCATCACCCGCGAGGGCGAGCCGCTGCGCCGCCTGCTGGCCCTCTGGTCACTCCCAACGCTCCCGGTCCCTGAGGCCGCCTTCCGCGCTCTCGCCGGCGATGCCGACTTCGGCGACGCCCTCACTCGCGCCGTCAGCGTTGGCCTCGTCGAGGCCGGCCTCGACGAAGAGACGCAGCAGCCTCTCTACCATGTCTCCGACACGCTGGACAGGCTGACCGACTCCGCCGTCACCCCCGCCGACCGCGAACAGGCCGCCTATCGCGCCGCGGAGGCGCTCCACCAGGTCTGGTGGGTGCCGCGGGGAGGCGCGCGCGAGGACCGGGCGTGGGAGATCCTCCGCCTGGCGGTCGATGGGAAGCACCTGGAGGTTGCGGCGGGGGTGGGTGATGCGATCAGCGCGGCGATGTACAACCGCAGTCGCTTCCGCGAGGCAGCCGCGGTGGCCGCCATAGCCTTGTCGGTCGGCGAGGACTACCGCCTTCTTCACGCCCTCGCCCGTGCGGAGGAGGTGCTGGGCGAGGCCTCCGCCGCCCTCGTCCACTACCAGAGGGCTCTGGCCCTGTGCCCCGCGGGCGACGCGTTGCCCGCGGCGGTCGTGCGCGAGCGCGGGTCCATCTTGCACAACACGGCCATCCTTTGCGTGCGCCAGGGCGACCTCGGAAGCGCTGTGGCGCTCTGCCGCCTGTCCCTGGCCGCCAAGGAGCAGACGGGCGACGACGTCGGCACGGCTGCGACACTGCACGTCTTGGCTGACATCCATAGGCAGCGTGGCGAACTCGACGACGCTCTGGGCCTCTGCGAACGGGCCGTGCGCATCTGCGAGACGAGGCGAGACGCCCGCGGCAAGGCGGCCACGCTGCACCAGATGGCTGGTATCCACGAGCGGCGAGGCGACCCAGAACAGGCCCTGGCATTCTACCAGCAGTGCCTGCCCATTCAGGAACGGATTGGCGACGCCCTCGGCATGGCCGCAACGCTCCACAACATGGCCCTCATCAACGAACAGCGCGGGGACGTCCGAGGCGGTCTGGCGCTCTACGAGCAGTCCCTACGCATCTCAGAGGAGATTGGTGACGCCCACGGCAAGGCGGCTACGCTGGCCGGCATGGCGGCCACGGCTTGGCGGCGAGGGGACACCATGGCGGCGCAGACCTACTCGGCCCAGGCGGCCTCGATCCTCGTCGCCGCGAGAGCCTGGCCGGACGCCGTGACCGTCATCGGGAACCTGTCGGAATACGACTCAGGCCGAGCGCAGACGTATCTGGCGCAGACGCTCTGGTTGGCCCTACGGGCGGAGGCCCAACTGCAGCAGACCATCCTGACTGCCGGGCACTTGCAGCAGGACCTCGGCAGCGACCAGGCCGTCGCGCCCCTCCTCGCGACGACCGCGATGTACTTCGTCACGAGGCGCGGCGAGAAGCATGTGGAGCGAGAGGAACTCGAAGGCGTCGCTTGGGGCATGTTGGGGGCCTGCGCTGAGGCCCGAGGAATCGCGGCAGAGGACATCCCCGCATGGGTCGAGCGCGAGCGCCTCAACGACGCAGACTACTTCCTCCCGGCGTTGAGTCGAGCCTTGGAGGAGATGGTCGGCGAGGATGAGTGGCTGTTCGACCGAACCCAGGTGCCCCGGCCCGAGTGGGACGCCTGACCCACGACGGGCCGCATGCCTGGGCGTCGAGGGTCCTCGACGCCCAGGCATGCGGCCCCTCCCCTTGGCGCTTCACTGCCTGCGTTCCAGCTCCTCGTAGATCCGGCTCCGGTGGCCCGCCCAGACCACGGTCACGACCCGCGCGTCGTCATCCACGCGATAGGCCACGCGGTAGTCGCCGATACGCAGCTTGCGGAACGGTCGGAGCGTGCCGCTGAGGGCTTCGCTGCCCCACGGGCGAGGGTCGTCGGCCAGCGCGCGAATCCCCGCCCAGATGCGATCGACCACCGGCTGGGGCAGCCGTCTGAGGGCGCGAGGGACCTGGGCCTCCACGCGAACGGTGTAGCTCACCGCTTCAGCTCTGCCTCGGCTTCCTCGAGGGTGAGCCACTCGCTGTTGGGGTCCGCCAGTATGCGCTCGCACTTCTCGGCGAGTAGACGGTCCTCCAACTTGTCCAGCAGTTCGAGATCGTCCAGCGGCACGACCGCAACCAGTGGCTTCCCGTGTCGCTCCACAATCACCCGCTCCCGTCCGAAGGCGACGCTGTTGACGACTCGCGCCAGGTCCCGGCGCAGGTCGCCCATCGTGATCGCATCCATGGTGGTTCCCCCTCCGCGAGGTTAGTGACGAAAGTGATGATACATACGTTTCGTCACTTTGTCAACAAATGCCGTGCCGTAGGAGCGTCCCGCCGTCCCGGGACCCTCGTCCGCATGCCGTGCCGTCGCCGTTCCCCTTCCGTGTACTCCGTGTGCTCCGTGGTTCCTCGCCTCTATCCGTCAGCCGTTTCCCACGCCGCCTTCGCCACCGCGAGGTCTGCTTCCGTCTGTTTGAGGAGTTCCTCCAGGGAGAGGTCGCCGTACTCGCTATGGAGGGAGATGAAGCCGTCGTAGGGGATGGCTTTGAGGCAGGTGAAGAACTCCTTCCAGTCGGTCATGCCCTTGTCGAAGGGGAGCGTCTTGGACTTCCAGCGCACGCCGGCGCCGCTGGTCTCGGGGAACCAGCCGAAGGTCTTTGCTGCGACGAGGCGCAGGCGACCTGAGACGAGGTCCAGGCCCTGCCTCCAGACGCCGTACCCGCCCTCCAGGACGATGTGCCCGGCATCCACGTAGATTCCGATGGCTTCCGAGTCGAGGCCCTCGACGAGCAGGGAGCAGATGGCCGGATCGGCCGTCAGGAAGTTGCCCGAGTGGGTATGGATGCAGGCGGTGACCCCGTGCTCCAGGGCGAGCGCCTCCAGGCCCTTCAGATCCCCGCGCACCTTCCCGATGGACTCCCGGATCGTGCCGAAGCCCTGGTAGAGCCAGTAGCCCAGCTTCAGGTACTTGACCCCGCACGCCGCCGCCGTGCGGAAGATGTCGGCCGCGTGGGGGTCATCCACGCTGGTAACGCCGGTGGTCAGCATGCCGACCACCAGGCCCTTGCCGCGCAGCATCTCGACCGCGGGCGGCAGCTCGGCGACGACGTTCTCGGGCAGGATGTGACCCTGGTCGCGGACGGTCAGGTCCACGCCGTCGAAGCCCATCTGCGCGATCGCGTCCCCCGCCTCGGCGATCGAGAGCTGCTGAAGCATCTTGGAGAACATGATGAACTGCACGGCTCTTCCCCCTTCCCTGGAGTCGCTGCGGCCTTCGCCGTCGCCCGCTTGCTGCCCTCCGTCCTTTGGGGAGGTGGCCTTGCCTCTCGCAGTGAACCGCCTCCGTGGCACGCGCGGCTCGCGCGTGATGCTGTGGCAGGGCAGGCCGTTCCCTGACTTTCGTGTGTTTCGTGTATTTCGTGGTTCCCAGGCCGTTCGATCGGAGACCGGTACCCGCTTGATGCCCGAGACGATCCGCCCTCCGACGCCTGAGACGCTGGCCTACCGCAACACCGGCGTCACGGCCCGCATCCTGATCATCGCGTTCCTCGTCGTGCCCTTCAACGCGTATTTCATGTCCTTCCTGCAGGGGCCGCGCGGGCTGGAGGGTCCGACGGTCGTCTCGCTCTTCTACAACGTCGTCTTCCTCCTGCTCCTGTTCGCCGGGATCAACGCGGTCCTCCGGCGCTTCCTGCCGAATTCGGTCTTCACGCCCGCCGAGCTGCTCGCGTTCTTCATCCTGCTGTCCGTGGCCACGTGCACCAGCGGCCAGGACACGATGAACACCACCTTCGGCACGATCCAGGGGGCCTTCCGGTTCAACACGCCCGAGAACGGCTGGGACCGGATGTTCATCAGCTACATCCCCCACAGCATGACGGTGAGCAACGAGGCTGCGCTCGAGCGGCTCTGGCGCGGCGACACGAGCATCTTCAACCCCGAGAACTACCGCGTCTGGATCGGCCCGATGCTCCGCTGGTGGCTCTTCTACAGCGCGCTCTGGGCGGCCCCCGCGGGGCTGATCGTGATCCTGCGGAAGCGCTGGATCGAGCGCGAGAAGATGACCTTCCCCGTCGTGCAGCTCCCGATGGAGATGTCCCGCCCGGGCGTCCCCGCCTTCCGCAACCCCGCGTTTCTGATCGCGGTCGGCCTGGCGGCCTCCGTCAACGTGATCAACGGGCTCCACAGCCTCTATCCTGCGGTGCCCGAGATCCCCGTGAAGATGTGGCAGAGCGAGGCCAACGACATCGGGCGCTTCTTCAGGGCCGCAGGCAAGCCCTGGGACGCCATCGGTTGGATGTACGTCTGCACCTATCCCTTCATCATCGGCCTGGCCATCCTGCTGCCCGGCGAGCTGAGCCTCTCGCTCTGGTTCTTCTACCTCTTCTGGAAGGCCGAGGCGATCTTCTGCAGCTGGGTCGGCTGGCTCAACATGACTCCCGAGTTCCCCTACTTCAAGGAGCAGTCATTCGGCGGCTACATCGCCATGATCGCCTTCAGCGCCTGGGCCGCCCGCGACCACCTCGCCCTCGCCTGGCGCCGCCTCCTCGGCCGCGGGTCGCCGGAGGTCGACGCCGGCGAGCCCCTGACGTACCGCGCCTCGATGATGCTGTTCGTGATTCCCTTCCTCTACGTCATCTCGGTGGGAATCTCCCAGCGCATGGCGATCTGGGTCAGCGTGGCCTTCTTCGTGCAATACTACCTGATGAGCATGATCGTCGGCCGCATCCGCGCCGAGATGGGGCTGCCGACGCATGAGCTGGAGCGGCTGGGGCCGACGGTCATGCAGGGGAATGTGCTCGGGCCGCGGCTTCTGGGGAAGCAGAACATCACCTCGCTGTCGCTGTTCTTCAGTTTCACGCGGGGCATTCGGAACATCCCGCTGCCGCATCAGTTCGAGGCGCTGTTCTTCCAGCACAAGGTAGGGCTCAATGGGAAGAAGCTGCTGATCTGGTCGATCATCATGATCGCCGTGGCGCAGGCGTGGGCGCTGTTCTGGATTCTGGTTCTGGGGCACAAGCATGGGTGGGGGGCGGACTGGGCGCGCTGGATGCCGTGGGCGAGCCAGGAGGCCTGGCGGCAGCTCGCCGGCTGGATCGCGCGCAACGAGGGCTTCAACCTCGGCCGGTGTCTCGCGTCGGTCATCGGCTTTGCGGTGTACTTCAGCCTGATGTTCGTGCGCACGCGGTTCGTCTGGTGGCCGCTGCACCCCGCCGGGTTCGCGCTCTCCACCACCTGGTACATGGCGCACATGTGGTTCCCGATGTTCATCGCCTGGGCCCTCAAGGGCCTCGTCGCCCGCTACTCCGCCGCCAAGGGCATGCGCTCCCTCACCGCCGCCGCCTACGGCCTCATCCTCGGCGACATCACCACCGGCGCCCTCTGGATCCTGTACTCCATCGTCACGCGGAACAACGTGTATGCGTTCTGGCCGTAGGCAACGCGGCCCCTCCACGACAGCGCAGCCCTGCGAACGGTCACAACAACGGTTGACGGGAGGGGCGGAAGGCTGTAACGTTAGCGTTCCGCGAGGGGGAGGGAGGAGGTGGAGGGAGGGAAGTGGAAGGGTACTCATCTAACTCAGCCCGCGGCCGGGCCGGGGGTTTTGGTGTGCCTGGCGGCTGGGCAGTCTCCGAGGGGTGTCTGCAGCATGAACATCACAGCATATCGGCAGGCGGCGGTCAAGGCGGTCAGGTGGTTGCTTTCACACCAGAATGAGGACGGCTCGATCAACCCGGTCGATCAGGGCATCGCCGCCTACTACAAGGTTCCGTATGCGTTCAGTCTGGCGGGGAGGACGCCGGAAGCAGTTCGCCTGCTAACGTGGGTGCGAGAGAATGCGTTCACCGAGGAGGGGGATTACTCGGGGCGGTACCCGCGCGTCGGGGCGCACCAGGTCTACTACCACTACGCGAACTCCTGGCTCATCTGCGGGGCGCAGCGGTTGGGGCAGTTCGACCTGTCGATGCGAGGGGTGGACTTCCTGCTGTCGATGCAGCATCCGGAGTCGGGCGGGTTCCTGACGCGCGGGCCGGAATCGGCGCTGAGCGGCGAGCAGGACCTGATGTCCACCTGCATGGCGGGCATGGCGTGCCTGTACACGGGGCGGACCGAGGAGGCGGCGCGAGTCGGCGACCACCTCGGGCGGATCTGGGAGAAGCAGCCGACCGCCAGCAAGCGGCTGTACTTCACGATGCACCAGGGGGAGCAGCTCATCACCAACTTCCCGGAAGACGATGCGGTGCTGCGGGTGGTGGATGCGACCAAGCCGGCGCAGCACTACGTGATCCCCGGGCTGGCGACGGCGTTCCTGGTGCGGCTGTGGTACGCCACGGGGGAGCGGAAGTACCTGCAGACGGCCCACGAGTACGCGGAGTTCGGGGACCTGTGCGGCGAGGACCGCTACACGACGCTCCCGAGCGGATGGTTCGGGTGGGGCGCGGCGCTCCTGTACCAGGCGACCGGCAACGCGAACTACCAGCGGATCGCATCCACGGTGGCGGACTTCCTGGTCGAGAATCAACTCGAGACCGGCACCTGGGGCGATCCGGAGATCGTCGCGCCGGAGGACATGCACATCATCGTGGACTCGACCGCCGAACTCGCGATCCTGATCTGCGAGGTCGTGGAAGGGCTGATGACCGGAGAGTAGGGGACGGCGGGAGGAAGGTGACAGACGGCGCTCGCGGGATGACCGGGGGCGCCGTTTCGTTGTGGGGCGCGGGTCAGATGCCGCCGGCGACGACGGCGACCTCCAGGGCCTCGGTTGCTCGGCCTGGGGCGGGGGGCGGCTCGCCGGCGGGGGGCTCGAGCTGCGCGAGGAGGCGCTCGGGGGAAGAGAGGTCATCCTCGGGTCCGGCCAACGCGTCAAGCTGGCGGGAGGCCACGGTCACGACGCGGCGCAGCAGGGGCATGAGCTGGCGAGGGAATCGCTCGCGAGCAGCCGAGTAGAACGAGACGACTGCCAAGACCGGCCCCTCGAGCGACCGAAGCGGGAACGCAGTGACGCCGGAGCCCCGCAAGGCCGGCGGACAGCCCTCGGCGGCACAGCGGAAGTCCTCCTCGCCACTCAGGTCGGTGGCCTCCTCCCCGGAGGCCCCGGCCTGGGCGGACGGGCCGCAGCCTGCAGGCAGGCGGAGGCGGGCGAAGAGGGGGGCGAGGGGGCCTGAGGCCGCCTCGGCTTCGAGTTCACCGGTGCGCTCAGCCGCGGCAAACGCCACACAGGCGTCGAAGCGACCCCAGCCCACGAGTTCCCGCACCAGCGCGTCGAGGATGCTCTTGCGAAGCGCGGCGGGTACGTCGGCGCCGCCCGGGGTCTCCTCGGGTCCGCCGCTCTCGGGCCCCTCGGCGGCAAACGCGAAGGCATCCTCGGCGAAGGCGAGTGCGGTCGGGTCAGCCTCGGGTGCGCCGTCGGCGAGGGCGTCGGCGAGCGCGGCCACGACCGTGGGGTCGAAGGCGGTGCCGGCCTGCTCGTGCAAGTGGGCCATGGCTTGCTCGTGGGTCCAGGCCTTGCGGTACGGACGGTCCTCGATCAGGGCATCGTACACGTCGATCACGGCGAGGATGCGGGCGCCAATCGGGATGGCCTCGCCGGCAAGCCCCTCCGGGTAGCCCGACCCGTCGAGTCTCTCGTGGTGGTAGCGGACGATGGTTGTCACGTCGCTACCGAAGTCGACGGGCTTGAGGATGGCCTCGCCCGCAATCGGGTGGCGCTTGATGACCTCGAACTCGGCATCCGACAAGCGGGAGGGCTTTCGCAGGAGCCAGTCGGGGATGGCGAGCTTGCCGATGTCGTGCAGGACCGCTCCGAACTCGACGGCTTCCAGGACCGGGCCGGTCAACCCCAGCCGTTGCGCCACCGCGCGGGCCATCCAGTGAACTCGCTGCACGTGCTCGTGCGTGTAGTGGTCCTTCACGTCAATCGCCCGCGAGAGGGCCTTCACTACTGAGAAGTAGACCTGCGCCAGGCGCTCAGTGGCCTCGCGCCGCTCGGCTTCCTCCTTGAGCTTGGCGGCCTGCGCCGCGAATGACAAGTGCAGAACCAACCCGAACGGCACCCCCACGACGAGCACCCAGTCGCCGACCCGGTCATACCCGGCGTCCAAGGCGAGCGCGATGGCTCCGCCGGCGTAGAACGCGGGCGCCGTTCCCAGGAGTTCCTGCCACCAGCGCCTGGTGGGCAGGCGGAGCCGGTGGAGGGTGGAGGCGGCGCCGATGAAGAGGGCGGAGGCGGCGAAGTAGACGGTGACGGCCGCGACGGCGGCGGAGGCCCAGTGCAGAGACAGCTCACTGGTGCGACGGCCGTCCATGATCCCCTCGTAGGCCCGAGAGGCCGCCAGCGCGGCGATGGCCAGGCTCGCGGCGTTGTAGCCGACAACCCACACCGGCTGGCGCGTCTCGCCCTTGTTGGGGAAGAAGAAGCAGCCTAGCATGTTCAGGGCCGCCACGGCCATCGCGACGCCGGTGCCGCAGGTGAAGACCGCTCCCAGCACAAACACGAAGCCGAGGGACATGGTGGCGACCCGCGGGTGAATGGGGACCCGCTTGGAGGCCACGAGGAAGCTGAGCAGGAGGTAGACGGCCGCCGGCACGGGATTGCGGACCCCGGGCGCAACGATTGCCCAGGCCATAGACGCGGCCCCGGCCACGATGAGGCCGGTGACCAGAGTCTTCACGACTGGCGGCAGGTCTCTGAAACGCATCCGATCGGCACCCTTCGCGCCCCATCGCCGGCCGGACTGGCGACGGAACTCCGACTCGACCGCGGGGCGCATGGACCGTGCGGCCCGGTCCGGGTCTGTCTCCCTTGTACCACAAACGTAAACGACGAACGGATAGGGAATCGGTCTGGCCGGGCAAGCGAAGGGGGCGGCGGACGTCAGGAGGGCGAGGAGGAGGGCGGCGAGGGTCGGGCATGCCTCACGGTACGCGGGGCACTGAGTGAGATGGCGCCCCGATCACTCGATCTTGTCGGGGATGTTGGGCTGCCAAAGGTCGTAGTGCGTGCGGCAGAGCCACATGAAGTCGCCGGTGGGCGTGTAGACGCGGTGCAGGCCGAGGTTCTGTTGGTTCGGGTCCAGCTTGCGCAGGAGCGCATGCAGTGCCAGGATGCCCGAGCGCTCGGCTTCGGTCAGGACGCCGGAGCCCTGGTGGGTGGGCACGTACTCCCCGCGCGCGCTCCTGTCGCCGAGGAGTTGCCCAGTACCCTCCTTCATCAAGTCAAGCTGCGCCTCAATGCCGAGGTTCTGCAGCGTGTTCGCCCCGAAGCACGCGTTCACGGCCGGGGCAACCATCGGCGCAACGGTGCGGAGCATCCCGGCCACGAAGCTGGCGTAAGGGGCGATCTGCCTCACCCAGTCGCGATCTGCCGTGAACTCGTACGTGCCTTTGCCCTTCTCCATCACCGGATGCTCGCAACCCTCGGCTTCACACCAAAGGTGGAGGCGGAAGCGCTCTTTGACGAAGCGGCGGACGTCCAGCTTGTGCCATCCGCCTCTGGGTCCCACCGTGAACAGGCGTGGGCCGGCCTTGCCCTCGTCGGCCATGGCGCGCATGATCGCCATGACGTGGTCGGCGATGCGGCTCTCGAGTCCGCCGAACATGCGCTGGAGTTCCGCGATGCCCTGCGCCAGCCTTGCCTCGATGCGCGCCAACTGGTCCCGTGCCGGCTCATCTTCGAACCCATAGAGCAGCTCAATCACGTCCTGAGACTGATAGCAGAACTGGCAGGGGAGTTCCGTGATCCCGCCTCGCAGGAACTCCCGCAGAGCGTCAATCCGGAAGCGCCCCTGGCAGGGGTGCCCGTCCTGCCTTCCCTGGCACGGGACGGCGAAATAGTAGCGTCCCTCCAGTCCAGGCCAGTTGTCCGCGATCAGCCTGTGGAGTGTGCGCTGAAGGACGGTCATGAAGTACACCGGCCAGACCGCCTCGGCGTGGATGTGGAACTCCCGCTCGCGCAGTTCCAGCAGCGCCTGCCCGTGGACCGTGTGTTGCAGGAACATGCCCTTCTGCCAGTGCAGTCGGTGTTGCTTGCCGTCCGGCCCGCAGAGGCCGTAGGCGTAGCGGTGCGTCCGCACTATCATCCACGGAACAAGCCCGGGCGGGGCTTCCTCCATCACACAGACCATGGCGACCCGCCGCAGGCCGGGTGTGGGCTCATCCTCCGCCAACCAAGGCAGCCGTGGGCGCACTTGCGGTACGTGCTGGGCGACGAGGCTCGCCTTGTCTCTCGCCTCCTCGAGCCGGTAGGAGACATCGTACCTCTCCATCAGGCGCAGGAAGAAAGGGTACCGCTCGGGGTCATAGCGAGTCTCCCCTGCGAACGCGTGGTCCCGCCAGACCTCGTGCAACCGCGCGTCGGGCAGGATGCCGTCCATCTCCTCGGTGGTCGGGTCTTCCAGCACGAACCCAATCGCCTTCGTCAGCCACTCCGGCTGCAGGACCACGTCCTCCTTGAGGCGCTCGTCATCGCCGAAGTAGACAATGTACCCCAGGTCATGCATGAGACGAGCGAGGGTCCGGGTGGCCGTGTCGTCAAGCCCGTGACATCCGCAGACGGCCGCGAACTGGGCGTAGGGGATGCGTGGTTCCGCCAGAGCCAATACCTCGTCACGCGCCTCGCGCCAGTCGCGGTTGAACTCCGTTCCCATCTGCTCCAACTCGCTGGCGGCTCGAGCGATGAGGCCTCTGAGTTCCGCGATCCCCACCATGTCGTCGGTGGAGGGGTCACGTACCAGACTGTCTACCTCACAGAAGCCAACGATCAGCGAGCCGAAGTCGCGCTCCAGCACGGGCTTGTCGATGCGGGCGATGCGTTCGCCGGTGCGGCAGTGAGTGGACACGATGATCACCCGCGCGTCGTCTCCTACCCGTAGACGGATCAGCTTGAGCCAGTCCTCCACCTGACACTGCTGTACTCCCTTGCGCGGCTCCCACACCACCAGGTAGATTGACCGTCGGCTGAAGAAGAACTGGTGGGTAACGCGGTATACCTCCTGCCCGCCGAAGTCCCACGCGTTCAGACTGATCTCAATGCCCTCCCGGTGCGCATGTGGTACGCATAGCGCCTGGATGTCGATGTTGACGCCATGCGTCGTCGGCTCGCCCGCGCGGGGCTCTGATCCGGTCAATGCCTTCAGCAGCGTCGTCTTGCCCACCCCGCCCTCCCCCACCAGCACCAGCTTCGCCTCGTAGAGCTCCTCTTTGCGCCCGGGTTCCTCCAGGCTCCGCAGGTACGCCCTCAGGGCGTCCAGCCCGCCGTCGTGAGCGCTCTGCAGCACTGGGTTGAGCGGGTTGTCTCGCAGGTCGAGACGCTGGAGGTTTGGGAGCGACGCCATCGAGGCCGGAAGCGAGCTCAGTTGGTTGCCTCGAAGACTGAGTTCTCGCATGTTGGTGAGGCGATGGATGGACTCAGGCAGCACCGCAAGTTGGTTGTCGTTGAGGTTCAGCCACCGCAGTTGAGTGAGCTGGCCAATGGACTCGGGCAGCGCGGTGAGGCGGTTCCCGGTAGCGTACAGCACCTGCAGCGCAGCCAGTTGGCCGATGGACTCCGGTAGCGCGCTGAGCTGATTCCCAGAAACCGAGAGCTCGCGCAGACTGGTGAGTCGGCCAATGGAGTCCGGCAGCGACGCCAGCCGGTTGAAGCTGAGGTCCAGTATCTCGAGCCTGTCAGACCCGAGGACCCGCTCAGGGAGTTCCGCGATGCCGCAGTTGAACAGGCGCAGCGCAGTCGCATCGCGGCGCAGTTGGTCGTCAAGGAGGCCAAGTACCTCCGAAGGGGCCACTCCTCCCCGCCTTTCTGTGCCCATGCTGCCTCACCGTCCCGTGGTCGCGTTCGTGCGGAGGCCGGTTCGCGACGGCCCGATGGACTCCCTGCATGGAAGCTGCCAGAAGGCGACGGGGGAGGCGGGCGTGGGTTGGGGGCGGGGCGACAGGCGGTTCGGACAGGCAAGACTGTGGTTTGCCAAACCAGCGTAACGCTTGCTCATCATTGAGGCCCGCTCCAGACGTGGAGCATCCCTAGACGCGATGGGTGCGTGAGATGCCCGTTGACATCATCAACGGCACCAAAGGCGCTCATTTAGGATGTAGTGGGTGGTTTGGGGCAGCGGAGGCTGTTCCTCTGTCACATTCCCACCCATCGTAACGAGCGTTACGCATGCTGGCAATCAACAAGACTGCCTGTCCTCCAAGACCCCAGGACGGCGCGGACGAGGGCCGGACTGGGACAGGCAGGATCGCCTGTCCTACGCGGGAGGGGGTGGGAGGAACGACGGCGACGGCGCGGGTCTGGTGAGCCGCAGGCATCCCGCGGTCGCGGGATGCGGCCCCTTCCACGGCGGGGGTCGGAGCGGCTACAGGCTGGCGAGCCAGGAGGAGGGGAGGAGGGCGCCGTAGACTTGGGGGTGGCCGTCGCGGGTGGAGGTGAAGATGAGCCAGCGGTTGTCCGCCGTGAGGTAGGGGTGGGCGTGGGCCCACTGCTGGCCGTCGTAGACGGTGCGGCTGAAGACGGCGCGCTTGCACTGGCCCGTGGCGAAGCTGCCGATGTAGATTGGGATGCCCTCCTCGCCCGTGTCCCCGACCCAGTAGCGCCCGCAGCGGGAGACGCTGACATGGCCGAAGCGTAGCTTCCCCTCGCAGACCAGCGTCGGCGCGCCATCGCCGACGGCGGCGGTCCAGATGTTCCCCCGGCTGTCGGCGTCGGAACCGGTCGAGAAGAAGATGCGGCTCGTCTGGCCGACCCAGGCCTCGTGGCCGGTGGGGCGCGGAGTGTGCGGGCGGTCGGCGGGGAAGAGGCGCGCCTCGCCGCCGATCTCCAGCTCGCCGAGGAGCACCTGCTTCACCTCGGGCATCTGGTTGAGCTGGATGAGGACGCGGTTGCGCCCGTCCATCGAGAACTGCTCGTGCTTCGCGTGGTAGCCGGGCTTGTCGAGGAGGATGCTCCACTCGCCGGTCTGCAGGTCGAGGAGATGGACGTTCGAGGGGGCGTCGCCGGCCTTCACGCTGACTGCGTAGTAGCGATGGTCGGGCGAGACCGTGCCATAGCTGTAGCTGCCGCGCTCCTCGGGGAGTACGGCAACGTCCTCGACCGCGAGGGTGAGGAAGTTGCAGCGGCGCAGCTTCAGTACGCCGTCGACCTTCTGCTGGTAGTAGAGCCACTCACCCCACGCGTGGAAGGCCGGGAAGGGTGTCGCGCCGACGAGGATGTCGTGGCGCGATCCATCGACGAGGTCGAGCAGGCTCATCCCGCCGGGCTGGTCGCCGGCCTTGTAGTACCGGATCGCGATGCGGCGGCCCGTCGCGTCGCCATAGGGCTGCTCGCCGTAGATGTTGTCGGCCGGCCGCGCATCGGCGCCCAGCAGGTAGACCACGGCGCCGCTCTCCGCGTCCGTATCGATGGGATCGCCCAGCATGGTCTGGCTCCCTCCGGGAGTGGCGAGCAGCGCCGGCATCACGGCCGACGCCAGTGCGACGTACGTCCATCGGCCGATGGCGCGTCGAAGGCGGGCTGTGTTCGGGCTCATCGTTCCCTCGGTCCCCGCCGGCCTCGTGTGAGGACGGGTGTGGTCGTGTTGACGAAGGCATTGTCGGGATTGGCTGCACATTCCGCACTTGGGTCGATGTCCATCGCGTTGGGTCGGTTCGGGTCATGGGTTGTGGGTTAGGGTGGCCGTAGGTAGTGGGTCGGGTCGGGGAAGCCGAGGCGGCGCAGGAGGCGCTGTTGC
>Ga0194112_10002776_pt1 | contig 24840 bp, 15 predicted proteins | sample TA2MahC400mmetaG_FD_146191 | JGI IMG/M metagenome (GOLD analysis project Ga0194112, IMG submission 146191) | Freshwater microbial communities from Lake Tanganyika, Tanzania - TA2015016 Mahale Deep Cast 400m | ecosystem: Environmental > Aquatic > Freshwater > Lake | place: Tanzania: Lake... | reverse complement strand
GGTGTGCCACTCTCTCAGGCGGTCGTCCTTCACGTCGTGGGGCTCGTTGAGCGGCTCCCAGGCGGCGATGAACGGCTCGTCGCGGAGGCGGGTGAGGACGTGGGTCCACAGGTCCAGGAACTCGCGCTGAAGCTCTGGGGAATCCCATGGCCCCTGTTTCGTATCGCCCTCCTTGCGCTCGAAGGTGTGGACGTTGGGAATGACCCACAGGCCGCGGCGGGTGAAGAGGCGGACCTGTTGCTCCAGGTAATCGAGCTGTTCGGGCTCGAAGCGGCCCTTGGGCTGGTAGCCGAACATGTAGCGGACGCAGTTGGCTCCCAGCTCCTGCACGTCTGCGGCGTCCTGTGCGGTGGGCGGAGCCCACCAGAGCAGATTGAAGCCCCGCAGACGAATGGGCCGCCCGTCGGGCGCCAGAATGTCGCGGCCCCGCACGGTCAGCCGTTGCGGGTCCTTGGGCGGAACTGGCGACTGCTGCGCCGCTGTCGCGCCCAGTGACGATAAGACCAGCGCTCCCGCCGCGAACGCCATCCGATGAACAGCGAAATCACGCAAAGCGCATCTCCTTGAGGTCTCCCTCCGCAATCTTGCCATTTGCTGCCACAGAAATCCAGCTCCGACACGGGCAGCATGGGCCAGGCATCCGCGCTCACGCAGGTAGCCGCCTACAGGAGCCGTACGCTGTTCGAAGCGAGGAGTTCCCGCCGCGTTTGACCTGTGTAGCCCGATGCGCTTCACTGAAGGGAGCAACTGCCTCCTGAGTCGGAGTGAACTGTCGGTGCGCCCTTTCTTCCACAACCGTTGGGCGGCGACAACTGCATTCACGATCAGGGTGCTGCTCGTGTTCGCATCGTTTGCTGCGCCCCTGGTCACTTCGGCCGCAACCGAGAGGCCGGTCCGCGTCTGCCTGCCGCCGGCGCCATACACAACTGACTGGCAGAAGGCCTGGACGCCGAACGAGCGGCTGCAAGTCTGCATCTCCCTCTACTTCCGCGAGCGGCTGGCGGCCCTGCCCGGGGTCGAAGTCATGAACGAGGACTGGGCAGGAGCCGTGCTCTTCTTCAGCGGACAGGAGATGACCGGCGCGAAGACGCCGCCGACTCTCGCCGAGTTCCGCGCCCGCGCGCCGGTGGACGCCGTGGTGCTGTTCGGCGACCGGGATAGCCCCTTCCAGTGCACCATCCTCGGCGACAAAGGGGCGGACGTTGTGCCTGCGCCCGCGAAGGCGGACACGCTTGCCTGGCTTCAGGCCGTGGCGACGCGGCTGGGGCCGGCGCTGGGCCTCGATGCCGCGGCGATAGCAGCGCTCGGGGACGGCTGGCAGCTCCCGTCCTTCGTGCTCGAGGCCTGCCTGGTCTCGCAACGCATCGCAGGCGCGTGGGTCACGAACTCGGGGGAGAGCCAACTCCTCTGCCTCCGGCGCTTCATCCAGGATGTCGGCCAGTACCCCATGCTGGCGGCTGCGGTGCTGCGGGCCGGGATCGTACTGTCAGCGGACGGTCGCAAGCCGGAGAGGCCCGCGCAGGATGTGGAGATGCTGCGGCTCGCCCTCGTGGCCGCGCTCGGCACGCCAGCCGAGGACGACGCGGCAGCCTTCCTGCGCCGCACCGTGCATGGCCGGGATACACTGGAGAAGGAGTTGGCCGGCCTCGCCGCGGCGCTCACCGTGGATGCGGCGGAGGCGGCGCTCGATGGCAAGGGAGCACCCGAGGCCGACCCTCGCGGCCTGGCCCGCGGCCTCAGCGCGATCCGCTGTCTGGCCGCCGCGAACCCCTCCAGGCTCTCGCCGCTCCTGCCCCGGCTCGCGGCCCATGAGAACGCAGCGGTGCGCGCGGCGGCGGGCTACGCCCTGGCAGCTCCGGAGAGCGGCCCTGTGGCTCTGCCTGCCAAGCTCGCCGCAGATCGCGAGCCGGCCGTGGCGCTTGCCGGCCACTACGCGCTGTGGCGCCGTGGCGAGAAGGCTGAAGCCGGCCTGCCTATCGCGCGTCGCCTCTTCGACGCACCCGCGGCGAGGAGCCTGCGCGTTCAGGAGCTCATCGCGGGCCTGGGCACGCGGGAGGACGAGCCGCGCCTGCGCAAGGTCATGACAGGAACCATGGCCGAGCGGCGCCTGGCCTTCGGCGGCCTGGCCCGTCTCGGGGCGCTCAGTGCGGACGACTGCCGAGGCTGTCTCCAGAGCGCGGACGACGAGGTGCTCGCCATCGGCCTGAAGGCGATGGATGCGAAGACCGCGGCGGCCTGCCGCGAGGCCCTGGTGGCGCTGGCGAATGGCCCCCACGGCCCGGCCGCGGAGTCCGCCCGCCGGGCACTGCGTCCCTTGCGCCCAACCGACCTCCCCGCGCAGTTGGCCTTCGATCTGGAAGTGGAGCACCTGTACCTGCGGCTGCGTGCCATCGAGCAACTGGCGAAGCAGCCAGAGCCCTGGGCGACGACGCTTCTGGAGCGCGCCACGGCGAATGCCGATCCCCAGGTCCGCGCGGGGGCGCTGATGGCGCTGCACGCCAAGGTGCCGGAAGCGGCCCTCAAGGCGCTGCCCGGCCTGCTGCGGGACCCGATGGTCTGGGTGCGCGTCCATGCGTCGTCGCTCGCCGCGAAGCTGCGTGCGCCAGCGTTGAACGATGCCGTGGCCACGGCGCTTGCGGCGGAGACCGATGCCTCCTGCCGCATCTACCTGGAGGCTGCCCAGGGCAAGCCGATGCCGAAGGCAGTGAACGCCTTCGACCTCGGCCGCACGCGCATGGGCCTGTGCGGCTACGGCCGCGGCGCCGCCGAGTCGCCGCTCGGCTGGTACTACTGCCTGGACCCCAAACTGGACGATGTGGGGCGTCAGGCGCACGCGGCAGGCAAGACCCTCATCGGCCGCACGAACACGACGGCGGGGAACCCCGTGCAGGTGCTCTTCCACCCCGTGTGGCGCGACCTGTGGTGGACGAATCTCCGCAGGGAACTCACCGACCTGGCGCACCTCGATGGCCTCGTTATGGGCGAGGAGACGATGTACGCCCCTGCCTGGAGCCTCTGGGCGGACGGCTGGCGCTGCTTCTGCATCGAGGCGGGCATTGACGCTGAGAAGGTGGGCGGCGACAGGGCGAAGCTGAGCCAGGCCGAGGCCCGCGCCTTCCTCGACTGGGAGCAGGAACGTGTCGTTGACGGCTTCAACAGGATGTATGACTTCATCAAGCTCGACCAGGGGGCGCAGCGGCCCGGCTTCCTCGTCGGCACCTACGTGCCCAGCCAGAACGGGCCGAACGTGGCCGAACACCGCTGGAAGTTCGACGTCGGCGGAGCCTACTGGTACCAGGCGGACAACCGCGTCCGCTACAACATGATCCGCCGCTTCCGCACGGTCTGGCCGGGCCGCCCGCTGACGTACCTGGTGTCGGGCAACGCGGGCCTGCCGCTCCTCGCGCACGTCAACTACAAGCTCCAGGTTCCCGAGGGGCTGATCACGAATCGCTCCTGCAATGCCTACGCGGACGCGGCCTGCGCCTGGGCTGCCGGCGCCGAGCCGGGCTTCTTCGTGGCCTGGCTGTTCAGCGGCAAGGATGTCAAGCCCGGCCCGAACGCGAGCGGCGTCTGGGTCTGGCTGGAGGATGTGGCGCGCGACAGCAAGCCTCTCGCCGACGGCCTGGAGAACGTCTGGCGGGGCGTGGCCGGCCAGTACCGCCTCGATGCCGAGATACGGAAAACGAAGGGGCCGGATGCTGCTCCCGAGGACATTGCGAAGCAGGGAGATGCGAAGGGCACCGAGCTGGATGAGGCGGACCCCACGAAGGACATTTTCAGCCAGCGCGCCGCCGCGGACCGCGAGCGCTTCCGCCTTGGCTTCTTCCTGGAGCAGAAGGCACTCTACGATGTCGCACGAGCCTTCGCGGGGCTGCCGCGCCCGCGCGAGGATTTCCCGGCACTGATGGTGGGCGGCGCGACGGCCCTGCCGCAGTTCGCCGCGCTGGACGGCTACGATGCCGCCGAGCTGCTCAACCTGCTGCCCCACTGCAAGCTGGCGAAGTACCGCCTGATCGGCATCGAAGTGGCTCCCGATGCGCCCGTTCGGGACACGACCATCGCCGCCGTCCGAGTCTGGCTCAAGGAACAGCCCGGGCTGCTCTACGTCCGCGGGTTCCTCTCCACCGACAACGCCAACGAGGCGAGCACGGCCTCCGACCACGATGGGCGCCTGCTGGAAGACTGGCCGTGGGAGGCCGACATCGCCTTCGCGAAGGACCGTTACGTGGTGCGAGGCCAGGCGGCCAAAGCTCTTGCGGGCGATGCGGCGGCCTGCACGCGCGCCTCGTGGCGCGACGCCGGCTTCAAGGGCGCGGTGCTCTTCGACTGTGGCAAGACCTCGGCCGAAGACTTCCATGCCCTTCTCAGCACCCTGCACAAGGACGTGGGCGTCGGGATCAAAGCAGACGGTGTACCGGGCATGATCCGAGCGAAGGGCGACGGCGTGACGGCCTGCATCTCAAACGGGAGTGCCGCCGCGGAGGCCACGGTGCTAGGCGTTGACCTCTTCAGCGGCGAGGCCAACCCCGTGGTCGGCAAGGCACGCTCCGCAGCCATTACAGGCGACAACTACCGCGGCACCTACGCCGCGGCCTACAACGGCGTGAGCATCCTGTGCGACGCGCCCATCGAGGAGGTGAAGCCGGTGGCCGGGGGCCTGGAGGTGCGCTGTGCTGGCCTCATTCGAGCCGCCGCTGCGCGCGGCGACGTGACGGTCCGACCGCAGCCGCCCGCCGTGGAAGGTACGCCCGAAGCGATCCTCAAGTGGATACTGTTTGGCGACACGGGCGGCGTGGCGCGCCCTCCCGGCGCGGACAGCGGCCTTCTCTTCGTGCGTGGCACGGGCATTCTCACCTTCACCGCAGTGCCGAGCAAGTGACCATCAGGAGGCAGTGAGCCAATGATCCGCTACGCGAGGCTATGGGCGTGCGCACTCGGGGCGATGGCTGTCATCGCAGCGGCCGCCGAGCGGGTCTTCCCGCTGAACCTCGCGACACAACGGGGGGCCACGGACAAGGTGAAGGTCCAGGAGGTCGGCTGAGATCATCGGCGGCGCGTGCGGCAAGGAACTCCGCGTTGATTTCGGAAACGACCTCAAGATGCGCCTGGCCTGCGACCAGGAGATGGCAGGCTACAAGGCGCTCACCTTCAAGGGCGACGGCCCGATAGAAGTGACCTGGGCCCGCGCCGACAACGCCAAGGAAGCCACCTTCCTCGCCACCTTCACGCTGGGCAAGGACGCCGAACCGCCCGCGGGGAAGATCGTGAAGAGCAGCGACGACGAGAGCGTGCTCGAAGTGGAGGCCAAAGACCGCGCCTGGACCATCATAGTCCGTCCGAAGCAAGGGAAGACAGAGGTAATGGCCCGCTGAAAGGAGAACATGTGTGAGGACGCACTGGACACGTGCCTCTCAGGTGATGTCCGCGCGAGTGGTGCTGGGCCTGTTGGCGGCGATCGCCGGCGACTCTCTCGCCCAGGTGCCGCTCGCCAAGGAGGGCCAGGCGACGGCGGCCATCGTCCACAGCGGCTGCCTCCAGCAAGCGAAGGACCTCCAGGCCTATGTGAAGCAGATCACGGGCGCTGAGCTGCCCCTGGCGGCAGACGCGGCTGAGGCCAAGGCGCTCGGCCTGCCAGGGCGGATCGTGCTCGAGAAGGTGGACAAGGTGCCGGGCGCAAGCGACAAGATCACCGGCAGCCAGGCGTACCGCATCAAGACCGACGGCAGCGCGCTGCGGCTCATCGGCACTGCCGAATACGGGTTGACCTATGCGGTGTGGGGCCTGCTCGAGGACTACCTCGGCTGCCGGTTCTATACGGGGGCCTTCGAGGTGGTGCCGAGCAAGCCGACGCTGGTGCTGGGCAGCATTGACGACTTCCAGGAGCCGGCCTTCATGCAGCGGATGTTCATCTGGTGGCCGGGCAGCATGCCGTGGGTCGTCAAGAACCGCGGCGGCGGCTATCCCGGCGACAACAGCCCCGGGAGCTATGGCTCCCATATCTACGGGCGACACAACTTCTATCAGTTGCTGCCGCCCGAGGATAAGAAGGACGCCAAAGGGAACGTGACCATCAAGGGCTGGTTCGCCGAGCACCCGGAGTGGGCGCCGCTGATCAACGGCAAGCGGGCGCCCAACTGGGCCATGGCGTTCTGCTACACCAATCCCGAGCTGGCCAAGGCGCTCGCGGAGGCGCTGAGGCGCGACATCGAGGGCACCAAGGCTAGCCAGGGCGCCAAGTATAATCCAGCGCTCGCGGTTTCCGTCACGCAGGGCGACGGCTTCGCCGCCTGCCAGTGCGAGACCTGTCGGAAGGTCGCCCGCGAGGAGGAGTCCGAGGCCGGGCCAATGTTCCTGATGATCAACCGCGCTATCGAGATGCTGGAGAAGGACTACCCCACCCAGCAGTTCGTGACGCACGGTTACTTCGAGACGCTGCCGGCGCCCAGGAAGCTCCGGCCGCACAGGAACCTGTGGATCAACCTGGTGTCGAGCGACCTCTCGCAGAACGCCGCGGGCGACCAGGTGGGCCGCATCGCCGGCAACCCGGCCAACCGCGCCTACGCGCGGGCGCTCGATGAATGGCCAAGGATCGCCCCCGGCCGCGTCACCGTCTGGCACTGGACGCCCTACCAGCCGGAATGGCCGACGATCTTCTACACGGCCGACAACGTGCGCTACTGGCAGCGCTGCGGCATCATGGGCGTCTATCCGCAGGTCTGCGGCGCGAACTGGAGCCGGTTGTTCTGCTGGGTCTTCCTCAAGCTGGCCTGGAACCCCCAGGCGGACGCGGACAAGCTGATTCGCCAGTTCCTTGACGAATACTACGGGCCGAGGGCCGCCCCGCACATCTGGGAGTACCTAAAGCTCGCGCAGGCCGCGTATGAGGACAGTTGCCACGTGCCCAGCGCCGTGCGATGGAGCGGCTGGACCGGCATCACGCACGCCAAGATCTTCGCCCCGCACATGCCGAAAATGGTGGCCGCCATGGACCGGGCGCTCGCAGCGGCCAAGAGAGAGGCGAAGCGCATCTACCTCACGCACGTCACGGAGGCGACGGGTACCTCGATTGACCCAGTCCGCCTGAATGTCGCGCGCGAAACGGGGGCCTTCGCCGCGGTGGCCAACCGGGCCGACGGCAAACGCTGGTGGGTGCCTGCGCCCGATGCCGATCCAGGCCTGCCCGCAGTGCTGCGCCGCGTCACCGACGGCATGCAGCTCAGCGGCGGCGAGCACGGCGTGCTGCGACACATCTCCTGGTTCGTCGCCAACAACGGTGGGCCGGTCATCGATCTCAGGTCAAAGGCCTGCTCCGTCGGAGTCTGTCCGGACCTCAAGGGGCAGGTGGTTAGCATGAAGCCCTCTGCCAGGGGCAAGGAACTGCTCGCCTCCGAGGGCGCGGACGCCGGGTATCAGGATCAGTTCAAGTACAGCTCGGTCATCTGGCTGCCGCCCAACGTGCCCGAGGATGATCTCAGGGGCGGCTTGGGCAGGCGTGTCTGGTCAGGGCTCTGGAGCGATTACAGGAACCCGGTTGCGGACAAGCTGGACACGCTGACGATCCTGTCCCCTGCGTACTGGGGCTTCAGCCCCGACCGGCGCCTGCGGCGCACGGTCAGCGTGTCAGATGCCGGGATGACGGTCGAGCGCACGTTCGAGACCGTGCAGAAGGACAAGTTCGCCCCCTTCGACCACCGCTTCAGCACGCAATGGCTGTTGGTGTTACCCCAGCCGGAGCTGGCCAGGGTGGCAGTGACGGGCGGCGGCATCGCCAAGCTGCTCGACCTCCAGTACGCCGTGCCCGGCGGCATCAAGGGCGTCAAAGCGGGCGAACGGCTGCCCGGCGCCGACTGGATGGACCAGCGCTTCGACGACGTGCTGGCGGTCTCCGACGCGGAGGCAACCAAGCTACCCGTCGCGCCCAACGCCACGGGCGACATCGTCATCCAGCTCGACCGCGGCGATGGCCTCACGGCGGTCCTCACCACCCCCGCCGCGGGCTGGGAAGCCGTTGAGATCAAGCCCGTCGTGGACAAAGGCTACCCGCACGTCACGCTCGTTGGCACTGTGGTCAAGATCACCCCGGAAACGAAGGCCGCCGCACTGCCGGCGCAGACCCTGGCGGCCAAGAGCGTGCCGGAGCGGAAGCTCACGGCCGGCAGGCCCGCCAAGCTCGACACGGCCTCCCCAGCGGCGAAGATCAAGCTCACCGGCGCGACCACCGCCATCAACGACCCGGACGGCGCCGAGCTGGTCTGGATTCCCCCGGGCAGCTTCCTGCGCGGCAGCCCGCCGGGCCAAGGCGGCGGCGACGAACGTCCACAGAGGAGAATCCACCTCGACGGATACTGGATCTACAAGTACCCGGTCACCCTGGCGCAGTACAGGAAGTTCTGCGAGGCCACGGGCGAGAAGTTCGAGCCTACCTGGGGCCAGGGCATGCACGCGGAACCCAAGGGGGACCCCGATGCCTACGCGGCCCAGGCGAACTGGTACGAGGCGGCAGCCTATGCCCGGTGGGCAGGCGCGGCGCTACCGACAGAGGCCCAATGGGAGAAAGCGGCCCGCGGCGCGGACGGCCGCCAGTACCCGTGGGGCAACGACTGGGACCCGGAGAAGTGCGTCAGCTACGAACGCACGCTGGGCAGGCTGAACTACGGCTTCATGCCCGTGGGCGTCTGCCCGCAGGGCGCCAGCCCCTACGGCGTGCAGGACATGGCCGGCAACGTCTGGGAGTGGGTCGCCGACTGGTACGACTACTCCTATTACAGGGCAGCTCCCGGCAAGAACCCGGCCGGGCCGGAGAAAGGCGCCTACAAGGTTCTGCGCGGCGGGTGTGCGTTCTTCGACGAGCGCCTCAGCCGCACCGCGGCACGCATGGTTCAACCCCCGCAGGTCCGCGACTGGACGCCCACCGGCTTCCGCTGTGTCGTCGCGGCCCCAGGCCCGGGCAAAGAGTAGTGTGGTGCCGTCGAGTCACAGGCCACTGAAGGAGGGACCCCGTCCGTGGGTCCTCCCCTCGGTGACGCGTCAACGGAATGAGACGGATGAGGCAGATGGCTCATTCCCGCATTCCAAACTCGCCGAAACGCAGCGCGTAGAGGTCGGCGTCCCGACCCGACGGGCCTCTTCCTCGGTCACGACGCGTCGGCCGGGGAAGAACCGCGTCGGCAGCCCGAGGTAGATGTGGGGCGCGCGAACGTACGGGTGGATCTGGTTGGTGTAGAGGTGCTCGCGCGGCTTGCCGTCGAGGTCGAGGTCGGTCGGCTCCGTCCAGTTCACGAAGTCCTTCGACGTAGTGCGCGCGATCCAGCGCTTGCCGTCGCGGAACACGCGGAAGTAGCACACGTATTGCTCCTCCGCCGCGGACCAGAAGGCGTTGTTCTGCGAGTCGAACGCGCCCTTGGTGATGACAGGGTCGTTCTGGAGTTGCTTCCAATGGAGCCCATCGGGCGACACGAATGCGAGCAAGCCGGGCTCCCCAGTGCCGCCGAGCGCCTTGTACCGCTGCTCGGTTCGCGCGGCAGGATTCGTGTCAACGAACGGCGCGAGGTTGTGGCACCCTCGACTGCGGGCCAGGACCACGTTGTTGTCCTTTGTGCCGCGGACCTCATAGATCCCGAGCTTAGGCTTCGTCCAGCGGATCCCGTCCCGGCTCTCGGCGACGCAGGTGACCTCGACGTCGAGCGCGTGACGGGCCTCGGGCATCCCGCGGTAGTAGAAGCGGAAGACCTCGCCGTCCTTGATGACCGTTTCGTAGCCGCTGTAAATGCCCTCCCAGGGCTGGTCGAACTCCAGCACGACCTCACGCGGCTGCGGATGATGCAGGATAAGCCGGGCGTTCTCCATACGGTCGATCAGGTGATCGTCCACGAACAGCTCGCGCCGCGAGCCGATGTCCACCGGCTCCGCCGCGTCCGCTTCCGCCATCGCCAGCGCCACCCCCGTCACAGCAACACAGAGCAGGAACGCAAGCTCGTGGCAGGCCATCCTCGCTGTCTCCTTTACAGTTCGAGCCGGACGAAGCAGAGGCCCGTGCTTCTCATGCGTCACCTGCCCCCGCCTCCGCCGCCAGGCCTCTGGCTACTTGCCTGGCAGCGCATATAGAAACGGCCGGCGGAACATGCCGCCGAAGTGGTGCTCGCAGTTGGCGACAAGGGCAAGGGTGTTCCTACCCGCCTTGAGCTTCCCTGCCAGGTCAACGTCCCACTCGAACTTGTAGTCGGCGTGCCACCACATGGCGGGGAAGTCCCGCCTGGCGGCCTCCTGCCCGTTGACGTAGAGCCGGGCCTTGTTGAACAGGCCGGGGAACATCACGTGCACCTTGCCCGCCGCCTGCTCGGCTGTGAGTTCCACCTCGGTGCGATACCACATGTCGCCCGTGAAGCTCTGGCGGTCGGGGTCGCGGATGCCCTGGGCCTGGGCGTAGAGGTCGGTCCGCAGCATCTCCCACTCGTCGGGATAGACCATTCGGTTCTTGACGGTGAACTTGTCTCGGGTGGCGTTCCAGTAGGCCAGGTCCACCTCCTGCGTGGCGTAGCCCTTCTCGGCTCCCACGCGCTTCTTGTCGCGACGGAACGCCCACTCGAGGGGCAGCTTGGCCACGAGTCTGCCCTTGGTGCCGTCGGTGAGCGCGAGGAGCCCGCGGTACTGCTCGACCTCTCCCGGCCACCAGGCTGGGCCACGCTCGCCCATCTTGCGGTAGGTGGTGAAGATGCCGTTCCAGTCCGTCAGGCTTTCGCGGATGGGCAGCGTCTTCTCCCCAATCTGGACGGCCTTCTTGTAGTCGCAGTCAGTGGCGGCGGCCCGCGCCATGCCCAGGTAGCCGTCCATAATCTCGAAGCTCGTGCGGGTGAACTTCATGCGGTCGAGGACCTGCTGCTCGTGGCGGGTGGGCTTGGACTTTCGCCTGAGCGACGCCACCAGCTTCTCGGCCGCCTCCAGGCTCTTTCGGCAGGACTCGATGAGCTCGGGAGTGTAGATGGCCGGGGCGGCGAAGTGCTCGTGCTCGGTGACAATGGTGTCGGCCCAGGCATCGTAGATGGCGCTCCAGTAGGTCTCCATGGGCTTTGCGGCCGGGCCGTAGAACCTGGGGTAGAACTCCTTGAGGAGCGCGGGCACGTCCTCGTCGGGGTTCCACATCAGGCGCCCGCGGAGGAAGAGGTTCAGGAAGGTCGTGGCGATGGCGTTGCGGCTCTCGGTGCTCACGCCGAGGATGCCTGCCAGGCGGTAGTGCTTCACGTCCTGCGCGAATGCCTGGTGCGAGGGGTTCGGGATGTCGCGCCAGACGAGCATGCCCTGGTCGTAGTCGTAGATGGCCAGACGGCCCTCCATGATCTCTGCCCACTGGTAGAGCATGTCCCGGTATTCCTGGCGCGGCGGCGACTCCGCGTCGTCCATCCCGTGGTTGGGGTCAATGTCAATGGGCGCCAGCATGCCGAAGAGCGACTTCTCCGCCTTCGTCTTGCGCACCGGCGGAATGGTCATGTTGGCGTAGATGAGGAAGCCCAGCCTCCCGCCGCTGTTCGGGTGCTTCGCCTGGAGGGTGCGAGCGATGTTATTGTAGAGCTCGAGCATGGGGTCAGTCACCGACCAACGCATGAAGTACTTGTCCCACTGGAGCTTCATCAGACTTACGTCGCCTGGGTACTCGGAGTCGTACAGGCCGTCCTCCATGCTGATCGAGACGCCCTGGCCCTTGGCGAAGGCGGGCTCGATCTTCCCGGCCACGTGCGCCGCCGTCTCCGGCGCGGTGATGGGGAAGTTGAACGTGTTCTTGGAGCCCGGCGCGTCTTTCGTGTAGGCGCCCAAGGCGTGGCCCGCGGGCGGGAAGCCGCGGGAGCCAGTGACCATCATGTTCCGCCTCTGGAACTCGGGCCGGCCGGCGTTGTCGCCCACCCACGAAATCCAGTAGCCGCGAATCTCGAAGGGGGGCCCGTAGGTGTAGTCGAGGTCGCCTAACGTCAGCGACTTGGCCTCGGGGATGCACTCGCCGAAGTCGGTGGGGATGTACCAGCGGCAGCCCCAGCGCCAGAGCAGCTCTGCTACGGCGAAGTAGTGCGCCTCATCGTTGTTGCCGGCCAGGTACACCCTGTTGCCCTCGCGCAGCAGCCCAATCGCATCGGCCCCCAGGACTGGGTTCTTCTTGGCCGCCGCGCGCACGCGCTTCGCCCATTCGGGCTTCGCGGCCAGGGCTTCCTCGCCCACCACGAGCACTGGAGATGAGCCCTTAAGCGCGGTGGTGATCTCCTCGCGCGTCGCCGCCAGGCGGGTCCCGGCCCCCGTCATCATCTCGACATACTTCACCAGGTCGGCGGCGGCCAGCCACTCACCGTTCCGCGTCCCCTTGGCGTCCGCGCCGCGCGCCGGCTGCCCGCCGGGACCTTTCGTCTCCGGCAGCCCGGCATCGGGGGAAACGACCACGATGGCGTCGGTCTTGCCGTTCCTCGCGACGACCAGCTCAGGCTCGGCTGCGCCTGCGCTGGCGGTGAGGGCCGCGACGACGGTCGCTAGCCCACTCACTGCTCTGACTGTCCCGTTCATTTGCAGTTGTCCTCATCACCTGGGGCGTGCCTCCGGCTTCCCCGCTTCCGACGACTTGAGGTAGTATGGCGCCGAGCGAAGCGTCGGTCAAGTTCAGGCGCTCTCAAGCCATCGCCATCCGCGAAGGCGAGCTTGCGCTCAGGGAAGATGCGGCCTAAGATGAGCCCCCGGGCCGCCGCCTCTCTCAACGGAGTTCGGGACATCGCCAAGAGGAGATCACTGCATCCAGCGTAGGAGTCGAAGGGAACTGTACATGACATGCAAATCGCCGCTGACCTGTTCGCTTGCCCTGTGGTTGACAACGGCCGGAGCGGTTGCCGCCGGGGAGGTTGTTCGCATTGAGGAGTATGAGGCCGCGGGGATTTCGGGTCTTCGGGCTCTGTGGGACATCCCTGTGGTGCTGAGCGAGGGCGGGCGGGCCGTCGAGCGGGACGGCCATCTGACCGCGATCTGGCTACCTGAAGACCGGACCGGGAAGAAGCGGCAGGTGGGCTACGGCGAACTGATGGCCGCCTCGGTGCAGGGGCCGGAGGAGCGTCTGGCCGCCGTGTGCGAGGCCGGGGCGCTGGGCTTTGACGCGCTGCACCGCAAGATGCTCGTGCGATTCCCGCGTGCCGCCGATGTGATCGCCAACAAGATCGCCACCGGGCATGCCGTTGAAAAAATCGAGGTGGTGCTGCCGTTCCGCGATACAGAACTGCATCCGTTCGGCGATATCAATTCGCCGCTGGGCTACACGTACCGAATGAATTGGGGAGTCAAGGACTGGTGGAGCCGGGTCCCGCCCAATTGGCATGCCGTGGCGTGGGCACTGCGCAAGCCCTGGGTCGCCGATCACCGGATCTGCCCCACCTACAACGCCTATATTCGCAACGCGGGATACTGGGCGCACTTCGAGGCCCGCGATGACGCCAAGGACCGTTTTGCCCCCCGCTTTGGGCCGACGGAAGTGTCGCACGAAGTCGCCGATGGGCGGCTGGACGTCACCGAGGTCTTCCGGGACGAACGCTTCGGCGGGACGGCGGACGATATGGCCCGCGTGCTGTTGGTGTTCGGAATGAAGAAGGCGCCTCTGGTGGAGTTGAACGGCCGACCTCTGGACCGGAAGCTCTCGAACGCCAGCGTGGATGGTCGCGACGCCTGGGTCGTGCCGCTCTTCCACGAAGCCAGGCTCACAGACGCGTCAGCGAGGCTGATCGAACGATACCGCCTGGCAACCGGCGAACTCGGGCGATCTGCGAAACAAGGTAGGTAGAAGGGGGTAAAAGGCTGATGGCACGCTTGTGTTGGCGGCTGGCGCCCTTGGCGCTCCTGCTGTGGCCTCCTCTACCGATCCTGGGCGGGGAACTGCCGAAGAAAGTCTACGCCCACTACATGGGCTGCTGGCCCGCGGGGAGCGGGGCACTTGCGTGGGCGCGGCACACGGACTTGCCGAAGCTCCGCCACGACCGTTCCGACAAGGCCAGCCGCCGCGGCGGACACGTGCGCAACTTCGACCTCGTGCCGCCCGAGCTGACCCTCACCCCCGAGCAGAGCGCCGACCTCGAAATCCGCCGGGCCTTGCGCATCGGCCTCGACGGCTTCGCCATTGATGCCTGGGCGGGGGAGAAGGACGCGAAGCGCTCGCTCGACGCCCTCTTCGCCATCGCCGAGGCGAAGGACTATCCCTTCGAAATCACGATCTGCCTCGACCCCATCTGCGGCGGTGGGGGGGACGCGATCAAGTACCTGCTCGACAAGCACGGGAAAAGCCCCAAGCTCGCGCGCCGCAACGGCAAGCCGCTCATCCTCGGCTACGCCACAGGCTTTGCCTTCTGGGGCTACCTGGAGCGCCGCTTCCCCGGGAAATCCAAGGACGAGATCAAGCGGCTCCGCGGCTCGCCCGAAGCCTGGAACTACCTCGGCGATCTTCTGCGCGAGATGGAGAAGACGGCCGGCCAGCCCTGCTTCTTCCACATTGACCTGGGCTACTTCTTCCACGAGGTGCCGGCCGACGCCCTTCCCTCCGACCCGCTGGTCAAGGCGGCCGGCGTCTTCGGCCGCCACGCCAACGCCATCGGCGCCTTCACCTGGGCGGGCTATGGGGCGCTCGGCCCGCGCCTCCCCGACATCGCCAAGGCCACCCAGGCCGCCGGCGCCGAATGGGCCTGCCCCATCGGCATGTACTGGAAGGAGAACATCCCCTACGAGCTCTTCGGCCCGAAGGGAACCGAATGGGTGGACGGCTGCTGGGCCGACGCCCGCTCCCAGGGCGCCACGCTCCTCCAGATCGTCACCTGGAACGACTACGGCGAGAACACCAACATCGCGCCCGCCTGGAACACCCGCTACGCCATCTACGACCTGACGGGCTACCACATCCGCTGGTGGCGCACCGGCTCCCCGCCCGCGCCCGACCGTGACCGCATCTATCTCTCGCACAGAAAGTACGCCAAGGGCGCGAAGGCCTTCCCCTTCGCCCAGGGGCCGTTCCTCGATGGCTCGATTGAGGTGCTAACGATCCTCCCGCGTCCCGCGAGCATTCGCCTCCCCGGCCGCAACGCCGAGTACGCCGCCCCTGCGGGCTACCACCGCGAGCAGTTCCCCGTCACCCCCGGCCCCGTCGTCGCCGAACTGGTCCGCGATGGCAAGGTGGAAGTCCGCCTCGAGAGCCCCGAGGCCATCACCGACCGGCCCTTCCGCGAGGACAACGCCCCGACCTGCTGGTCCACCGAGGAGGAACGGCTCTGGAAGGAGGACTTCGGCGACAAGACGCCCATGTTCGTCTACAGCGAATACGGCGACGCCGACCGCGACGGCCTGCCGAACTGGTTTGAGATGTACTGGTTCGGCAAGTGGGGAGATATGCGCACCGCCACCGTCGCCGACCCCAAAGCCGACCCCCACGGCACCGGCAAGACCAACCTCCAGCACTACCTCGACCAGACCGACCCCACCCTGCCGCCGTTGGCCGAGCGGAAGGCTGTGGAGTGAGCCCCGAGTCGAACTATGATCGCTCGGCAGACAATTGACATTTGAAGGTTCGACACCCCGCCGATTTGCGACACCCCGCCCCCTCCCTCCTGCCAACGCCCACGGCAACGCGGCCTTGCTCCGTCATCAGCTACCGCGCTCGGCCCCGCTGCACCGTCCCCACGCCCGGCCCGCTCCCAGCCCTCTGCACCCTTCGCGTCTGGGCAAGAGCGAATGCCCTTGACAAACGCTCCCCCAGGCGTATCATAGCGAGAAGAGCGAGAGTGGTCTCTGGAGGCGCGATGCACCTCGACTTCGATTGGGATGAGCGGAAGGGATATGAGAACCTCAGGAAGCACCGCGTCTCATTCGCGGAGGCGATGACCGTGTTCGCCGACACGTTGTCGGTGACGGTGCCCGACCCGCTTCATTCGGTTGGCGAGGAGCGTTTCGTCACGTTGGGCATTTCCTCCAGACAGCGCCTTCTGGTGGTGGTGCATGCCGACAGGGAGGACATGGTGCGAATCATCAGCGCGCGCCTGGCCACGCCGCGCGAGAGGAACGAATATGAGGAAGGCACGTAAGACGTCCGCCAGGAATGGCATGCTGGCGGAGTACGATTTCCGTGGAGGCGTCCGCGGCAAGTACGCCGCCCGCTATGCGGCCGGCACCAACGTCGTGCTGCTGTCCCCAGACGTTAGGGACGTCTTCCCTGACCCCAAGTCGGCCGCCGACGCCCTCCGCGCCCTCGCCCACCTCATCCGCAAGCAAGGCCGCGGCAAGCGCGGAATTGAGTAAGGCGGCCCCGAAACTGCAAAGGAGTTTTGGACCTTCCTTCGGCCATTCTCTTAGGAGCCCCTTTTCCATGGACATCCCATCCCGTTGTGGGCCACGCCATTGGGGCCAATCGGCGGCAATGGACGGAGCACTCATCGTTGAAAGAACAACGAACACGGCGGCGCACGCCATCATTTGAAGAGAACCGGCAACAAGTCCGGTTCGGTGCAGGAGCTCACGTCTTGTCAGATTCACCAAGCGGTTCATTGTTTTCCTCCGTTGCAGTTGGGTTTCACGATGTTCTTGCTTATATCTATTGCAGCTTGTTGTTCTTTCGAGTCAGTTCAGCTCGAAGGCGATTTCACCCATCATCCCCGTCTAACGTCCCGCCGGTTTGGCCCTTTCATGTCGCCGCATGAAATCGATCATCGACTTCGCAAACTCGAGGTCGCGGCCTTCGATGGGCTTGCTGCCCATCCACGTTTCCATGATATACCACTCCGTGCCGCCGACGCTCTCGCACGCCGCGAACAGGTCGCTCCACGGCACTTTGCCTTCGCCGAAGCGATTCAATTTCTTGCCGGCTTGGAAGGGATCGTCCGGCGGTTCGTTGACGGGCGCGTGATTGCGGGGAAATTCCTTCAGGTGAATGATGCGCGTGCGGACGGGATGCTTGCGCACCATCGCCAACGGATCGCCGCCGCCTTCCGGACAGTGGCAGGTGTCAATCTCCTGCACGAACGACGCCGGGGTGTTGGCGAAGATGATCTCCCAGCCGCTGTCGCCGCTGTCGGTCTTCGCCCATTCCTCGGTGTGATTGTGCAGGCCCGCGTGCAGGCCCAGCGGGGCCAGCCGCTCTTCGATCCTGGTGAACCTCTCCGCTGCGCGCAGCCAGGCATCGCGCGATTTCACCTGATCTTTCGGCACTGCGAGGTCGGCTTGGAGGAGATACTTGCCGCCCAGCGCAGTGAAATTGTCCGCCGCAGTCTTCAGCGCGTCGCCGTCGAGGTCCTTGCCGTTGAACGTCGCGCCGGTGCAGCGCAGTCCCGCGTCGTCGGGCCGCTTGCGCAACTCGGAGGCTTTCAACCCGTAGAAACCGCCAAAGCGCATCGCCAGTTCGACGCCTTCGTAGCCGGCCGCCAGCGCCTTCAACGTGGCCGCGATGTCAGCCTTGGCGCTCGGAAACACCGAGCACATCTGGATGGCGACCGGGAGCCGTTTGGCCGGCGCGTCCGCGGCGAACACGTTTGGTTTGAACGCCAGCGCGGAGGAAGCGACTCCGGCCGCGCGCAGGAAGTCGCGACGACTGAGTGCTAGGTGAGTTCTCATTGCTTGTTCCCCTTCATCAGCCACGCCAGCACTTCCTCCATGAAGATCGCGCTGTCCTTGCCCCAGTAGGTCGTTTTCGCCGGATTGCGCGGGACGCCAGTGAGACGCTCGCCTTCCTTCTTGCCGAGGAACAAGGAGGCCATGCCTTCCCCCATGACGATGAGGCGCGCGCCGTTGTCAAGCTTCTTGAACGCGGCGAACGGCTGGGGGGGGTTGCCGTCCTTGTCGAGTTGCCACGCGAACGCCGTCCCGCCTTCCACCGCGCGTCCGCCGCTGTAGGGAATCTCGCGGTCGGCCTTGTTGATTTCGCCGGCCTTGGCGAGCCCGCCGCAGTTGTGCACATAGGGCGTGTCGGGCGTGAGCTTCATGCCGAACGGCGTGATGAGGTCGTCGACGCCGGTCTTGGCGAGCGACTGCCGCTGCTCCTCGTCGAGCACGAGCAGCATCGAGCCGCCCTTCTTCACGAACGCGACAATGGCTTCCTTCTCCGCCGCGCTGAATGCCTTATCTGGCATGCGGAGGCAGAGGACGGCCGTGTCCTTGAGTGCGTCGGCAGTGATCTCCTGCTGCGAAGGCACGATCTCCATGCCAATCTTCTTCGCGATGCCGGCCAGGGGTCCCGGAATGTTGCCCCCACCGAAACCACCGTGAGCCTGGTCGTAGAGCAGGCGCGGCGCGGCGGCGGTGGTGGTGGCGAGTGTGACGCTTGCGAACACCGCAAGTGCGCATACGGTAATACGGTTCTTGGTTGTGTTCATGGTTTCCTATTTGATGGTTTCAGATCGTTGGTGTGCGCGCCGCGCTCGAAGACGATGTCTTGCAGCTCGGCCAAGTGTTTCTGATACACGCCGCGCGGAGTCGTGTCGTGCTTCTTGCACAACGCCGCGGCCGCGCCGACCGCGATGCCCATCTGCCCACCGATCTTCATCGCCTTGATGTTCATCGCTGCCACGTGTGTGGCGCTGGCACAACGGCCGGCCATCATCAGGTTCTCGACGTTGCGCGAGTACAAACAGCGGAACGGCACGCCGACACACTTGCCCACCGCCATCTTGTCCACACAGGCGGGCAGCGGCTCGTCCGGGAAGCCAGGCTTCGGCATCGGGCCGCGCCCGGCTGTCTCGGCGGCAGGTCGCGGGGCGCCACCGCGGAACTCGTAGTTGGGCTGGATGTAGTGAAGGCAGAAGAAGCCCTTCGGCGACATGAACGCTGCGTCAGAGAAGATCCGACCGGCGGCCGCATCGTTTTGGTTGAGCGTATAGTCGCCGATGAGCCGGCGCGACTCGCCGCGGGCGGCGATGTAACCGACCCACGCGAGTTGCAGGTTGGCCGCCTCCGGGTACTTCGCCTTCACGCTCCAGAACGTGCCGTAGATGGCCCTCAGCAGGTGGTCACGGGATGGCCTCCGCCTCCGCCAGCACATCGAGGCCCTGGCCGTACTCCCAGAAATGCGGGGGATCCCGTTGTTTCTTGGGGATATTGGCCATCTGGGCGTAAACCTTGGAAACCTCGATCGCCCAGGGCACCTCAGGGAAGGTCACCGGCTCCTTGGCCAGCGTGGTGCGGAATGTCACGGTGTTGCCGTGGGTCCGCTGGTCGGCTTCGTTGGGCGCCAGCGACTCGTTGAATTCCCGGTAGCTCTCGCGTCCACGGCGGAAGTCCGCGCCGGCCCAGTAGCCGATCCAGCCATCGCCCGTGGCATCCACGAACAGCGGCGCGGCGAACCGTAGTTGTTGGCCAGTAGAGGTATTCGTGGCGATCACCGCTTCGATGCGCGTCCCGACCTTCTGCACGGCGCAGGCGTGCATGTTGAAGAAGATCCGCAGGTTCTTCTCGTTGGCATACGGCTGGTTCCCGCCACACTTCGAAGTGATCTCGTCAACGCGCGGGGTCGGGACGCCGGCCCATGGCCCAATCCCAATCTCGACGCTTCCGTTGCCGCCGAGCACCGGCCGTTCCTGTACCAACGCCACGCGCAACCCGAGCCGCGCAGCGCTCACCGCCGCACAAGTCCCGGCCACGCCGCCGCCGACCACCACCAGGTCGAACTGCCCGGCCTCGCCGGGCGTCTCCGGCAGCCCCAGCAGCTTGCGCCGCCAACTTGCCATCGCCTCGTCCGGCTTGTCCGGCGGGACGGCGTCCTTGTTGGCCGCGAAGTAGATCGCGTCGCACCGGCCATCGAAGCCCGTGAGATCCTTCAACTCAAGCGCGACCTTCTTACCCTTGATTTCGACCGGACCCGCCTTCTGCCACGACCAGTCCTGGCCGTTGGCGCCGAAGGTCTCCGCCAACTCCTGTCCGTCAACGAGCACCTTGAACCGGCCGGGATGATGCGACGGCACCCAGTCCTTGGCGCGGACCCAGACGTGGTAGGCACCGGCTTCCGGGAAGTCCACCTGTGTCTTGGCGTTGGCGACCGGCTTGCCCAAGCCATGCGCCAGCAAGTAGGGCGACCCCATCTGGTCCATGAACTGCGGATCCAGAACCCAACCGCCGAAATCGGCGAATGCCTCAGCCTCGACAAGGACCTCCGCCGCCTTGATCGCTGAGGAGAGCAAAATCGCCGTCAACATGGCCGCCAACAGTCTATGTGGTCTCATCGCCTTGCTCCTTCTCGCTCAATTGGTTCCAGCACTGTACTGGTTCAACGCGAACCGGACAAACGACCCTCGGAGAAATGAGACTTCGACAGACGACTGGCCTTCGGCCAGTCGGAGTTCTCCAAGGCATCAGGGGGCTCTGGATGCCCGTCGCCCCCGCGGTGGGGGGATGGGTTGGGGCAGCCGGGTGGCTCCCCCTGGACGGTCATCCGTCGCTCCGGGCGACTATGCCTGCCGGGTTGCTCTCCAGCAGACCCCGCTTCCGTTTCGCCGGGCGGGTGGATCGTAGGCGTCTGCTTTCCGGTTGTCAAGAGCTCTTTCAGGTTGCTGTGGCGCCGGGCTTCGGCCCGCCGAGCGGGCCGAGCCTCGCGGGCCACGGCGAGCTTGCGGTCGCGCTCGGCCCTGGGGGTGGTGGGGGTGGTGTCACATCTTCAGATGTCAATTATCCCGCTCCGCACCAACTTGGAAGCGGTCGGGGGCGTTGAGCTTTGCGCCTCGACAGTCCACCGCGGGCTCAAGCGACCGGACCGCTCGCCGGCTCGCGGTGCCCCCAACGGGCTGCCGCAAGGCTCTTGAGGCCCTGTCGCAGCAACGGGGGCACGCGGGCCTCCGGCTCCTTGGTTTGACCGCCGGACCGGGGGCTGCTATCCTGTCGCCATGGCAAGGCCGCTGGGGTCGATCTGCCGAACGCGACTTACTATGTGATCAGCCGCGGGGGGGGAGGCCAGGGGCTTGTGCGGGAGGCGTAGGACTCAGGATGTAAGGGGCGGATGAGCCCCTCATTTCCTCAGGAGAGCAAGCGTGGTGTGTCTGCACACGGGGATTCTCGCTGACGGCTTGGTGGTGGGCTGCGGTTTGCGGGCGCTGGCGGCGCAGGCGTCCGCCGAGGCGCGCCCAGCGGAGCGGCACTTCGTCTTCGCGCATTACATGACCTGCTTCACGCTCGACGTGGGCTTCTGCAAGGAGGAAATCCGCCTCGCGCAGGCCCACGGGCTGGACGGGTTCGCGATGGACTTCGGCGAATGGTGCAATGCCAAGGGGGAGCCGACGCGGTACGTGGCGAATATGGACAACATGTTCGAAGCGGCGAAGCAACTGGGCACCGGCTTCAAGCTGCTCCTGACGCCCGAGTACTCGGTGCAGCCGGTGGACCTGAACGTGGAGCACATGGTGAAGCGGTACTACGACCACCCGAACGCGATGCGGCACGAGGGGAAGTTCTGCCTGTCGAGCTACGGGATGGGCGGGAATGCCTACGATGCGCCGCTGAAGAAGCTCAAGGGGGAGGGGAAGGAGATCTTCTTCATCCCTCTCTCGGGGGTTGGGCGGCACGAGATGGCCCAGAGCGTGGTGAACGGCCTGCGGCTGTGCCAGGAGCCGCACGTGGACGGCATCTGGCGCTTCGCGTGCGACGATTCGCCCTGGGGCATCGTGAACACGAACGCGAACCTGCGGTTTGCGGCCCTCCGGTCAGGCAAGCTCTACATGGCCGGCATCGCCCCCTATTACAATAGCGCCAACGTCCGCGACATGCAGGGCCTTCGCGGCTACGCCGCCATCTGGGAGGGCATCATCCGCGACAACGCCGACTGGACTGAGATCGTGACCTGGAACGACTACAACGAAGACACGAACCTGATGCACTACAAGTGGAAGCTCGATTGGGACAAGGCGACCTACAACCGCGACGGCTCCTACCTCGATGCTACGGCGTACTACGTCAGTTGGTTCAAGGCGGGGGCTCCGCCCCCGATTGCCCAGGACAAGGTCTTCTTCGCCTACCGCGACCGATCCCGCTGGCTCGTGAAGGCCTGGGACGCGGAGAAGAAGGCGTGGCACATCCACACGATGGGCAAATGGCCGTTCACGCAAATCCACGACGATGTGCGCGACTGCGTCTACTTCACGGCCTTCCTGACGGCCCCGGCCGAGCTGGGTGTGACAGTCGGGCGGCAGACGAAGACTTTCGAGATGTCCGCCGGCGTGACCCACGGCGAGGTGCCGATGGCGGCAGGCGTCCCGCAATTCGTCCTGCGGCGCGGCAGGAAGGCCGTCCTCGACGTCGTCGGCCGCCGCTCGATCATCGGCGAGGAGACGCCGGAGAACAGCCTCCTGGAGCCTGGCCACCCGCAGAGCCGTATCTGGGCGGGGATGGCGGTGGCCGGCGCGGCCCGACGGCTCGTCCCCGAAGCCGCGACGCTCGCCGGGGGCGCGATGCTTCAGAAGGGAATCTCCATCCCCACGCGGGCCGGTGCCAGCGCCACCTGGCCCCTCGCGGACATCAAGACCGGGATGTTCAACCTCCGCTTCGCCTACACCAATCCCAACGCCTACGACCGACGGCTGACGCTCTACTCCGACGGCGTGGAACGCCAGGACCCGCAGGAGAAGTACCGCATCCCGCTCTGGCTGCCGCCAACCGGCAAGGGGAAATGGGCCACGGCCACGCTGATGTGGACCCTCTACGACAAGGCGACGTGTCTGAAGCTCGAGTGCGTGCAGAAAACCGACGCCAAGCCGGGCTGGAACGACACGGCGGACGTGACGATCGGCGCTATTGACCTCGTAGCGGCCGAGCCGATGGCATTCCCGACGCCGGCCCCGTCCGTGTTCCCTGACCTCGTGAGGATTCCGGGGGGCACGTTCACGATGGGCGGCAAAGCCGGCACCGAGGCGAACGAGTCGCCCGCCCACAAGGTGACGCTCTCGACCTTCTATCTCGCGCGGTGCGAGGTGACGAACGCCGAGTTCGAGCGGTTCATGCCCGAGCACCGGCAGTGGCGTGACGGCTTCTCCTGGCGCGACCGCGAGCCGGTCGTCTACGTGGACTGGCGCGAGGCCGCCCGCTACTGCAACTGGCTGTCGAGGCAGGCCGGCCTCTCGCCCGCCTACGACGAGAAGACCTGGGCCGCCGACCGCAGGGCCGACAGCTTCCGGCTGCCCACGGAGGCGGAGTGGGAATACGTCGCCACAGGCCGCGGCGAGGGCCGCGAATACCCGTGGGGCAACGCCGTGCCGAGGCCGATGGTCCACGGGAACTTCACAGGCGCGGCGGCGCTCGACCCGCCCACACTGATGCGCAGCCAGGAGGCCCAGGGCACCGCCGTCGTCGGCAGCTTCCCCCAGGGCGCCAGCCGCGACGGCATCCTGGACCTGGCCGGAAACGTCGCCGAGTGGTGCGGCGACTGGTACCAGCTCTGCCCAGCCGACGCGCAGACCGATCCATTGGAGGTCCGCGAGAGCCACAGTCGCTGCATCCGCGGCGGCTCCTGGGGCTACTACGGTCACAGCCAGCGCAGCCGCCACCGCGAGTTCAACAGCCCCGTCTACATGGGCTACATCTACATCGGCTTCCGCGTCGCCCTGCCCCAAGCGGGGTTCCAGAAGCTCCACCTCAAGGACGAGCAGCCCAGTAGTGGTTGGCGAAGCGGCGCTCGGTGAGCCCCTCTGCGCCACCCCTGCCGTGGCCGGGGGCTGCCTGTTCGTTCGCACGGGGAAGGCGCTGCATTGTATCGGGGCCGCTGTGCCCTGATGTGATGGCTGAGACCGGGTGAGTGCTTTCCGCGCTGTAGCACCCAAGGGGCCGCTCGGGCTTCACAGGCCGAAGTCCACAGAGCGCCTGAGCTTGACCGGAGTCTCCGGGTGCGCCATACTGCGGGCCGTGAACGAGACATCGCCCAGCATGCTGCCGCAGTCACGCTTCGTCCATCGCGTCATAGCCGCCATGGTTGCCGCCCGTCCCTGGCGGAGCTGGCGGGCGAGGGAGAAGAACTCGAGAACGTACGCTGGTCAAGCCGCTGGTCCGGATGAAGGCATCGACCACAACAAGGAGAAACTCACGGTGATCAAGACACGGACAGTAGTAGCTGCGATGGTGATTCTCGGAGCGGCGGCGCGCGTTCATGCAGGGGGGCTCTCGTACGACGAGTCGCTCATCCCGCGCTTCAATATCCCGAAGATGAGCAAGCCGCCGAGCATTGACGGCACGATCGACCCGGCGGAGTGGACGGAGGCCGCCAAGGTGATGGGCATGGTGTCCACCGGCGGCCTGGAGTACAAGGACCGGCCGGCCTCGTTCTGGCTGGCCTGGGACCCGCAGCACCTCTACCTGGCCTATCGGGTGGACACGTTGACCCAGCCGGTGCCGCACCTCAGACGGGCTCACCGCGAGCAGTATGCCCAGGGGGTCGTCTTTGACGACGCGCTGGAGGTCGGCCTGTTCCTGCATGACCTCAACCAGTTGCCGAACCAGGTGAGCAGCTACTTCCAATGCATCCTGAACTCGCTGGGCTGCGGCGAATACACCAAGTCCTATCCCGCCATCGGCCAGAACATGAAGAACTGGACGCCGACCTTCGACATCGCCAACCGGACCTGCACCGACGCCGCCGGCAAACACTGGTGGGAGATGGAAATCGCGATGGATCTGCAGGACCTGCAGATGCCTCGTCCCTTCAAGGCGGGCGATCCGGTGGACATCGGACTCTTTGCTGACGTGAAGAACCCGAACTGGCAGTGGCTCGACTACCCCTCGGCCTCTGGCCACCTGGAGCACTACGGTTTTCCCCGCGCGATCCTCACCGAGCGCGAACCCTACATCCAGGTCGAGGAGATCGGCGGCCTGCATGACGAGAAGCTG
>Ga0194112_10002771_pt1 | contig 24845 bp, 15 predicted proteins | sample TA2MahC400mmetaG_FD_146191 | JGI IMG/M metagenome (GOLD analysis project Ga0194112, IMG submission 146191) | Freshwater microbial communities from Lake Tanganyika, Tanzania - TA2015016 Mahale Deep Cast 400m | ecosystem: Environmental > Aquatic > Freshwater > Lake | place: Tanzania: Lake... | reverse complement strand
CGAGGGCCTACCGTCGTCGATGCGAGGTGAGGCGAAGCACCTGCAGGTCGTCGAGTGCCACGAGCGCCAGATTCACACGAGCCCGTACGCCATCGAGGTGGGCCCGGACTCGGGCTTCGAGACCAAGACCGTTCTGGGCACGGTCCCGGTGGAGAGCGACGGCTCGGCGTACTTCCGCGTGCCGGCGGGGAAGGGCGTCTTCCTCAGCGTGCTGGACGCGAACTACCAGGCGCTCCATACGATGCGGAGCGTCACCAGTCTGCAGCCGGGCGAGCGGACGGCGTGCGTGGGCTGTCACGAGGGCAACCGGCGCGCTGTGCCAGCGAACCGCCTCCCGCTGGCCATGCGGCGAGCGCCCTCGGAGATCGAGCCGCCGCCGTGGGGCGTGCAGCCGATGGAGTTCGCGGCGGTGGTGCAGCCGGCGCTCGACCGGCAGTGCGTGAGCTGTCACGACGGCTCGAGCGCGGCGAGCCACTCCTTCGATCTGACGGCCCGTGAGAGTCGGTTCTGGATGGGGATCCCGCTGCCGGCGTCGTACTACAATCTCCGGCAGTACGTCCGCCATGCGCCGATCAACCAGTACTTCCTGGCGCCCGGCTCGTTCGGCTCGCGGGTCAGCCCGGTGATGGAGCTGCTGGCGAAGGGGCACTACGGCGTGAAGCTCGACACCGCGGACTGGCGCCGCCTCTGCGCGTGGATCGACTGCAACGCACCGGGAATCGGGGACTATGAGGTCGCGAGCTATGCGCGCCGCGATGAGCGACGGCAGGCGGAGCGCGCGGTGCTCGTCGAGCGGAGAGGCGGCAGCGTGGAGCAGCGGCGGAAGCTCCTCGCCGAGAGCCTGCCTCCGGGGCAGCGCCTGGCGTGCTACCTCGACTGCGGGCCGATGCTTGCCGACGGCGCGGAGGGTGGGGTGCGAATCCGGGAGATCGCCGGCTCGCCGTACCGCTACGGCGCGAGCGAGGACGTCGCCGCGCCGTGGCACGACGACATCAGCTTCGACGGGCAGCAGGTCGTCTTCGAGCTGGACGGCCTCCAGCCCGACCGACGCTACACGCTGGGCTTCTCCTGGTGGGACCACAACAACGCCGGCCGGGAGCACTCCGTCACGCTCGTCGAGCCCGCGGGCCTGAGACACGCCCTGCTCCCGCGGACGCGGCTGCCCGCCTGGGCAGACAAGCAGGAGAAGCCCGTCGAGCTGACCGTGCCGCTGCCCTCGGTCGCCGGCCCATGTCGTCTCCTCTTCACCAACGAGGCGGAGAAGGGGAACGCGGTGGTCAGCGAGGTGTGGGTCGTCGAGGGCTAGCGCGCAATCCGAGGGCACGATCCCAGTTCGGTACGACCAGATTGGGTCATGTCCCCAGTTCAGCGCAGCGGCTCCGTCCGTCGTCCTTGGGCGAGGGACCTGCCCAGAGAGTCGCCGTTGGTGTTGCTGGGAGCGCCGGCACCCTTGCCGGCAGAGGTGGCCGCCGTTGGCCTGCCCATCGGCAGCATGCTGACCGACACCCAAGCCGACGGCTTGCCACCACTGCCGGCAAGGGTGCCGGCGCTCCCAGCAAGGACATCCCGATCTTCTGGGGGTGCTGGGCGCGGCATGGGCAGCTTGCGCGAGGAGTTACGAGATGGTCACCGCAAGGTCGGCGTCTGGGATAGTGGGCGCCTCGCTGGTGTGGTGGGTGCTCCTGGCCCCGCCGTGCACCCCGCAGGCCCAGAGGCCCGACGAGGCGGCGGGTGGTTCGGCGATCGAGAGGCTGCTGGCCGGGCAGTTCGCGTGGCGGGCTGGGCCGCCCCTGATCAGCCATCCGGAGTCTACGACGGACACTTACATCTCGATCAAAGACCCCTCCGTGGTGTACTACGAGGGCCGATGGCACCTTTTCTGCTCGGTCATTCGCGATGGCGCGCCGTACCAGACGGAGTACCTGTCATTCGGTGACTGGGACAGCGTCGCGGATGCGGAGAGGCACGTGCTCACGATGCACCAGGGCGGCCGCTTCGGCGCGCCCCAGGTGTTCTACTTCGCGCCGCACGGCAAGTGGTACCTGATCTGCCAGGCGATGCACGACACGTGGGATCCTCAGTATGCAGCCGCCTATGCAACCACGAGTGACATCGCAGACCCGGACTCCTGGAGCCCTTTGAAGCCCCTCGGCGCACGTCCGGCTAACGGCAAGCCCGGGCTCGACTTCTGGATCATCTGCGACGACCAGAAGGCGTACCTGTTCTTCACGACCCTGGACGGGTGCATGTGGCGCGAGGAGACGAGCCTGGGCAGCTTCCCCACCGGGTGGTCTGAGCCGGAGCTGGCGCTCCAGGACGACATCTTCGAGGCGGGGCACATCTACCGGGTGAAGGGTGTGGATCGGTACATGGCGGTGATAGAGGCCCAGGGCGGTTACGGCTGGCGGTACTTCAAGGCCTACCTGGCCGATCAGCTGGACGGTGAGTGGAAGCCGCTCGCGGCCACCCAGGCCCCGGCTTTCGCCAGCATGGCCAACACGGAGCACGCCGACCCGCGATGGACGGACTGCATCAGCCACGGGGAGCTGCTCCGGGCAGGCCATGACCAGCGTCTCGAAGTGGCCCCGGGCAATCTGCGTTTCCTGTTCCAGGGCGTCCTCGACCGGGAGCGCGAAGGCCTCGGGTACGGCCAGATCCCCTGGCGGCTCGGGCTCTTGGAGGCTCGGTAGAGGACATCGGCTCCGCAGGCTCACACCTCTATATGGGAATCCGCGATATCGATTCTAGGGCGCCATGAATGGCGCCCCTACATGGGCGGGCGCGATGAATCGCGCCCCTACACGGGAACGGCCCGGACGAGAATCGCGGATTCCTATCTAGAGCGCGCGAGTTCCTGCAGGGCACAGGAGGGAGTGTTCAGCGTGTCACACTGGACTGGCATCGTCTGCGCCTGTCTCGTCTGCGCGGCGTACTGCTGCGCCCAAGACGAGCCGGACCAACGCCCGGGGCCGGCCACGGCGGGCGGATTCACGCTCCCCGCGGCGTGGGAGTACAGCGCCCCGCTGATCGCGCCGGAGAAGCGCGACCAGGACCCCAGTCGAGCGCAGAAGGACCCCACGGTGGTCTTCTTCGGCGGCAAATGGTACGTCTTTATGACGGTGAAGCTGCCCGGCCGGTCGGCGATCGAGTTCTGCTCCTTCACCGACTGGGAACAGGCGAACGCCTCGCCGCGCACCCTCCTCCGGATCAGCGACAGCGACTACTACTGCGCTCCCCAGATCCTCTACTTCGCTCCGCACCGGAAGTGGTACCTGATCTACCAGATGGGACAGCCCGGCGCCCGGTTCATGTGGGTCGCCTACTCGACGACAGAGACCATCGACGACCCGTCCTCCTGGACGCGGGCCAGGCCGATCCTCGATGGCGGCGCCAACGACCCCCGGGAGGTGGGAGGGCTGGATTACTGGATCATCTGTGACGACCAGCGGGCCTACCTGTTCCTGACCAGCCTCGATGGGAGGATGTGGCGGCTCTGGACCGACTTGCGGGACTTCCCCTCAGGCTTCGGTCATTGCGAGTTGGCCTTGCAGGCTCAGGTGTTCGAGGCCAGCCACACCTACCGGCTCAAGGGCCTGGACAAGTACCTGACCATCATCGAAGAGAATGGCCGGCGATACTACCAGGCGTATCTCGCCGACCGCCTGGACGGAGCCTGGACGCCGGTCGCCGACACTGCGGAGAAGCCCTTCGCCGGATGGCTCAACGTTCGCCCGGCCGCGGGCGTGGAGCCCTGGACCGACAACATCAGCCACGGGGAGCTGATCCGCGACGGCTGCGATCAGGACCTCGTGGTCGACCCGGCCGACCTGAGGCTCGTCTTCCAGGGCATGTGGGACAAGGACAAGACGGACAGGGCCTACGGCGCTTTCGAGTGGCGCATCGGCATGCTGACGCCGGCCGCCGAGGCAGGCCCGCGGTAGCGCCTCAGCAGCGGTCTTGCTGTCTTCGGAGCACCTCGGTGTCGCAAGGGAGATCGAACACGATGGACACGCAGCACGCGTCGCTGTGGACGCTGGTGTTCGGGCTGACGGCGACGCTGTTGGCCGGATGCCAGGCCGGCGCGCAGGAGAGTGACCGCAAGCGGTCGCTCATCCTGAACGGCACCTGGCAGTTCACGGTGGGGGAGGGCAATGAACGGGCGGAGACGCCGGAGGGCCAGGCAAAGCTGACCTGGAGGCCGGTTCAGCTTCCGGGCGCGTTCATGCCGTGGAGCCAGGAGGCCGTCGCCAACACGGCCTTCGTGTGGGCGCGGCGCTCCTTCGAGCTGACCCCCGAGCAGGCCGCAAGCCTGGCCGTGCTGCGCTGGAACTACGTCTCGCTGGGGGCCACGGCCTTCATCAACGGGCAGGCGGTGGGCCAGAATGAGCCCACCGGCCCGTACCAGGTTATCGTCCCGCCCGGCGTGCTGCGAGCCGGCGCGAATGAGCTGGTGCTGAAGGTCGCGGGGACGCGGGGCGTGCGGAAGTCCAAGAGCGGATTCTGCCTCTTCCCGGCTGGGTTCGCGAACACGGGCGGCCTGCCATCCGTGACCGACGACGTGTGGCTCGACTTCGCCGACCGCGCCTACATGAAGTGGGCCCTCGCCATCCCCGACCTGGCAGGCCGCAAGGTCACGATTCGCGTTACGCCTACCGGCCTGGAGTCCCTGGACGATCTGACCATCCGCGCTCGCGTCCGCCCGTGGCCGGACGGGGCGGTGGTCGGTACGGGAGAGGCCAAGGCTCGGCTTGCCCCGGATGAGGACCCTCTGGGTGGCGAGCACTTCGGCGTCGAGGTGCCGATGGCCAACGTGAAGCCGTGGACCTACGAGGACTGCAACCTGTACCTGGCCGAGGTCTCGCTGCTCAAGGGCGATTCTCTGCTGGACGAGGTCACTATCCGCTTCGGCATGCGCGAGATCAAGGTCGCCGATCGGCACTACAAGCTCAACGGCAGCAACCTGTGGCTGCGGGGCTCCAACCTGGTGTTCGAGTGGGACTGGGGTGACGCGATCACGGGGCATGAGGTGGACTACCTCGTGACCGAGGCGCGGGAGATGAGCATGAACTCCTTCCGCACCCACACGCGCCCCCTGCCGAAGCTCTGGGCCGACATCTGCGACGAAAACGGGACGATGATCCTGGCGGAGTTCCCGGTGCTCTACAACTACCAGGACTACCAGTTCACACCGGAGGAGCTGGCGATCTGGCACCGCAACTGCCTGACCGACGCCGCCGGCTGGATGAGCCGCCTGTGGAACCACCCGGCAGTCGTCATGTGGGTGCTGAGCAACGAGTCGAACCGCGACAACGAGTGGGAGGAGGGGCCCTTCCAGGGTTTTGTCAATACGCTCGATCCCACACGGCCTACGCTGCGCACAGGCACGTCGGGCACGCGCGACAACTACGACGTGCACACCTGCGGCAACATCACCGACACGGCCGAGGGGAACCTGAACCAGGCCAGTACGCAGGAGTGGTTTCGCACCGCGGGCGAGCGCACGACCACCAATACGGAGTACATGAACTACTTCGGGCATCCGAAGACCCAGTGGTCGGGCGTTGACGACGAACGGGCGGACCAGATCGCGGTGGCGCAGATCGGAGCGGAGCACACGGAGGCGATGCGGCGGGCGAGGGTCGATGGCATCTGGCCTTATATGTACGCGGGGTGGACGCGGACGCGGCTGGCGGCGCGGGTGAGGGAGACAGGCAAGGGCAGCGCCGTCTGGAAGGCCAACTTCGCCGCGCCCGCGTCGGCCGCCTGGCACAGCTCGCTGTCGCCGGTCCTCGCCAGCCTCGATCTCTTCGACCCGAGCTACCGGACGGGCCAGCAGGTCACCACCGACCTGTACCTCATCAACGACTCCTGGCATGATGCGAGCATCCATGTGGACTTGCTGCTAACCAGAGAGTGCCCGGAGTACATCCCGGAGGCTGAGTGCTTCGACAAGCCCGTCGCGAAGTGGAGCTACGACTTCGAGCTGGCGGCGGACTCGATTCGGCAGATTCCAGTGGCATGGAAGTTGCCGGAGGAGGAAGGGAGCTACTGGCTGACGGCGAGGACCACGGGCCTCGCCGGGCGGCCGGTGCTGAGCCAACGCTTCGTGCGGGCCGTCGCGCCGACGCCCGTGCCAGACCGAGCGAAGCAGCGCACGTTCGTGTTGCTCGGGGTGGACGAGCGGGCCCGGCGCTGGTTTGCAGCCCACGGCCTGGCCGTGTCCACGAGCACCGAGGGCCTCGGTCCGGGCCGGCACGTAGTGCTTGTGTGGGACCCCTCCCTGCTGACCCCGGTAGAGCGGCAGACCGCCTCCGTGCTGCGCGATTTCGCCGCAGCGGGCGGGCGCGTCATCGTGTTCGCAACGCGCAAGTGGGACTGGCAGGACCTCTGCGACGTGCGCATCCCGCAGTCGAGCGTCCTGTCGCGCGTGTTCCCAGTGGCTGGGGTCAGCCCTGCGTGGCTCGCCAACGTGCCTCCTGACTGGCTGCAACGCTGGAACGGCTTGCCGGGCCCGGTTGCCGTCGCGAAGGTCGAGGGCCCCGCGGTCGAGGCGGGCACCCCCCTGCTGTGGGCCGTCGAGCCAAAGACCACGGTGGTCGCGGAGGTGCCCGCCGCTGAGGGCGGCGGGAAGGTGCTCTTCTGCCAGCTGGACCTCCGGAATGTCCGCGCCGACGGACTGCTGTCCGACCCCGTTGCCGAGCGGGTGTTGCTGAACCTGCTGGCGTGGTGAGGGCTCGCGGCCAGAGGCCGGGGCTCAGAGCCCAAGTCCGTGCCCCCCGAGGGGAAGCGAACTGCCACACGGGGGAACGTCGCGGAGTGCTGGGACGTTTGCAGTCACCAGACTGCCGTCCGGGCGTCTCACTCATGTTGGGAGGGTTGAAGCATGCGCACGCGGACACTCGTGTTGGCTGTCTTCCTATCGACGCTGCTTGTAGGGATCGCTGTGGCTCAGGAGGAGGGTGGCTCCATTGGCAAGATCATCACCATCGGTGAGGACCGGATCGTTGTCGCGACGGAGGGCCAGGGACAACTGACGTTCGAGGTACAACTGGTTCAGGACGGTGACAAGTGGGTGCCGGACAAAGCCCAGGTCGCGCAGATCAAGACTCTCAAGGCCGGCCAGCTCGTGCGCGTGAGGTGGCGGAAGGGCGATGGCGGGCACGTCTTCATCCGCGAACTGGCGGCCGGGCCCGAGGACGGAGCGCGGGAGGGCCTGGTGACGGGGTCGGTGATTACCGCCGCTGAGGGCCGCGTGGTCGTCGCCAAGGACGGCGGCGGGCAGGTCACGCTGGAGCCGACGTGGGTGCGCACGCAGGGCAAGTGGGACCGCGACCCCTGGCACGCCCTGATGAGCCAGGGCGTCAAGCCCGGAGACCGCGTGATGGCGATGTGGCAGCTCGATGAGGGCACGCACTACGTGATCCGCGGCATCTCGAAGCTCGACGCCGAGGGGCAGGCGCTGGCGCTCGTCCTGCTGCAGGCCGAGCTGCGCGAGAACTACCAGCAGATCAACCAACTGCAGGACCAGATCGGTCAGCTTCAGGGCATGATCCACGAGCTGATGAAGCAACTCAAGCCTGCGGGGCAGTAAGGGCGTCGGAGCCGGCGCTCCGACCCAACGAGTCTTTGGTAGATGCGGGAACAGTGGGGCGGGCATTCTTGCCCGCCACCGGGCCATGGCGGGCAAGAATGCCCGCCCCACTGTCTCCGTGCCTGTGCGACGCGCAGCAACGACGGAACGGAGGCCACGCGATGCCGCATGGTCGGGGTCCATCACGTCTGACCCGTCGAGGCTTCATCGGTCGGTCCGCCATCGCCGCGGGCGCGCTGGCCGGCGGGGCGCTCCCGGCGGCGGTCGCGCGCGCTCAGGACGAGCCGAAGAAGCGCGTCGTCTACCGTCCGCTGGGGCGTACGGGCTTCCAGGTTTCGCACGTCGTGGCCGCCTGGGACTGGAACGAGTGGCTGTACGGCGAGGCGGTGGATGTGGGCATCAACTACTGGCACAAGATCGCGGGCTGGCCCGCGCTTCCCGACCCGATCCGTGCGCTCGACCGCGAGGCGTGGTACTGCGACATCGCGATCGACTCCTTCGAGGAAGACGGCGCTTACGAGCAGTTCGAGTGGGCGCGCAAGAACCTGGGGTTGGAGTACATCGACGCGATGAAGCTGCACTCGATCTGCAAGACGCCTGAGGACGTGACGGCCAAGACCGGCTACCTGAGGGCTTTCGACCGGCTGAAGGCCGAAGGGAAGGTGCGCCACCTGGCGGCGGCCCAGCACGGCGCGGAACTGCCGGCGATCTGCACGGCGATGATCGAGTCGGGACACTTCGACCACCTGCAGCCGGCCCTCGGCGTCGCACCGACACCGGACCTGCTGAAGATGGTCGAGCTGGCGAATCAGCGCAATGTGGGCATCATCGCCAAGAAGGTCATGGGCGGGGTCAACCGCGCGCAACAGGATGCACAGGTGCGCGCAGAGGTCGAGAAGCACCTGGGGAAGGACGGCAAGTGGGGCGCGGCGGTCATCAAGACGGTTCTCAGCTATCCCGGCGTGACGGCCGTGACCCCGCGCTGCGCGAACTACCAGCAGTTCGTCGATAACCTCTCGACCGAGGGCCTGGAGCCGACGCCCGGCGAGGTGGGCGCGGTCGAGGCGATCCGCCGCCATGCACGCGCCGAGCAGTGCTCGTATTGCGGCAAGTGCCTGGGAAGCTGTCCGCAGGGAATCGCCATCGCCGACACGCTCCGGTATGCAACGTACTGCGAGGCGTACGGCCTCGCGCCGCAGGCCCGCCGCCTCTACGCCCGCCTCCCCCACGAGCGACGCGCCGAGGCGTGCCGGGACTGCGGCACGTGCGAGCGCGTCTGTCCGCAAGACATGGAGGTTCGGCGGAAGCTGCGCGAGGCGCGCGTGTTGCTGACGTAGCGCAGCCGCACCGTTTCTGCATCCGCCGGGGGCTGAGTGGGCGTACGAGAAGTGCGGCATCGGGCGTGATGAATCGCGCCCCTACATTTGGGCGTGGTGAATCGCGCCCCTACACTCGGGCGCGATGAATCGCGCCCCTACACTCGGGCGCGATGAATCGCGCCCCTACATTTGGGCGTGATGAATCGCGCCCCTACATTTGGGCGTGATGAATCACGCCCCTACACTCGGGCGCGATGAATCGCGCCCCTACATGAGGACCGGCACCGGCGAATGCCGCTTTGCGGGAGGACGGCCATGAGCGATCTCACGGTTGACCTGAGCGGAAGCTATCGCGAGCAAGGCCGCCAGCATGGCGAGGCCCTGGCGCCGGTCATCGGCGAGATCCTCAGTGAGGTCCTGAAGAAGGACACGTGGGAGGCTCCGAAGATCGAGTGGCTCTTCCGGACCGTTGAGAGGAACCTGGGTCGCGAGGCGCCGGGCGTGCTGGAGGAGATGCACGGAATCGCGGAAGGTTCGGGTCAGACCTACGAGGACATCCTCGCGTACAACGCGCTCGCCGACATCTGGATGGTGCACGCGTTCTGTAGCTCGCTCGGGTGGGCCGAGACGCCGGACGGACCGGTCGTCGGCAAGACCAACGACATCGGCCAGCATCGGGAGAAGTACCACCACCCGTTCCGCCGTCGGTCGGGGGAGGGTCTCCCGGCGGTGTGGGCGACGTGGCCGGGAACCGTGTGGAGCAACTGCTACGTGAACAGCCACGGCGTGACCCACGGCGGCGCAAGCCTCGGCATGAAGTCGCGCAACGAGGCGGGCATCCCCTCCAACTGCATGTACCGCGTCGCGATGGACCGCTGCGAGAGCGTGGAGGATGTCGTCTCCCTGTGCGAGAGCCTTCCGGTCATGCATCACCCCTCGCACAACGTGCTCGCCGACGCCACGGGCACGATGCTCGCGCTGGAGCTGACGCCCGAGGGGTGCTACGTCTGCCAGGCGCCGGGCCAACCGTACGCGCGCGTCACGAACCACTTCTGCCCCGGGCCCTACGAGGGCCGCGACACGAACGATGAGCGTCTCGTTGAGAATAGCCGCCGGCGCTTCGCGAACTTCGCGCGCCTCGCAGAGAGCCTGACGCCCTCCGTGGAGAGCACGATCGCCGTCCTGCGCGACCACGCGGAGGTCGGCCAGATCTGCCAGCACGACAACGATGGCATGTCCAGCTCCGCGGCCTACGTGACCATCCCCACGCAGCGCCTCATGCTCATCGCCCGCGGCCAGCCCTGCGAAAGCGAGTTCGCCGAGGTCGCGCTCTGAGTCCCCGCAGGTCAGTTGCGCTCCGCCGACGAAGCAGTGTCTGCCATCGCCCCAACGCCATGCCGTGAGGCCCCGTCATGTCCACGATGCTTGCCGGCCTGCTGCTTGCCGCGTCCGCTCATGCGCAGCCGTTGCGCGTGCTGATCCTCAGTGGCTCGAACAACCACGACTGGAAGCAGACCACGCCGGCCCTGCAGCGTATGCTTGCCGAGAGCGGACGATTCAGCGCCGATGTCGCGGAGGACCCCGCCTCGCTCGATGCTGCGACGCTCGCGAAGTACGACCTCATCCTCAGCAACTGGACCAACTGGCCGAGCGAGGATCGCGTGTGGGATGAGAAGGCCGAGCAGGCGGTGCTCGACCTCGTGCGCGGGGGCAAGGGCTTTGCGTTGGTTCACGCGGCGAGCGCGTGCTTTGGGGGCTGGCCGGAGTACCAGCAGCTCGTCGGCGCGACGTGGGACAAGGGCGCGACGGCCCACAGTGCGATCCATGAGTTCCCCGTCAAGATCGTGGACAGGGGCCACCCGGTCACGCGCGGGCTGTCGGACTTCACCATTCGCGATGAGCTCTGGCACAAGATGGCGGTGCAGCCCTCGGCCCATGTCCTGTGCACCGCCTTCAGCGCGCCCGAGACCGGCGGCACGGGCAACGACGAGCCGGTCGTGCTCACCACGAGCCTCGGCAAGGGCCGCGGGTTCTACTCGATCCTCGGCCATGACGCGACGTCGATGGAGGACATGGAGTGGCGGCTGGTGATGCTGCGCGGGTGTGAGTGGGCCGCCACGGGCCGCGCGACGATCCGATGCCCCATCGATGCCGACCTCGCGCTCGCGGGAATCACGACGTACGAGCGGCACGAGAAGCGCGACGCCGTGCGGACCGTCGAGAAGCTCGTGCAGTTCTGCGCTCCGGACACGCAGTCGCGCGAGCACCTCGCGCCGAAGCTCGTCGCCCTCCTCGGTTCCCCGGAGGCCACCGACGACTGCAAGGCCTTCCTGCTGCAGCAGCTCTCACTCATCGGCTCCGGGCGCGAGGTGCCCGCCGTCGCCGCGTTCCTCAACAACGAGAAGCTCGGTGACTTCGCCATCGGCGCGCTCCAGCGCATCCCCGGTCAGGAGGCTGAGGCAGCGCTGATCGCGGCCCTCAGCGATCTGAAGCCGCCGAGGCAGATCGGCGCCATCAACGCCCTCGGCGAGCGGCAAGCAGCGAAGGCAACCGGGCCCCTCGTTGGGTTGCTGGGCTCCAATAACGCTGAGGTCGCGTTGGCCGCCGCGAACGCCCTCGCCCTGATCGGGGGCCGCGAGGCAGGCGAGGCGGTCTGGTCGCATGTGCGCGACCTGGCCGCCCGCGATCGCCTCCCCTATGCGGATGCGCTTCTGCAATGCGCGGCGGACTGCGCGCGCCGGGGAGACCGCGCTCGGGCTCAGGACATCTACCTCGAACTGAAGAGCCCGATCCAGCCGGATCAGGTGCGGCAGGCCGCCTATGTCGGCCTTGCGACATGCTCGGGGAAAGAGCGCACCGTACTGGTCCTCGAGGCGCTGCGGACGGACGACCATGCGCTGCAGACCGCGGGAGCGGCCATTCTGCGGCGCTTCGCCGACGCGGCCCTCGTGCAGGCGGTCATGGGCGAACTGCCGGGCCTCGGTCCGGCTGCGCAGGTGCAGGTCCTGAACGCGCTGTACGATGTCGGGGACACCGAGACGGTGCCGGCCGTCGTGAAGCTGATCTCGTCACCGGAGTCCTCAGTTCGAATCGCTGCCGTGCGCGTGGTCGGGCAGCTTGGCGACGCGTCGGTCTTCGAGCCGCTCCTGAAGGTCTTGCGGGACGGCCCTGCCGATGCGGAGCGCCCAGGGATCGAGGCCGCCCTCGCGCGGATCGGCGGTCGCCTGTTCCTCACCGGCGCAGCGTGGCCGGTTGATCTCGCCGGGGAGCCGGTTGCGGTGCGCGCGTCGCTGCTGCGCGCGCTGGGGCGCATCGCACAGCCGAAGGCTTTGGAGCTTGCGGCCGCGCAGATCGGCGATGCCGCGGTCTCGCGAGACGCGTGTCTTGCGACGGTGCGGATTGCCGAGCAGCTTCCCGCCGATCAGAAGCCCGCCATCCAGGCCGCTCTGGAGAAGGTCCTTGCGGCGAGCCGCGACGACGAGCGCACCCGCACGCGGGCACGGACGCTGCTGCTGAGCCTCGGCATTCCGGTCGAGGTGACGCGCAGCGTCGCGCTGCAGAATCCCGGGCCGAACCTGGCTCTCGGGGCGGTCGCCAGCAGCCCGGACGACATCGACAGCGACGGCGCGGCCAGCGGCGATCAGGCGGGCATCGACGGCGATCCCGCGACGTACTGGGACGAGGTCAATGACCAGGCGCTCTATCGCTTCAAGGTGACCTTCCCCGCGCCGACCGAGGTCGCGGCGATCCGCATCATGGGGCATCAGCAGCACATGCACTCGCCGAAGGACTTCGACATCCTGTGCGACGACCGCGTGGTGCTCAGCGTGAAGGACGCCTGGTATGAGAACAACCAGTTCGCCGTGACCTTCACACCGACGAAGTGCACGACGCTGGAGCTGAAGATCACCGGCGGCTACGGCCCGAGCCCGGCCATTCGCGAACTGGAGATCTTCGGCAACCCGTAACCCGAAACCCGGAGCCCACCATGTCCAACCTCCCTCGCCGTGACTTCCTCCGCCAGTCGGCGACCGCGCTCGCCGGGGCGGCCGCCGCTCCGTACATCATCACGTCCTCGGCGCTCGGGCAGGGGCAACGGCCGGCGGCGAGTGAGAGAATCGCGACCGCGCACATCGGGGTCGGGAGTCGCGGGGGCGGGCTGCTGGGCGAGTTCATGAGCCTGCCGGACGTGCAGTGCGTGGCCATTGTGGACTGCTTCGCCTCGCGCCGGGAGGGCGTGGCACACGCCGTGAACCAGCGCTACGGCGGTCAGGGATGCACGGCCTATGGCGACTTCCGGGAGATGCTGGCGCGGGATGACATCGACGCGGTGGTGGTCGCGACGCACGATGTGTGGCATGTGCCGCTAACCACCGCCTGCGCGCGCAGCGGGAAGGACGTGTATGTCGAGAAGCCCCTCGGGATGAGCATCGAGGAGGACCTCGTGGCGCGCGAGGTGTGCCAGCGCTATGGCACGGTGTTCCAGTACGGCACCCAGCAGCGGTCGATGGCGCACTGCCGGTACGGGTGTGAGCTGGTGCGCAACGGGCGCCTCGGGGAGATCAAGTCCATCGAGGTCATCGCGCCGCAAGGCGGGGTTGGCGGATCGACGGAGGTCATCCCGGTGCCGGAGGAACTCGACTACGACCTGTGGCTCGGGCCCGCGCCGTGGTCGCCCTACACCGAAGACCGCTGCGCGAACCGAGGCGGGTTCTGGGTCTACGACAACTCCATCGGATTCCTGGCCGGCTGGGGCTCACACCCGCTGGACATCCTGGACTGGGCCTACGGCAGCGATGAGATGGTGCCCGTCGAGTGCCGGGGCACCGGCTTGATCCCGACGGAGGGCCTCTATGACACGGTCGCCACGTGGGACCTGCAGCTACGCTACCCCAACGGCGTGCCATTGGCCTTCAAGAGCGGGGGAGGGGATCTGACGCGGTTCGTCGGCACGCAGGGCTGGCTGAACATCAGCCGCGGGGGGCTCGATGCCGACCCGAAGTCACTACTGACCTCGCCCATCGGTCCCGACGAGATTCACCTCACCGAGAGCGCCGGCCACGCGCGCAACTTCATCGACTCGGTGAAGAGCCGCACGCCGGCGGTCAGCCCCATCGAGTCGGCGACACGGAGCGACATCATCAGCCACCTGGGCGACATCGCCATCCGCACCGGCCGCACGATCCGCTGGGACCCCAAGGCCGAACGCATCGTCGGCGATGACGCCGCGAGCCGCATGATGACCCGGCCGATGAGGAGTCCGTGGCGGCTGTAACGTGCGACCCCTCCAAGGAGCCCTTCACAGATGACCTTCCTCTGCGGTTCTCTTGCGGTCAGCCTCCTGCCGAGCGCCGTCGCCGGCGGAATGGGGGGACACGATCCCAGTTCGAGACGGCCGAACTGGGTCATGTCCCCCAATTCCGTGGGCGACGGCGTCACCGATGACACCGCGGCAATCCAGGCCGCCATCGACGCCGCGCACGCTGCGGGCGGCGGCACGGTCCGCCTGGAGGCGAAGCACTACCTCGTTCGCGGCAGTCTCACCATCAAGCCCGGCGTGACGCTCGAGGGCGTGCACGACGCGCCGCAGTACATTCAGCCGCTCCTCGGCACGGTCATCCTGGCGACCGGCGGCCGCGATGACGAGTCCGCGCCCCCGCTGATGCTGCTCGGCGATTCGAGCATGGTGCGCGCGCTGACCGTCTTCTACCCGAAACAGAAGCCCACGGACGTCCACCCTTACCCGTGGACCTTCCGGATGATCGGCGGCGACAACACCATCGAGAACGTCACGCTGATCAACAGCTACAACGGCATCCAGGTCGGGCCCGAACCCAACGTGCGCCACCGCATCCGCAGCGTCTACGGCTGCGTGCTGCGGCGCGGCATCTTCGTCGATGCCTGCAGCGACATCGGGCGCATCGAGAACGTGCAGTTCCACTGTCACTGGTGGTCGAGCAAGGAGGTCGGCGGCGACTGGGAGCCGGTCTTCGAGTACATGTGGAAGCACTGCGAGGCCTTCATCCTGGGGCGCACCGACTGGGAGTTCATGTTCGACACCTTCGTCTTTCCGGTGCAGACGGGCTACCACTTCATCCAGACTCCGAGCGGCGCGTGCAACGGGCAGTTCACCGGCATCGCCGCCGACGCCGCCGAGCACTGCGTGGTGGTGGATCAGATCCAGCCGATGGGCCTGCTGATCACGAATGGGCAGTTCGTCAGCTTCAACGGGCCTGACCCGACCGAGATCGTGGTCAACTCCAGCTGCACTGGGAACGTGCGCCTGGTGAACTGCAACTTCTGGGGCCCGCACCGCCGCTGCGTGTATTCGGAGGGCCAGGGCTTCCTCTCGCTAGAGAGCTGCTACTTCACCGGCGACCGCGAGGGCTCCCTGGACGAAGCGGTCGTGCAGGTCAACGGGGGCAAGGCCCAGATTCGCGGCTGCACCTTCGCCACGGGCCGCCCGTCCATTCACCTGATGCCTGCGACCCGTCACGCCATCGTGACCGAGAACAACGGGGCAAGCGGCGTGCGAATCGTGAACGACATCGCCGGTCGGGCGATCATCGCGAACAATGAGCCGGCTCCATAGCCTGCTCCGAGGGAGCAGGTGGCGCCTATCCTGATGTTAGGGATGGATGTGGCGCGGGCTTCCAGCCCGCGAAGCCCGCATTCCACAACGCCTGGATTCGAGGAACCCGTGAGCAGCCTGGCGGGCTGGCGCGGAACCGTGCCCCAAGCGGCCGACGCGCTCCAACTGATGATTGGCTCGATGGTCGGGCCGCACCCGGTCCATGGTCGCCTCATCGCCGACGACCTGGCGGTGGCGACGGTTCACCCGGGGTGCGGCGAGACCATCGAGCGGATCGCTTCGTCCGGCGACGGGTCAGTTGTGGTGGCGTTCGCCGGGCACCTGTTCACGGAGGATGACACGGTCCGCCGTTACCCGGCGCGCCATTGCCTGGAGCTGTACCGCGACGCAGGGCGGGACTTCCCCTCTCGGCTGAACGGGTCATTCGCGGTCGTCGTGCACGATGGGCCTCGCTCCGAACTGCACCTGGTGACCGACAGGCTACTGTCGCGGGCGCTCTACTACTCGGCCGGCTCGCCGTTCCTGTTCGCCAGCGAGATCAAGGCCATCCTGGAGTTCCCCGGGGTCAGCCGACAGGTCAACTCCGACCGGATGCTGGAGTTCCTGCTGCGCAAGCGGCTCTTCGGCCCGGTGACCTACTACGACCACATCGCCTCCGCGCCCGACGCCTCCGTCACCACCTGGGACGGATCAGGCATCCGCTCCACCCGCTACTGGCGCCCGCCCTGCGACCGTCAGCTGTGCCACGACCTCCCCCGGAACGCTCGTCGCCTCCATGCCGCGCTCCGGGGTGCCATCGGTCGCGCCTGCGCGGGGGCGACGAGACCGGGCTTGCTGCTCAGCGGGGGGCTCGATTCGCGAACCGTCGCCACGGCCTCGCCCAGGCCCCTGACGTGCGCGACGATGCACCGCCAGGAGGGCCGTGAGGTGCGGACGGCGCGCCGGGTGGCGCGCACCCTCGGCTACGACCACCATTTCGAGCGACTCCCGGATGCCTTCCCTCTCGGGCTGGTGACCGACGGCGCCCTGATCGCCGATGGCAGGGACGGGTTCCACCACGCCCAGGCGTTGCACTTGGGCGGGTGGCTGCGCCGGGAGGGCGTCGATGCCTTGCTCGGGGGCTGGTTCCTGGAGACCTTCTTCTCGGCCACCGACCTCATCCAGCGCCAGTTGAGCCTGTTCGGCCGCGGACGCCCCGTGCCGCTGCTCGCGTCGATCGAGGACCTCGATCTCGCCGACTGGATCTGGCACTGCCGCGTGGGAGGGAACCGGCGGGCGCTTGGAGAGCTGGTGTCCGAGGAGCGACTCGAACACGTCGCGGCGCAGGCCAAGCAGCGCATACGCAACCGTCTGAACGACCTGGGCGCCGAGGCCCCCAACCGCCAGGCGCTGGCCACGGTGGCCCTGGCCGGCGAAACCTCCGCCCATCCGACACACACCAACGTGACGGCGGCCGACCGACTGGCGCCGGCGCTCATGCTTCTGTGCGATTCGGAGCTGCTCGACCTCTTCTTCGAGCTTCCGCGCGAGCACCGGCTGTGCCATCGGCTCTACTCGCGCCTCCTCACGCAGACGGACCCGCGCCTCAGATGGGTGCCCTACAGCAGTACCGGGCTGCCCGTATCAAACTCCGCGTGGTTGGAGTTCGCTGCCGGCTCGCTGAGCCAGGCCGCCTCCTGGGCGGCGGAAACGTGCGTGCGCCGCCTGAACCCCGACCGCACGCTTGCTCACTCCCCCTGGCCGCCGTTCCATCGAGCCGTGCGCGCGCGCCCGGAATGGCATGCCTACCTGCGCCGGCGAGTGGCCGCCTCCCGGCTGGCGGACCTGGGCGTCCTGCCGGGCGATGGCCTTCGGGCGCTCGTGGAGGGCCATATCGTTGGGCGGCGGAACAACTGGGTCCTGCTCGCCCTGTGGGTGACGCTCGAGGAGTGGCTGCACCGGTATGGATGAACCATGCGCACACTGCCGCGCCGATGCTGAGCGAGACGGTCCGCTCGCCGGGGCGCCGCTCGTGGAGTTCCTGCTGGGCGCGCGCAACACCTACCCGACCCCCTCTCCCGTACCCACGCACACGCCCCCGTCCGAGGTGCGAGTCGCCTTGCTCACGCGCAACGTCTCAGGGGGAGGGTGGGCGACGACGGCGACCAACCTCGCCGTCGCCCTCGCCGCCCTCGGCTACCGCGTGTCCCGGATGGCGCACCCACGGGCGGATGTTCCCGACCCGATCGTGCAGGCGCTCGGCGACGCCGGGGTCGATCTCCACCTCGTGCCGGCAAGGGGCCCGTCCGCCCTCTCCGCCATCGGTGGCGTGCTGCGCGCCTTGCGCCGCTTGCGGCCCACCGTACTGATCGCCCACACCGGCCACATGGCCGCTCTGGCCGGCCTCAAGCGCTTTTACGGGGAGCCGCGTCTCATCCTGCGCTTGGGTGGCTTCCAGAGCCCCTCCGGCGTCAAGCGACTCCTCTTCCATCGAGCGCTGCCTCGACTCGATGCCGTGGTCTGCGCCTCGCACGCAGTCGCCGGGTACTGGACCTGCCTGCACCCCGAATGGGCCGGTCGCCGGCTCGCGGTCATCCACAACGGGGTCCCGGTGTCTCCGGATGGGGCCGCGCCCGATCGCCAGGCCGCGCGCGAGGGCCTCGCCCTTCCGCGAGTCGCGCAGTTGGTCGGGACCGTCGGCAGGGCGGAGTGGCGGAAGGGACACCAGTACTTGATCCGGTCGTTGCCCCTCCTGCTCGAGCAGTGCCCCGACGCGCACTGCGTGCTGGCCGGCGACGGCGCGTACCGGGGAGCCCTGCAGGCCCTGGCGGACCGACTGGGTCTGGAAGGCAGAGTGCACTTCCTGGGCTGGCGCGAAGACGTCGGCACCGTTCTGAGGGCCCTGGACGTGTTCGTGCATCCCACGTTGCCCGAGTCCGGGGGATGGGCCAGCTACCTCTCGCGGTGGGAGAAGGCCCCGATGGCCCCGGCCCTGAGCGGCGAGGGGTTCGGCAACGCCGTCGTCGAGGCGGCCGCCGCCCAGGTGCCCGTCGTGGCGACCGCGGCCGGCGGCCACTGCGAGATCGTCGTCCACGGCGAGACTGGGTTGCTGGTCCCCGCGGCCGACGAAAGGGCGATCGCCCGGGCGGTGGCATACCTGCTGGCTAACCCCTCAGCGGCACAGGCGATGGGCCGCGCCGGCCTCGAGCGCGTCAAACAGCGCTTCTCCCTCGAAAACATGGGCCGCCAGTACCACTTCCTCCTCCAAGCCCTGCTCGCCACCCCGCCCCGCGAGTAGCGTGCCGTTGCCCTGGATCGCGCGCAATCCTGCCAAGGCCAGACGCGCACGCTGTCGTCCTCTCCTGCCGCTCCCCGAGGCGTCGGAGGGCACCGGCGCGGAGGGGCACCACCGCGAGGAGAGTGAACAACCCGCTGGGCCCCGGCGTCCGTGTATGCAACGTCCCCCGATGAGGGAAAGGGAGGAGAAGTATGACTCGCATGACGGCCCGCACTGCTTTCTTGGCGATCGGGCTGCTGGTGCTGTTTGCCTGTGTCGCGGTGGCGCAAGAGTACACGCTGCAAGAGTACATGCCTCAGGCGATGGGGTCGAAGTGGACGGTCCAGTCCACGGGCGGGCGCGGTGACGAGACGTTGACGATCAGCATCACGAAGACGATGGACTTCGGCGGGACGCAAGTGCCGCTGGCGCTGACGCAGGCCGCCGACGGCACACCGCGCAGCGGGAGCCTGGAGTTGGTGAGCGCCGACACGTACACCATCTATGGGATGCTGTTCGGCGGGCGTCCGGGCGGCGGAGGCGGCGGGGAGCTGACGACGGTCCCGTACAACCCACCGGTGGAGTTCCCGGGGACGCTGACGATCGGTCAGACGGTTGAGAAGACCACAACGATGGGGGCCGGCGACCGCCAGGCGAGCGTCACCATCAAGCTGCAGTTGGCGGCGGTCGAGAACGTAACGGTGCCCAAGGGCACGTTCGAGAACTGCCTGAAGGTGCTCCTCACCACGACCTTCGCCGCGAACGCGCAGGGCCAGACGCCCCCGCCGCGCACGCGGACGATCTGGTATGCGAAGGGCGTGGGCGCGGTGAAGACGGAGAGGCCCGGTTTCGGCGACCGGCCGGCAACCATCACCGAGCTGGTGGACTACACGATCGGGCAGTAGCACGGCAACGCCGGTTCGGGGTTTGGCGTTCGGGGTTCGGCGTTGGCGCCTCCGGCCCTAACGGTTCAGGCGTTCAAAGGTCGGAAGGTCCGAAGGTTGGGAGGTTGGGCGGCTCCGAGGCGGCATGGCCGGGCCCGCAGGTGTCGCTTCGTGTTAGAGCGGAACCACCTTGCCGGTGCGGGCGGATTCGAAGCACCGCAGGATGAAGCGTGTCGTGTGGGCGCCGTCCGCCGCTGAGGCGGGCGGCGCTTCGTCCTGCAGGATGCACCGCGCGAAGGCCGGCAGGATGTCGGGCACGCCGCTGGAGACATCGGCGCCCAGGTCCTGCGAGTGGTTGCCGAACTCGTAGGGCGGGGTCCAGTCCGGGTCTGACGAGTGGAAGCGCGCGTCGTGGCCGTGGTCGATCGCGATCGCGCTGCGGCCCTTCGAGACCACCATCACGAAGAACGGGCAGCCGCACGGCAGCGGATGAGGCGCCATCAGTCGCCCCGTGCCCCCGTCGCCCCCCAGGAACGCTCCCACCGCGCCGTTCTTGTAGCGAACCACCGCGTTGATCGTGTCGGTCGGGTCGGGCTGCGAGTGGTGGAAGACGCCTCCCACGGCGTAGACGGACTCGGGCTCCGCGCCGGCCAGGTAGAACATCATGTCCACCACGTGGCAGCCCTGGGAGAGGATCTGCCCCCCGCCCTTGATCGGGTCCTGCGCCCAGAGCCCCTCGGGCCAGATGCCGTCCACGCGCGCGTGGGCGATGATGTTGTCCGGCTGGGGGATCTCGCGCTTCACGTCGCGCGCCCCCGTCGCGAAGCGGCAGCGGAAGGCGACCATGTACTTCACGCCGCTGCGCGCCTCCGCGTCGAGGATCGCGTCGCACTCCGCGAGGGTCATCGCCATCGGCTTCTCGATCAGCACGTGCTTCCCGCACTCCATCGCGCGCAATGAGTAAGGCGCGTGGGTGTCATGCCACGTGGTGATGAGGACCGCGTCGATGTCCGGGTCGGTGAAGACCCGCTCCGGATCGGTGGTCGCATACGCGCCGCCGTAGCTGTCGCGGTAGGCCTCGGCCTTGCTCAGGTCTATGTCCGCCAGCCCGCGCACCTCGATGCGCTCCGCAAACGGCCGGAGGTCCTCCGAGATCGCCGGTGACTGCGCTCCGACGGAACCGAGGTGCGCGCGGCACATCCCGCCGCAGCCGATCACGCCAAGTCGTACTGTGTTCATGTTTGCCTTCGCCTGCCTTCCATGGTGGCCCGAGTCGCGCATGGGCTCACGGGCCGATGCGGAGTGCTCCGCCATTCGCGAGCGCCGGCCTGAACTCCTCGGCCCGGGGGCGCTATCCCCCCGCGATCGGAGGGATGAAGGCGACGACGTCGCCCTCCTGAAGCGCATCGGCGTGGGCGCAGCGGACGTGGTTGCGGAAGGTGGCCTTCCAGTCTGCGGGCGGAATGCCGAGACGCTCGGCGAGGTCGCGCACAGTGCTCCCGGCGGGGAGGGTCATTGGGAAGCCGTTCGGGTTCGCCCCCTCCGGCGCGATTCCCCGGAGTGTCGCGAATAGCTTGACGGTGACCGTGAGGTCAGGACCCATGGACGGCATCCAGCTCCTCCGCAGGCACATCGAACACGACGTTGTGCGGAGGCAGGGGTTCCTCGGCGAAGAACGCCGGCAGCCGGTCATGCTGCGGCCCGAAGCCGGCTCGCGTGTTGAACTCCCGCTCCGCCCGCAGCACTTCCGCGCCGAGCGCGGTCAGCGCCTCGGCATCCAACGCCAGCCCGAGGTGCGCGTTGGTCATGTCCACGATGGCCGGGAAGGCCTCGGGGTCATCGAGGACGGCGAAGGCCACAAACAGGCAGAGGCCGGTAGAGTCGATGAGCGCGGTGGCGATCTGCAGCGTGCGGGAGAGGGCCGCCTGGCCGTCAGGCTTCAACGGGTCCACCTCGCCCCCGACGCTCAGGATGTTCTGCGCGACGGCGTAGCCCGCCGTGTGGTCGGCACCCATGGTGGACGTGGCGTAGGTGACGCCGATCCCCTTCACCGCGCGCGGATCGTAGGCCGGGATCGCCTGGCCCTTGACGACCGGTACGTTCACCACGCCGAAGACCTTGCCGGCCGCCTCAGCCCCGGACCCGATGATGCGTCCGAGCGGGGAGCCGGCCCGGACCTCCTCGAGCAGACGGATAGCCCCCTCGGCGTCGCCGAAGGGGATCACGCCCGCCGCCATCGCGACGCCGATGGTGGCGCCCATCTCGATGGTGTCCAGGCCGAGGTCGTCGTCGAGCCGGTCCATGCGGGCGATGGCGTCGAGGTCGTCAATGCCGCAATCGGCGCCGTGCGCCCAGATGGTCTCGTACTCCGGGCCCTTGGTCAGGTACTCGCCGTTCGCGTCATGGTAGATTCGGGAACAGCGAATGGTGCAGCCCTTGTGGCACGCGTGGGTCGGTACGCCGCCGCGGGCGATGATCGTGTCGCGCTGGGTCTCGCCGCTGATGGCACTGACCCCCTCGAACTGGCCGGCGCTGAAGTTGCGGGTCGGGTAGGCGCCGGCCTCGTTGAGGATGTTGGCCAAGACGTTCGTGCCGTAAGTGGGCAGGGCCTGGCCGGTTACGGCGTGCGCTCGAAGCGAGCGCGCAAACCTCGCCGAGGCCTCGCGGAAGGCCGGCAGGTTCGCGGACGCCGGGCGCTCGCCGTGCTCGTTGTCCACGACGATGGCCTTCAGGCCCTTGGAGCCCATCACCGCACCCATCCCGCCGCGGCCGGCGTAGCGGGTCGGTCTCATCTCCTCATCGGTAACCGCGATACCAGCGGCGGCGAGCTTCATCTCTCCGGCCGGCCCGATGCTCACGCACGAGATCGCGCCGGAGGACCGTTCCTGCAGTCGCGCGACGGTGTCGTAGTTCCCCAGGCCCCTGAGATCGTCGGCCTCCTCGAGGCGAGCGCTCTCCGGCCCTAGCCGCAGCAGCCGGAGCCTGCCATCCGGCGGCGCGCCCTCGACCACGATTCCCGCGATGCCGAGCCGAGCGAGGGCGTTCGCGCCGTTTCCGCCCGCGTTCGACTCCTTGATCGTGCCGGTCAGGGGGCTCTTCGCGCCGACCGACAGCCGACCCGAGCAGGGCGCTCCCGTGCCGCCCAGCCAGCCCGGGGCGAATACGAGCTTGTTCGCCGGGCCGAGGGGATGACAGAGCGGAGGCACTTCCCTCGCGACCAGACCGGACGTAAAGCGGCGCCCACCCGTCGGGTGCGCGTCCGAGGGGAGGTGCTGAACCGTCACCGAAAGCTCCGACATGTCCACACGCAGAATCTTGGCCATCGCGCCATCCTCCCTTGTCGCTGGTGTTGGTCTACCGTCTGCGGCGCCGTCGAGCAGGGACCCGGACCCGGGTCCCCGGGACTGAGTCTACGGGTTCGCTGGTTCGCGGTACACGTGCACGCCCCAGCCCTCAAACGCGTCCCTGAAGCTGCCCTGCTCGACCGTCGGCGCTGCGCCCTCTTCGGCGAAGCGCTCAAGGCGCGTTACGCCGTCCAGGCCGGAGAGCGTCGCCTCGGCGGGTGCGTCTGACTCGTTGGCGGCGATGATCCACAGCTTGCCGTCCACGCGGCGCGCCGTGGCGATCACGGGCCCCTCGTTCACCGTGACGGAGGGACGTTCCTGCGCGATGAGGGCTGGTGAGAGTTGCGCGAGTTCGCCCGCCATGCGCCGGAGCGAGTTCCAGATGTCGGACTCCTGGTCCTCGTAGGAGGCGCCCCAGTAGATGATCCCAACCGCGCCATGCAGGATCGCGTCGTAGGCCATGAAGCGCGTCTCGGTCCAAGTCGGCGCGCGTTTGTGGAGGGCCGGGTCCTTCTCCCACGCGCTCCAGCCGAAGCCCTGCAGGATCGCCCAGACGGGCTTGCGGTTGTCTACCGTCTGGTGCTGCTTGTCCATCTCGGCGCCCACCACGCTCAGCGTCTTGTTTGGCAGGTCGGAGTGGTCCGCGCCCTCGACGGGGTAGATATCCATGCCGGTGACATCCGCCCAGCGGCAGTAGCGCGCGAGGTCCAGAATCGTGTTACGCGGCGCCTGGTTCTGCCAGAAGACCAGCGAAGGCGCCGCCGCCCGCGCGGCCAGGTAGCCGTCGCGCACGTCGCCCAGGGGAATGCCGTTCCACAGCGCCTCATCGCACATCCAGCCGAGGAACCGGGGGTGACCGGCGACCTTGGCGGCGCTGTCGAGGAACAGCCGATGGCGCTCTTCGGAGGGCACGCCATAGACGTGCCCGTTGTTCCACTCGATCAGATAGGCGCCGAGCTCCTCGGCTTTGGCGAGCTGCGCCTGGACTTGGTCAGCTTCCCCGTTCGTGAACGCGCCTGTCACCAGGAGGTTGAAGCCGGACTGCACGATGCGGTCGGCCTCGGGGCTTGTCGGACCGAAGTTCGTCACCCCGATCGGGAACCAGGGCTTGCCATCCACGAGCGCGACGTGGTCGTCGCGGAAGTAGAGCCCCGGCGCGTCGCCCGACACGATGTCGAGGCAGGCCTCTGCGCTCGCGACCGTCTCCTCGCCGCGACGGGCCTCGGCGACCACGCGGTAGCCGCCGAGCGGAAGCGTAGCGATGTCGGGCGTCCACGTGGCGGGGCCGGCGTGCCAGTCGAGGGCCTGCTCGCCGAGCGGCGCGCCTCCCGCGTCCAGCAGCCGGAGCTGCAGCGCGAGGTCGGGGTCGTCGCTCTTCATCTCGCACCAGACCTTCACGGCGCGCGCATCGACCCCGTCTCGAATCAGGCCGCGAGCGTTGGGCGCGTCCAGCCGCAGCGCGATCTCGCCCACCAGCCCGCGCTCGGTGAGTGTCACATCATCGAACCACACCGTGCCCGGCCCGGTGTTCTCGAGGACGACGTTCGCCCGGGCCGCATTGGCCGGGGCGGCTGTCCGCAGCGTCTTGACCTGCCAGCCCTTCCACGTCTGGTCCTTCATCTCGGCGGCGCCGAGGGCCTCGCCCCCCGTGCCCAGCCACTCGATGGCGAGGCGGAACTCACGCCCGAACTCGGCGGCGCGCGTCGAGGCGGTGAGTTCGTACTTCGCCGAGGGCGTGATCGCGACGCCTGCCTGCCGCCAGCTCGCGCCCGGCTCGGTCCGGGCGTTCAGTTGGCCGGTCTTTGCGCCGTCGGCGTCGGCGCGGGCTCCCTCGCCCGAGGGCGTCCAGGCGTCGGGCA